>Ga0102927_1000246_pt1 | contig 12638 bp, 11 predicted proteins | sample SalPon1_A_H2O_MG_FD_78208 | JGI IMG/M metagenome (GOLD analysis project Ga0102927, IMG submission 78208) | Salt pond water microbial communities from South San Francisco under conditions of wetland restoration - Salt Pond MetaG R1_A_H2O_MG | ecosystem: Environmental > Aquatic > Non-marine Saline... | reverse complement strand
TTGAAAAATAAGCTGAAAACTAGTGTCTTGCAAAGCTTCATAGCTGGCATCAGACTGTGCTGTAGCCACTTCAAAAACCAAAAGTACTATAATATAACGCCACATATATAGAATCTATAAAACCCTAAAAGTAGATATTTGTGTAGTAATATTATGACTTTTTTGATTAAATTTTAAGAAGATTAATAATCTGCGCATCCAAACTTTTAAGAAATGGATAGCCTTTACACAACACCTGTTCTTCTAGTAGCTGTGGTAGTGAAATCATAAACCTAATAAGGTGTTTTGCCTTAAGTCCACTCAAGATTGCTTATTAGTTTTGGCTATGAGTCCAGAAGTTTATCAATAGTTGTTCTCACTGTTTGGCTATTCCAATTGGCTGCTCCTGTTTTTTTCATGATGATTTGGCCTTGCTTATCTATTAAGAATGTGGTGGGAAGACTTGAGCTTTTCAACACCTCTGGAGGTTTTGAAAGGAAATAATAGACTGGAAGTGTATAATTTTCTTGTCTCAAAAAAGAAGAGACATCGTTGGGGTCTTCTGATGTGATGAAGTAGAAATCAACCTTATCTTTGTAGTCGGCATAAAGCAGCTGTAGGTCTGGCATTTCTGCAAGGCAAGGCGCACACCAGGTTGCCCAATAGTTAATCAAGACCACTTTTCCTTTGGATTGTGTAAAGTTTATAGTTGTATCATTACCAGTTTTAAGACGCCAGTTGTAGGTCTTAAGAACTTCACGGTCGGATTCGTTGATTTCTGATGGACTAAATGCTATAAGTCTATTGAGGGCTATCTGAATAGGATGCCGCGTTTGTGGAATGACTATCAGTATGATAAAAACAGCAAACAAGAGGTTACTCCAATGTTTCTGAAAAAAACTTTTTTCTTTAGACATGTTTTTGTTGTAAAGCATAAGAGCCATCTTCAATAGATGACTCTTATAGATTATGGGCTAAAAATGGGTGTATTAAGCCTTATTCATTTTTTTTATCATATTCAAGGCAGACCCTTCTTTGAACCAGCCAATTTGGGTTTCATTGTATGTATGATTTGCTTTGATGGTATCTTTAGATCCATCTGCATGAACCACTTCTATAGTAAGAGGTTTGCCCTCAGCAAAATCTTTTAAGTCTACAAAGTTGAAGGTGTCATCCTCTTGGATAAGGTCGTAATCTCCTTCGTTGTCAAAAGTAATGCCCAACATTCCTTGTTTTTTCAAGTTAGTTTCGTGTATTCTCGCAAAGGATTTCACTAAAACTACTCTTACACCAAGATGTCTTGGCTCCATGGCGGCATGCTCTCTAGAAGAACCCTCTCCATAGTTATGATCTCCAACTACTACTGTTGGTATGCCTTCGGCTTTGTAGGTACGTTGAGTTTTCGGCACTGCATCATACTTTCCGTCTAGCTGACTTTTCACAAAGTTAGTTTTCATATTGAAGGCATTCACAGCCCCTATCAAGCAGTTATCGGATATATTATCTAGGTGACCTCTGTATTTCAACCAAGGCCCAGCCATAGAAATATGGTCGGTTGTACATTTGCCATGTGCTTTTATAAGCAACTTGGCGCCTGTAAGGTTTTCGCCATCCCAAGGCTCAAAAGGCTCAAGTAGTTGGATTCTATTAGAGTCTGAATTTACTTTTACGTTGATGGTACTGCCATCTTTTTTTGGTGCTAAATAGCCGTTGTCTTCTACATCAAAACCGAGTTTTGGTAGTTCAATTCCTTGTGGAGCGTCAAGTTTCACTTCTTCTCCATCTTCATTGATCAGCGTATCATTCATTGGATCAAAGTCTAAGCGACCAGAAATGGCGATAGCGGCCACCATCTCTGGAGAGCCTACAAAAGCATGAGTATTTGGATTTCCATCGGCGCGTTTAGAAAAGTTTCTGTTGAAGGAATGTACAATAGTGTTTTTCTCTTCTCCTTTTCTGTCACTCCTATCCCACTGCCCGATGCACGGACCGCAAGCATTAGTAAAAATTGTAGCTCCAAGGTCTTCAAAAACTTTTAGGAGTCCGTCACGTTCTGCTGTAAATCGAATTTGTTCAGACCCTGGGTTTATACCAAAATCTGATTTTGGTTTCAACTTTTTGTCAACTGCTTGTTGAGCAATAGACGCTGCTCGTGTTAAATCTTCGTAAGAAGAGTTAGTACAAGAACCTATTAGCCCCCAGTCTACTTTGATAGGCCAGTCGTTTTTCTTAGCCTTCTCTCCAAGCTCACCTACGGGTGTAGCTAAATCTGGTGTGAAGGGGCCGTTAAGGTGAGGTCTTAGTGTGCTTAAGTCAATCTCAATAACTTGATCAAAGTAATCTTCAGGATTGTCATACACTTCTTGATCTCCTGTGAGGTGCTCTCTTATTTTGTTGGCTTCATCTGCTATTTCATTTCTATCTGTAGCTCTTAGGAAACGCTCCATAGAATCGTCGTACCCAAAGGTAGAAGTGGTTGCTCCTATTTCTGCACCCATATTACAGATAGTTCCTTTACCAGTACAAGACAAGTTTTTTGCACCTTCACCAAAGTATTCTACAATGCAACCTGTACCCCCTTTTACGGTAAGGATTTCAGCAACTTTAAGGATAACATCCTTCGCTGCGGTCCATCCTTGTGGTGCTCCTGTTAGTTTCACCCCGATAAGTTTTGGAAACTTAAGCTCCCAAGGCATACCAGCCATAACGTCCACAGCATCTGCACCACCTACACCAATAGCTACCATACCCAATCCACCAGCATTTACGGTGTGAGAATCGGTTCCTATCATCATCCCGCCAGGGAAGGCATAATTTTCTAAAACTACTTGATGGATAATCCCTGCACCAGGTTTCCAGAACCCAATACCATATTTGCTAGACACAGATTCTAAAAAGTCAAAAACCTCGTTGCTGGTTTCATTTGCTCTTTTTAAATCTTTTGTAGCCCCTTGCTTCGCTTGAATCAAGTGGTCACAGTGAACAGTGGTAGGTACTGCAACGTTTTCTTTACCGGCTTGCATAAATTGGAGCAGAGCCATTTGGGCTGTAGCATCCTGACATGCAATACGGTCTGGTGCAAAATCAACATAATCTTTACCTCTGGTAAATTTATCGTTCGATTTGTTCTCCCATAAGTGAGAGTAAAGGATTTTTTCTGAAAGTGTAAGAGGTTTGCCAACTACTTTTCGAGCATTATCAACTCTTTCAGGCATTTGGCTATACACTTTTTTTATCATTTCAATATCAAAAGCCATAGTATATTAATTTAGATACCAAAAATAACGCTTTTGAATGAATTTAGAAAATGTTTAAGATTAAAGTGAAATCTCTAATAATCTTGCATATTTTCATTGATTTTAATAGATATTATTACCGCTATTACATTAATTAATACATAAAATTAATAGATTATTAAAAATAAAATCAATTGATGATAATTTCTAAATGAAAGACTAGTAATTTAGAGACATTACAAATAAGCTATAAAAGCCTGTCGATGATAGCCTCGATAGATATGCGTTCTGCTTCTGCTTTATAATTTCGGACCACACGGTGCCTTAATATCCCTAAAGCTACAGCCTGTATATCTTCGATATCTGGAGAATATTTTCCTTTGGTAGCGGCATGGGTTTTGGCGGCTAAAACTAGATTTTGTGAGGCTCTGGGACCAGCACCCCAATCTACATAAGTAGAGATAAATTCTGAACTCTGCGCAGTATTTGGCCTGGTTTTGCTTACAAGCCCTACAGCATACTCTATAACATTGTCTGCTATGGGCATCTTACGAATCAACTTCTGAAGTTGACTAATTTCTGAAGCGGAAAACAAAGCAGCTATAGTAACTTCTTTATTTTGTGTAGTCGCTTTCACGACATCAACTTCTTCTTGAAAAGAGGGATATTCTAAATTGACTTCAAACATAAATCTATCCAGTTGCGCTTCAGGAAGCGGATAAGTTCCTTCTTGTTCAATTGGGTTTTGGGTTGCTAATACGAAATAAGGCGTGGACAAAGAATAGTTTTTGCCACCTACAGTTACGGCTTTTTCTTGCATAGCTTCAAGAAGCGCTGCTTGTGTTTTGGGTGGAGTCCTGTTTATTTCGTCTGCAAGAAGAATATTTGTAAAAACCGGGCCTTTCAAAAATTTAAAGGTTCTATTTTCATCTAATATCTCGGAGCCAATAATATCACTTGGCATGAGATCTGGAGTGAATTGAATTCTAGAGAAATCTAAGCCCAAAGCTTGAGAGACCGTATTTACCATTAGCGTCTTAGCAAGGCCAGGGACTCCTACCAACAAGGAATGACCGCCTGAGAAAATAGACAGTAATATGGTATCTACGACAGCATCTTGACCTACTATTACCTTAGCGATTTCAGTCTTTAAAGCCTTGTACTTTATAACAAATTCATCTAAATGAGCTACATCAGACATATTACTGCTTTATCCATGATTTTGCGAACTCACAAGATTTGTAGTCGCCGTTGATTTTCACATACGTGTCTTGTACTTTTTCAGCCTTCCAAGAAGTTATTTCTTTTAGCTTTTTTTGCTGAAGGGCTAGTTCACGAATACGTGTGTAGTCCTCGCTAAATTCTGCAACGTGTTCTGGGATTTTTTTAGTTACGGTAATAAGTTTGAAGAACACTTTAGCCGTTCGTGGCTCAGAATCTTTTATCACTGGAGACACTTCATTTTCTTTTAAATCTACAACCTGATCGTATAGAGTTGGGTCTACTTTTGTGAGTTCAAAACGCCTGTCTCCTGTAGCATTGTTTATAAGCTGGCCTCCACTTTCCCGAGTCTCCTTTTCATCAGACACTTCTCTGGCTGCGTCTTTGAAACTTACCTCACCATTCACGATAAGCTCTCTTACTTTTTCTATGTCTTCCTTTGCTTTTTCAACGGCAGCAGAGCTTATTTCAGGATAGAGTAGAATATGCCTTACATCCACCTGCTGACCTCTAATCTTATCGACAGTAAGGATATGCCATCCAAATTCTGTTTCAAAAGGATCACTGATTTCACCTTCTCTAAGACTAAATGCTGCATCTTTAAATTCTTTGACGTAATTATCATCTCTAGTTAAGGTGATTTTCCCTCCAGAGCTTCTAGACCCTCGGTCTTCTGAATAAAGAACAGCTTTGGTGGCAAAGCTCCCCCCGGCAAGTACATCTTCTTTGTACGAGTTTAGCTTATCTATAACAGCTTGTCTTTCTTTTTTTCCAACTTTAGGTCTGACGATGATTTGCGCTAATTCTACTTCATCATTAATCAAAGGCACTTCGTCTTCAGGTATTGCTTCAAAAAAGTCTCTTGTTTCTTCAGGAGTGATTTCTACCTCATCCACTATAGCGCCTTGCATTTCTTCAGCAAGCATTCTTTGGGTATTGATTTCATTAAGCTGCTCTCTTAGTTCAGACTCGGTGTCTATCTTATAAAATTCTAATAGTCTTTCCATACTGCCTACTTGACTTACAAATTGACTAATTTGTTGCTGTGTGAAACTTTCTACACGACCTGAATCAAAAGGTAAACTGTCTAGCTTGGCATGGTGAGCAAACAGCTTGTTTTCCATGATAGTTTCAGCAACATCGCAGTAACTAACTTCTCCAACTTGCTGATTTTTCATATCCAAATACGCTTTAGAAATATCGCTTTCCAAGACTAAATAATCTCCTACTACCGCAGCAACACCGTCAATTTTAACGCGGCCATCTTTGGTAATTTTGGTGGCTTCAAGAACCTCTGGAGAGAGATCTGACTCCTTGAGCAGATTATCCTTTTCATCGATAGTGACTTGTGCAATAGCTGAAAGACTAGTCATAAAAATGACGAGTAATACACTTAGGTTAATAGACTTCAAATTCATTATTTTTTGTAGCATCTGTTGTTATTTCTTTTTCAATTTTCTTAGAAATATTTATTTTTTTTCTATTGACCAGTATTTGCTCTATTGTAGGGCTTATATAGCTCAATGGCGCTTCTTCTTTTCTTTTCAAACTTGAATTGATAAAGATATAAAAGAAGTCTTCTTCTGTCTCAACTTCTATGAAATTTTTAGGTTTTAGAAGTTCAGTTTTTTCCAATTCTACATCCAGATTGGTCTTCAATTTTCTCAATACATCTGAAACTCTAACCCAGACAGAATCATTAAGAGATAGAGTTTTAAACTCTAAAGATTTTTCTTGCAATGATACTATATCTTCAGTAGTAAAACGTATGATTTGGCTTTTTATGTCATTTTTAGTCTTCATTTTTTTACTGAACTGAATATAGCGTAACTTAACAAGTTCTTCGTTCAACTTAAAGTTAGCCCTATTCATCTGATAGTACTCAAAAACGTCTGCTGAATCTATTTGTTCATTTAGCTCTCTTTGAATAAGGGCATCTTTATAGGCTTTTTTAAAAAGCTGCTCTTCATAGCGCTGGGCAAGACTCTTAAACTCTAGTTGTTGTTCTTCTGGGAGGTTTAGCTTTGCCCTGTCCAGAAGTAACTTGTCTGTGGCCCAACTTTGAATGTATGCATTTGCGGCTATAGCACTATCTTCTTTAGATAGACCATCTGAAAGCTGAAAATCTAATTCTTTATGGGTGAGGTAATGAGCATTAACCCTTGCTACAAAATCACTGTTTTCTTTTTCTGGAAACAAAGAACATGCTTCAAAAACTAAAGAGCTAAACATCAATACTAAAATATATCTAGTTCTCAAATTGTTGTTTTAATTTACGAGCAACATCATCCATAATTACCACTGAATTTTGACTCCTTAATTCTGAAACCACTTGTTTTTCTTTTTTTGCTTGCAGCCGTGAAATGATTTTTCCTTTGACGGCTTCAAATTTCTGCGGCTCAGAAGGCACAACCTCTTCCACTCGCATAATCATAAACTGCTCATTATGCTTATAGAGTTTACTCATTCCAAGTTCAAATTTAAACCTTTTTGGGAGTTTGGGAGACGATTTACCTAAAGATACGTTCTCTAGAATTACGTCCTCTGGCAGAGCATCGGTAGTTGCTTCATGGGTTGCTTTAGTCGCTAATAAAGCTTTCAACTTCTTGAGGGATGTTTTGTTTTTAGAAGTATAGAGTTTGCCCACAACCTGCTCTGGTACAACAAAATCTTTAGCGTTTTTTGTATAATAGTCTTTTTGAGCTATAGAATCTTTCGCTATGGGTTCCCAAATGAGTTGAGACATAAAATCAAAAATTAAAATTCCATTTTTGAATTCTTTCATCTTGAGTTTAAAGTCATTATCAAATTCTGGGAGTTGAGTTTTGTGGTGAGCTATTAATTTTTTGTACACAAAATCATCAATAGCCTTTTGCACGACTACCGCATTAGGAGGTGGAGTTTGGAGTGGACGCTGTTGCGATTCTATATGCTGACCAAAAGATTTAAAATCTACACCCAGATCTTCTACCCTAATAATAACTCGCTGAGCAACCTCATCATCGGGATCAAACACCCATTTTCCTTTCTTAAAATCCTCTCCCATAGAGTCTATAAAGTAGGTTTTAGCCTCTTCATTTATATCTACATCATATAATTTTTCGAGGCTTTGTTTTATTTTGGAAACTAGCAACTTAGACCTTGATGATGATTTGAGTTTGTTCTTCAATTGGTCTTTCATTTCTTCATAAGAAGCTAGCGGCGAAGTTTCGATTAATTTGACAATATGCCAGCCATAGTTAGATTTAAAAGGTTCGCTATAATCTCCGATGTGCTTAAGCTTATAAGCTTCATTTTCATAGGTTTTAGAATTTAAGCCTCCAAGACTAAATTCTGAAATATATCCCCCTGAACTTGCAGAGCTCGATTCTTGGCTATAGGTTTTTGCTAACTCATGAAAATCTTCACCATCTTGAAGTTTGTTATAAATTTTTTGAATTCTCGCCTTTACATCTGAAAGTGAGTCGCTGAATTTCAACATGATATGAGCTGTTTTCAATTTACCTTTAGAAGACCGCTCTCCTGTTTTTTTGATAATGTGGTATCCAAACTCTGTCCTCACAGGATCAGAAACTTGGTCTACATCTAGCTCATAAGCCTTACTTTCAAACTCATACACCATCATAAATGAGTTGAACCAATTTACATCCCCACCGTTGAATCTTACAGATTGATCTTGAGAATACCGCTTTGCTAGACTTTCAAAATCCTCTCCATTTTCAATGCGATTTTTAAGAATTAAAGCCCGGTTATAAACCGCTGTAGTATCCTTTTCATTTTCATCTAGAGTTAATAGAATATGGCTGGCTCTTACTTCAGTTTTTGTCCTGTCATACATTTCTCGAAGCATGGCCTCAGTCACTTTTCCGCTAGAAATAAGCTTCCCAGCAATTTGTGTATAATAACTTTGGTATTCCTTCTTAAAAGCTGGAAGCGTGTCCAAACCTAAATCGTAAGCAGCCTTGAGTTTTAAATGAAAATTGATGAATCGTTCAAGATGCTCTTCCACAGGTTCTGAAGCTACAGAAGGTAGCTTTACATTCTTTTGGTATGAACTTATGAAGTCTTCTACATAATAATCGTCTTGATTTATTTTGAATAGAACTTCAGATTTGTCTTGAGCTTTGGTAGTAGAAACAAAGCATAAACAAATTATACCAGAGAATAGAAGAAGCCTCATGAAACGATTTTAGAGGCAAAAATACTAAAAATGCTTTTGCGGACAATATTTAAAAGTTTTTATAAAATGCTACCCAACTAATCTTAGTTTATCAGGAATCCAGTAAACTTGTGTAATGAAATACAAAACAGAAATCATTATAAATAAGTCAAGGGATGAAATCATCTCTGTGTTTGAAGATTCTAGTCAGCTTATCCATTGGCAGAGAGGCCTAAAACGAAGTAGAGTTATAAGCGGAAAGCCTGGTGAGGTAGGAAGCAAAAGAAAATTGTACATAAAAATGGAAGGACAATCTATAAAAATGACAGAGACCATTTTGAAGAAAAAACTACCAGAAGAATGGCATGGTAACTATTCTTCTAAAGGTATGGAAAGCGTACAAAGGAACTATTTTGAGAAACTCAATGACACCCAAACCAAATGGACCTCCTACAGTGAATTTAAGTTTTCAGGATTCATGAAGCTTGTGAGCCAAATACTTCCAGACCTGTTTAAGAAAAGATCTATTTTAGTTCAAGAAGATTTTAAAACTTATATCGAACAAGGCAAGAGTGTGAAAACAAACTGAGTAGAGTTTGATTTATAATTAATATTGACTTTATTTGTAAAAAATTTAAAAAAAATGAAACACCTAATTTACATTACTTTATTGCTATTTAGTTTAAATGCATTAGCTCAAACTAAGGTAGGGACTGTCAACAATGAATATATCCTATCTCAAATGCCAGAAATCAAAGACGTAGAAGAACAACTGAAAGATTATGGCGCAGAATTAGACAGCACCATTCAGGAAAAATATAATGCTTACCGCGAAGTACTAGATGCATATAATGAAGAGGAGGAGGACATGAATGATGTAATGAAAAAAATAAAGCAAAAAGAGATTATCGACCTTGAAGAAGACTTGAAAAAGCTTCAGCAAAACTCCTCTCAGATGCTTCAAATACAACAGGAAGAATACTTGAGACCTCTCTACAACAAAATAGGTGTAGCTATAGAAAGTATTGTGAAAGAAGAAGGGTATACACAAATTTTTGATGAAAACAATAGCATCATCTACATAGACCCAAAATTTGATTTAACCCTTAAAGTATTAGACAAACTCGGCATAGAGGTGAAAGAAAATGCAGATGTTATTCCTGAAGCCAACGAAGGCAACTAAAATTCTTTAGCAACTTTACTTTAGTCTGAAATGAAAGCCATATCGCAAAACTTCCTACATACAGTGATTAGTCACAATGGAGTTCAATAGGACTTAGCTCTATGTTCTGGTTTTTTATAAGAGAAAGTAGCTCTAGCTTGTCATTTTGAAACATAAGCCCTAAATCTCTTAGGGCTTTGGACTTTACTTTGGGTTTATAGTTTTCATAGTCTTGAAAGACTACCCCTTCCTCATTCCGCCTATTGATGGCTTTTCTGAAACGCAAGCCACCTTCGTTGACAATGAAACTATAGGCCAGATAATCCATTGAAAAATCTTCTACATCAAACCAATAGATATAGACATCTTCAAAATCTACACCTCCTCCGTCTTCAGAAAACTTGACTTCCACCTTATGGTATGTCGTACTGTCTATCACCTCTTTTCCTAGATTCGTTAACCTTACTGCTTGGTCTTTTAAACGTAACGGAAGCTGAGTGAAGTAGTGAACAGAATTCACAGATTCATAATAAGCAAATGCTGTAGTATCTGGCAGTGTAACAACTGAATCCTGGAGATAGCGCGTGAGCTTGTCCTGCAAGACTACATCGCGTACAGGCTTGGTTTTAGATAGCCTCTCAAACTGAAATCCTTCACAAGTAGGGGTAGCTTTGTAAATATAGTCCCTGAAAGTAAATTTCAACTCGGCTGTATTCAATTTGGCTTTGCCTGAATACGCAATGGCTTCATCTACTATTTGCTCTGCAGACAGGGGGTGGTCTGAAGATTGACAACTTAGGATGAAAAGAATTAAAAGGCTAAAACAATACTTCATGATATACATAATTTAAATATAAACATTTGAGGTGGTTTTACTCTATCCTTTCAAAAGTCTTATTTTTGAACGAATTATTTAACTCTATGGTCAAAAATAAAGTCAATATAAAGAATAAAAAGGCAAAATTTCAATATGAAATTTTAGACAAATATACAGCTGGAATTGTTTTAGCAGGTACAGAAATCAAATCAATTCGGGAAGGTAAAGCAACTATTGCTGAAAGTTTCTGCGAGTATAATGATAAAGGTGAACTTTTTGTAGTAAACATGGACATACAAGAATATTCTCATGCCACACACTTCAATCATAAACCCAAAAATGCCAGAAAATTACTACTCAACAAGCAAGAGCTGAAAAAGCTGTATAAAGAAGTGAAAAACACTGGACTTACGATAATACCACTTAGGCTTTTCTTGAATGACAGAGGCTATGCTAAACTACAAATAGCCTTATGTAAAGGTAAAAAACTTCACGATAAGCGCGAAACTATAAAGGATCGTGACACCAAACGAAAGCTAAATAGAATCAATAAAACCTATAATACTTAGTCCTAATTTGATTACAATCAATTAGAAGATAACTTAAAAGGCTATCTTCTGAACAAACTACCTCTTGTAAGCCAACTAGGATTTAATACAGCTCTAAGTTTACAAACCACCGAAAACCCTATTCTTAATTTTCTGCAGGTCTTGTTCATATTGGATTTAGACAATTCAGAATGTTAAGATAGGTTATGTAAAACCCTGCCAAAATGGAGAAGTCATAGTTGGATTGAAATTTTTGGACCAATTCTAAACCCCATTAATTCTTATCCTCCAGCAAGGGTACAAATCTAAACTCACCAAAAGTTTCTTTCTGAAATGTTTTTGCAGACGTCCGCTTCAATAAGGTCATAATCTGTGGGTCTTCTCCTACAGGAATCACAAGTCTACCCCCTACATTTAGTTGTGCCATAAGTGGTTTTGGGATGTAAGGTGCTCCAGCAGTAACTATAATTTTGTCGAAAGGAGCATAATCTGGGAGCCCTTTATAGCCATCACCAAAGCTCATAAACTTGGGTCTGTACCCGAGCTGCTGAAGAAAATTTTTTGTTCGTTTATAAAGTTTTTGTTGGCGTTCTATAGTATATACTTTAGCCCCCAACTCACACAACACGGCGGCTTGATACCCGCTTCCAGTACCTACTTCCAGAATAGAGTCTCCAGGTTGAACCTGAAGAAGTTCAGTTTGAAAAGCTACCGTGAAGGGTTGAGAGATCGTCTGTCCCGATGCAATAGGAAAGGCTTTGTCCTGATAGGCATGGTCTTCAAAACTGCTATCCATAAACAAATGCCTTGGAATGGCATTGAGGGCGTTCAAAACTTTTTCATCTTTGATGCCTTTCTCTCGAATTGCTTCTACAAGTTTTTTGCGTTTACCCTGCTGTCTATAACTGTCTTCCAAAAGCTTATATTTTCAATAACAATAAAGTAAATTTAGAAAAAAATCAGAGTTATACGCTGGCTTCAGTATCTAATTAATAACAAATATTTCAGCAAATTTATCACAAGTATCTATTGTAAAGGCTCAATCCTAATAGGACACCATATTTATAGATAATATTTGAAATTGAAAACCCTATCCTGAAGGGATAGCATATCTATAGAATATACCCAAAGCAAATCGTTCGACCCCAACGGGGGTCGCATTACAACCAATCTTATTTTTCTATACACATGAGAACCCTTTGGGTTCTGACAAAATCCAACGAATTCAGATTTATTGAACAATTCTATTATAAAAAATGCCTCATTTATAGATAATATTTTGCGTTAAAGAACACCTATCCTGAAAGGATAACATGTTTATAGAATATCCCCAAAGCAAATCGTTCGACCCCAACGGGGTCGCATCACATCCAATCTTTTTTTCTATACACCTGTGAACCCTTTGGGTTCTGACGAAATCCAACGAATTCAGATATGTTGAACAATTCAATTGTGAAAGAATGTCATATTGATAATTATAATCTTTTAGGGGTTCTCTTCAATCCATTCAAATAGA
>Ga0102927_1000244_pt1 | contig 12717 bp, 6 predicted proteins | sample SalPon1_A_H2O_MG_FD_78208 | JGI IMG/M metagenome (GOLD analysis project Ga0102927, IMG submission 78208) | Salt pond water microbial communities from South San Francisco under conditions of wetland restoration - Salt Pond MetaG R1_A_H2O_MG | ecosystem: Environmental > Aquatic > Non-marine Saline... | reverse complement strand
ATATAAAAGACCTTCATAAATCATATATCGTAGGAAAAAATAAACTTCACGTATTAAAAGGTATTGATTTTAAAGTTCAGGAAGGGGAGTTAGTTTCTATCATGGGCTCATCCGGATCAGGGAAATCTACCTTGCTTAATATACTGGGAATTTTAGATGAAGCAGATAAAGGATCTTATCATTTAGATGGTAAGGAAATCAAAAATCTAACAGAGAAAACGGCTGCTCGGTATAGGAATAAATTTTTAGGATTTATTTTTCAATCTTTTAATTTAATCAACTACAAAACAGCTCTGGATAATGTGGCTTTGCCTCTGTTTTATCAAGGCTTAGGCGGTAAAGAAAGAACAGAGCGCGCTTATGATTATTTAGAAAGAGTAGGTTTAGCCGATTGGGCAATGCATTTGCCCAATGAACTTTCCGGCGGCCAAAAGCAAAGAGTCGCCATAGCACGTGCCATGGCAAGCCATCCAAAGGTGTTGTTAGCAGATGAACTAACCGGTGCATTAGATAGTAAAACTTCTTATGAAATAATGGATCTTATTCAAAAGATAAATGAAGAAGGCAAGACCATATTAATTGTCACCCATGAGCCGGATATTGCGCAAATGACCAAGCGTATAGTGAATCTTAAAGACGGTGTCATCATTGATGATAAGAAAATCGAGCAACAAAAAGCCTTAGCTAATGTTTAGTTTAGAACGCTGGCAAGAAGTTTTTCAGACGATAGGTAAAAACAAACTACGTACCGTTTTAACGATGATATCTGTTATTACAGGAATTTTTATTTTAGTGGTTTTATTAGGTGTAGGTCAGGGAATGGAAAATGGAATAGCGGAACAATTTCAAAATGATGCAGAAAACGAAATCAGCGTTTATACAGGAGTTACAACCATAGAATATAAAGGGCTGAATCCGGGAAGAAGAATTCAACTAAAAAATGAAGATTATCAAAACATTTCCCGAACCCATGCAAGGGATATCGAAAAAAAATCATCTATGTATCGCATTTGGTCCGGATTGATCACTTATAAAGATGAAAGCGGTAGTTATAGAATAGAAGGTGTGCTGCCTGATTATGAATTTATAGAAAAAGTATCATTAGTTTCCGGAAGGTTCCTTAATCAACAAGATCAGAATAATTTTGAAAAATATATGGCCATAGGCAAAAAGGTCAAGGATGATCTTTTTGGAAAAGAAAAAGCCTTAGGAAAATTGGTTGAGGTATCCGGTATCAATTTTAAGGTAATAGGTGTTTATACGGACCCGGGTGGTGAAAGAGAAGAGTCTAGAGTTTATGTTCCATTATCTACATCACAAAAGGTTTTTGGTGGTGGTCAGGATATCCGTCAGATGAATTTTACCATACCTAAGCGAGAAAATTATGACAAAGCCTTAGCAGAATCTGATCAGCTTGTATCAAAGATAGAACGCGACCTCAAATCAGTTCATAAAGTGTCGCCTATGGATAATAGCGCTATCCGTGTAAGAAGCTCTATAGAAGATACCAAAAGATTTTACGATTTAACCAGCATGATATCGATTTTCTTTTGGTCAGTAGGTGTGGCTACCCTATTTGCCGGAATAATCGGTGTAAGTAATATTATGCTGATTATTGTAAAAGAACGAACCAAAGAAATAGGCATCAGAAAAGCATTAGGCGCTAAGCCGTTTTCCATCATCGGAATGGTTTTACATGAATCTATTTTTGTTACTACTATTGCCGGATTTATCGGGTTGATATTAGCGCTTGTATTACTTGAAAATTTAGGTCCTTTAATAAATACGGAGTTTATAAAAAATCCGGAGGTCAATTTAAATATAGCCTTAACGACCTTGATTTTATTAGTGTTTTCCGGAGCCTTAGCCGGTTTCTTTCCGGCGAGAAAAGCCGCTAAAATTAAACCCATTATAGCCTTAAGAGACGAGTAGTATGTTTAGCAAAGATAAATGGTCAGAGATATTAGAATCCTTAACCGCTAATCCATTTAGAACGGTATTAACCGCCTTTGGGGTGTTTTGGGGAATTTTTATTTTGGTTATATTATTAGCAGCCGGGAAAGGTTTAGAAAATGGAGTAAAACAAGGTTTTTCAGGTATTGCTACTAACTCTATGTTTATGTGGACGCAGACGATTTCAAAGTCTTATAAAGGATTACCCAAAGGTCGCCAATATAATTTTGAGATAGATGATGTAGCCGCTATCAAAAATAATGTTGAAGGCCTAAAATATGTATTGCCCAGAAATAGATTAGGAGGTTGGGGCGGCGCTAACAATGTAGTTAGAGGATTACAATCCGGTGCTTATACGGTAAATGGTGATTATCCTAACATCATCAATCAGGAGCCTATGGATATCCTAAAGGGTAGGTTTATTAATCAAAATGATATAGAAGATAAGCGGAAAGTCGCTATAATAGGAAGAGGCGTTAAGGATGGACTTTATAAATCCAATGAAGAAATAATAGGTTCTTATATCAAGATTCAGGGAGTCAACTTTATGGTAGTAGGCATGTATAAGAAAAAAAGCGGTATGGGAAGAGATTCGCAAGAGGCCCAGAATAATATTTATGTTCCTTTTACTGCTTTTTCACAAGCTTTTAATACCGGTCAAAATGTAGGTTGGATGGCTTTGACTGCAAAAGACGGCTATTCTATTACCAATTTGAAGAGCGATATATTTAGCGTCATTAAAAAGAGGCATAAGATTAGTCCAGAGGATGATAGAGCTATAGGTAATTTTGATCTGTATGAACAATTCAAAAAAATATCTGGTTTATTTACCGCTTTAAATGTAGTTGCCTATTTTGTTGGAGTATTGGTTTTGTTGTCAGGAGTTATCGGGATTAGTAATATTATGCTGATCACCGTTAAAGAGCGGACAAATGAAATAGGAGTTCGTCGGGCACTAGGTGCAAGCCCTTGGCAAATAAGGGGTCAGGTTTTACTGGAGTCTATCGTATTGACATTGGTGTCCGGTATGGCTGGAATTGCCTTTGCCTCATTATTATTAGGAATAGTTAACTCCATATTACCATCAGCTTCAGAGGCTGATGCAGAGGTCATGTTTCTCAATCCAAGTGTAGAATTAGGCGTAATTGCAGTAGCTATGCTAATTCTTTTATTCTCTGGATTATTAGCCGGATTTATACCTGCACAGAACGCCATTAGAGTTAAACCCGTAGACGCATTAAGAACTGAATAATCAAATTATTATATTAATATTAAATTTATGAAAAAGACAGTCACCGTAATTATTCTTATTTTAATTGTAGTAGCCTTTGGAGGTGCACTATATTACTTCTATCAAAAAAATAATGAACCACCAGTCACTTATGAAACTCAAAAACCGGAAAAGAAAACCATAGTTAAGAAAACCGTAGCGACCGGTAAGATTGTTCCCAGAGAAGAGATTCCTATCAAGCCGAACATTTCCGGTATCATAGAAAAAATATATGTAAAAGCCGGAGAAAAAGTAAAGCGAGGTGAATTAATAGCTGAGTTGGAAGTAGTTCCTGATGTCAATAGTCTGAATGCAGCTAAAAATCAAATTCAAACTGCTAAAATCAACCTAAAAAATCAGAAAAAAGTTTATGATCGACAAAAAGAACTGTTTGAAAAAGGGGTGATCTCAGAAAACGAATTTGATAATGCGGAAAATCAATATGAAATTGCGCAACAAAATCTTGAGTCTGCTCAAGAAAATTATGAAATTGTTCAAACCGGAACGACGGCAGGTATAGGTGATGCGGCTACAACTAAAATTAAGTCAACGATTAATGGAATGATTCTAGATGTTCCTGTAAAAGAAGGGAATCAGGTTATACAGGCTAATAATTTTAATGAAGGAACAACCATCGCCAATGTGGCGGATATCAATGATATGATATTTGAAGGAAAAGTGGACGAATCTGAAGTAGGAAAGATTGAAGAAGGGCTTCCGTTAGAGATTAAGGTCGGTGCCATTGAAAATAAGACCTATGACGCAACCTTAGATTATATAGCACCTAAAGGAGTGGAAGAAAATAGTGCGGTTCAGTTTAAAATTGAAGGAACTTTAAATCTGGCTGAAGATGTATTCATCAGAGCCGGACTAAGTGCTAATGCTTCTATAATATTAGATAAAGCTGAAGATGTTTTAGCCATTAAGGAAGCACTTGTTCAATTTGAAGAGGAAGACAACAGCCCCTATGTAGAAATTAAAACCGGTGAAAAGGAGTATGAAAAACAAAATATAGAATTAGGTATTAGCGATGGTATTTATGTTCAGGTAAAGGACGGAATCTCTAAAGATGATAAGATTAAGGTTTGGCGTAAGGTCAAAGATGAACAAGATAAAAGAAGCAGATAGTTTAATAATTTTAAAACAGAAGTTTATATGAAAATTTTACTTTCCGCCATATTATTGCTCACAGTATCAATAAATAGTGCTCAAAAACAAAATTGGACATTAGAATCTTGCATAAAATACGCACTTGATAATAATATATCGATCAAGCAATCTGATCTGGATATAAAAAATGCAGATATCAATAAAAGTGATGCTATTGGGAATTTAATGCCTAATTTTAATGCCAACCTTAGCAATTCCTGGGCATCCGGTTTAACACAAAACGTAACCACCGGCGTTCTGGAAAATCAAACAGTGAGAAACTTCTCTGCCGGAGCTACCGCCAGTTTAACCCTTTTTGATGGCTTAGCCAATATTCGTCAGCTTCATCGAGCAAAATTAGCTCAACTGGCTGCTAAATACTCTTTGAATAAAATGAAAGATGACATTACCTTATCGGTTGCTAATGCCTATCTTCAAATTTTAGTAAGCAAACAGACTTTACAAAACTTAAAAGAACAAAATCAAGTTACTCAAGCTCAGATTGAACAGACACAGGATCAAATAGATGCCGGCACTTTACCTAAAGGGGATCTTTTGCAGTTACAAGCTACTAACGCAGATGAACAACAACAAATTATAGTTGCTGAAAATGATGTGAAAATCGCACGCATCAATTTAGCTCAGCTGCTTTTAATAGATGATTATCAAAATTTTAGAATTGCTGACGACACCTATAATATCCCCGTTACTCCAATTTTAAATAAAACACCTGAAGAAATTATACAGGAGGCGAAAAAAGATCGATATGAAGTAAAGATCGCTGAGCAAAACTTAGCTATAGCCGAAAAAGACCTGCAAATTGCTAGAGGAGCTTATTATCCAACGTTGAGTGGTTTTTTGAATTTTAACACCAGAGAATCAAATAGAAATAGAATAGGCTCAGGAGGAATAGATGAAGATAACCCCACGCAAGAAATTGGAGTAGTTGAGTCAACCGGCCAAACTGTTGTAGCTCCAAATTTTCAAACTATTGCACTTCAACCACTTGGTTTCTTTGATCAATTAGATAGAAATCAAGGAACTACATATGGCTTACGTCTTGATATACCTATATTCAATGGAAATGCGACCCGAAATCAAGTAGAAAGACGTAAAGTTGATATAATGCGTTCTGAGTATAATTTACAACAAGCTAAATTAGATCTGGAATCCAATGTTTATCAGGCATATGTAGATGCACAAGGAGCTGCTAAATCTTATGAAGCCGCTCGAAAAACAGTTAATGCGCAACAAACAGCTTTTGAATACGCTAAAGATAGATTTGACGTAGGTATGATCAATAGTGTTAGCTTTGCTCAGGCTCAACTAAATCTAACGCAGGCAAAAAATAGATTAATCAATGCTAAATATAATTATATATTTCGCTTAAAAGTTTTAGAATTGTACTTTGGTGAAAGACCTATAGATTATGAATAATGGCTTATATTCTTCACATTGAAACATCTACCAAGCAGTGCTCTGTAAGTATAGCTAATCAGGGAAAATGTATGGCTTTAATAGAGGAGGAAGATCTTAATTTTAGTCATGCAGAAAAATTACAAAGCTTTATCAATCAAGCTGCAAGAGCTGCTAAGATCAAGCTAAAAGATCTGGATGCAGTAGCAGTAAGTGAAGGTCCGGGTTCTTATACAGGTTTAAGAATTGGCGTTGCTACAGCTAAAGGACTTTGCTATGCATTAGATATACCTTTGATCTCTATTTCTACTTTAGAAAGCTTAGCCCGTCAAATTTATGCTTATGAAAGAATCATTCCTCTTTTAGAGGCTAGAAAAATGGAAGTATATACTGCTGTTTTTGATGCGGAATACCAGTTTGTTAAAAAACCATTCATTCAGGAGCTTAGCCGGGATAGTTTTATGGATTATACATCAAATTATAAGGTTGCATTTGTGGGTAATGCAGTTGAAAAGTGGAACAATACAACGGATAATAAATATTTTATAAAAAAAACAAAACCCAGTTCCAGGGAAATGATATTACCGTCCTACCAGGCTTATAAGGATGAGAAATTTGAAGATATAGCTTATTTTGAACCCTTTTACCTTAAAAATTTTATACCGGGTCCTACAAAAACAAAATAGATTATTAAGTTAGATCTACTAGTTTACAATCTTTCAAATAATTTACTACTTTTGGGCTTTTGAAAAAATAATAATGATTACCCAAATTGAAGGTCGATTAATCGAAAAAAACCCGACACATATTGTTGTAAAATGTAATGGAATAAGTTACTTTATACATATTTCCCTTCATACGTATCAACAACTTCCTGCTGAGGAAGCCATTAATATTTATACGCATTTACAAATCAAGGAAGATGCGCATACATTATATGGTTTTATGTCTCGTCAGGAAAGAGAAATTTTCAGGAAATTGATCAGTGTTTCCGGTATAGGAGCAAATACTGCACGGCTGATGTTTTCATCTCTATCTCCGGATGATATCACTCTTGCCATTGCAGGCGGAGATGATGCTACGATTAAATCTGTGAAGGGTATTGGTGCTAAAACAGCCCAACGCGTAATTATAGATTTAAAAGACAAAATTGAATCAAATGAAGATGCTGATAATTTCAGACTTCAAAGCAATACAAATAAGGATGAGGCGTTATCAGCCTTAGAAACGCTTGGGTATTCTAAAAAACAGGCTGAACGCGTCATTATTAAAATCATGAAAGATCAGCCTGATGCCAGTATCGAAGCTATTGTCAAACATGCATTAAAAAAATTATAGTAATTTGTTGAAATCAAACTTTTTGATTCCAAACTTTTATGTAGTTATAGCTCATTGTATATTACTTGGTCTATTAACTACAGAGATATATGGTCAGGAAGAAAGTCAAGACTCTACGGAAACGGAGTACTCTATAAAAAATATCCAACTTAAAGATGCGCCTAGCATTAGTGAGCAATACACTTATGATCCTTTAATGGATAGATATGTCTTAAATAAAAAAATTGGAGATGTTTCAATTAATTTTCCGCTTTTTTTAACACCTGAAGAGTTTAGACAGCTTCTTCTCAAAGAGCAGATGCAGGAATACTTTTATCAAAAAACTCAAGCGGTTGATGGAAGAAATAAAGAGAATCAAAAGGACTTAATACCTACACTGTATATTAATAACTCCTTTTTTGAAACCGTATTTGGTGGTAATAAAATAGATATTACTCCACAAGGATCAGTTTCAGTTGATTTGGGTGCGCTATTTTCTAAACAAGATAATCCATCGCTGTCTCCCAGAAACCAGTCTAATACATCATTAGAATTTGATCAGCAAATCAATTTAAGTATTAATGGTAAAGTAGGGAAGCGGCTGGATGTGAATGCTCAATTTGACACCCAATCTACCTTTGACTTTCAAAATCAAATCAAACTTGATTATACACCTACGGAAGACGATATTCTCAGAAAGATAGAAGTGGGTAATGTCAATATGCCACTGAATAGTTCACTAATTCAGGGAGCTCAAAGCCTCTTTGGTGTTAAGACTCAATTTCAATTTGGTAAAACAACCATAACTGGTGTTTTTTCAGAGTTGAACTCAGAAAGAAATAATGTAACAGCTCAGGGTGAATCAACAATACAGGATTTTAAGAAGTTTATCTTAGATTATGATGAAAACCGCCACTTTTTCTTAGCTCAATATTTTAGAGATCGATATAATGAAGCCTTACAAAATTACCCATTTATAAATAGTAATGTTCAAATTACCAGAATTCAGGTTTGGGTAACTAATAGAAACAACAACACACAAAGTATTCAGAATGCCCGAAATATCGTAGCTGTTCAAGATTTAGGAGAATCAAGCCCTGAAAAGATTGGATTGTTTTTAAATGAAGATGGCCAACCTACAACACCGCCGGTTTCTAATTTTATCAATAATTTAGATGCTCTTCCAGATAACAGCAATAATGACTTTAATCCTGAAGCCATTTCCGGTCCAGGCTCAACTATATTGACTGAAGCCATACGGGATATATCATCAATCAATCAAGGTTTTGGCCCTGCTTCTTCTTCAATAAGCGAAGGTGTTGATTATGGAAAGCTAGAAAATGCTAGAGAACTCAACCCCAGTGAATATACATTAAATGAAGAATTAGGCTATATCACACTCAATCAACGCTTAAGTAATGATGAAGTGCTTGGTGTAGCTTTTCAATATACATCTAATGGACAGGTTTATCAGGTAGGTGAATTTGCTAATGATGGCGTAGATGCCACCCAAACTACAGAAAATCCCAATAATCAGCAAGGTCAGGAAGCAGAGCAAATTCCACTCAGCCAAAACCTGGTTGTAAAAATGCTGAAAAGTCCAATAGTAAGTGTTAATGAGCCTTCCTGGGATTTAATGATGAAAAACTTTTATAGTTTAGATGCTAATCAGTTAGAAAAAGATGGTTTTCGGCTCAATATTTTATATTCTGATCCGCAACCGGTTAATTTTATTACAGCTGCAGAAGGTGCAAATGAAGATTTGCCGGATGATATAGCTGATAGTAACTTGTTACAGGTTTTTGATTTAGATCAACTGAATATCAATAATGATCCTGTGCAATCCGGAGATGGTTTTTTTGACTTTGTTGATGGTATTACCGTAGATAAGCAAAATGGCTTGATAAAATTTACAAAAGTAGAGCCTTTTGGGCGATATCTTTTTAATAAATTAGATGATAACCCGGGTAGTGGTACGGAAGATTACGATGATCCTACCACTTATAATGCCAATCAGGAAAAATACGTTTTCAGGAGTCTCTATAAAACTACCAGAATTCAAGCATCACAGATAGGAGCTGATAAAAACAAATTTCAGTTAAAAGGGAGATACAAAGCATCTTCTCAGGAAGGAATTCCAATAGGTGCTTTCAATGTTCCGCGTGGTTCTGTTACTGTTACCGCAGGCGGAAGAACCCTACAGGAAGGCGTAGATTATGTAGTAAATTACGAATTAGGACTTGTTAAGATCATTAATGAAGCGCTAAAAGCATCAGACACGCCTATTAATATATCTACTGAAAACAATGCGCTTTTTGGGCAACAAACCAAGCGCTTTACCGGTATTGATATTCAGCATCAGTTAAACGATAACCTCCTTTTAGGAGGTACATTTCTTAACTTAAATGAAAGGCCTATTACGCAGAAAGCAGATTTTGGGAGTGAACCTATTAACAACACCATGTATGGATTTAACTTTAATTATGACACAGAAGTGCCTTTCTTTACCAGAATGGTAAATAAATTGCCTAATATAGATACAGAAGTAGCTTCAAACTTATCGATTAGGGGAGAGTTTGCTTATTTAAAACCGGGAACGCCAAAAGGAGATAATTTTCAAAATGAAGCTACTTCCTTCGTAGATGATTTTGAAGGTTCTCAAACAAAAATATCTATGCTCAATCCTGATCCATGGACTTTGTCGAGCGTTCCGGTTGGTTTTAGAGGTCCTAACGATCAAAATGGGAATTATGATGCGAATGATGATATCAGCATAAATGACTTCAGAGCAAAAATGAATTGGCATGCTATTGATCCCATATTTTATAGTAGCCAGCGGCCGGATGGAATATCAGATGAAGACATCTCAGACTGGAGAGCCAGAAGAGTATTGATCAATGAACTTTTCCCTAATACAGACTTAGTTCCAGGGCAATTACAGACCATCTTTACATTAGATTTAGATTATAAGCCCAATCAGCGCGGTATGTATAATTACAATCCGCAAGCTACAGATAACTCGCTTCCAAACCCTGAAAATAACTTTGGTGGCATTATGAGAGGTATGCAAACAACCAACTTTGAACGCGCCAACGTGGAATTTGTTGAATTCTGGGTTATGGATCCGTTTATTTATCAGGAAAATGCCACTAATAACGGCGGAAAATTAGTGCTTAACTTTGGTAGCATGAGTGAAGATATTTTAAAAGATGGTAGAAAGCAATATGAAAATGGTTTGCCGGAAGATGGTGGAACTGTGAATACAATAGAAACCGAATTTGCTAAATTACCGGCTAATCAATCTCTGGTTTATGCTTTTGATACGGAAGGCGATCAAAGAGTTAACCAAGATGTAGGTTTAGACGGATTAAACAATCAAGCTGAAGCAAACAAGTTTAATGCATTTGACAATTTAGAAGATCCTTCTAATGATGATTATGGCTTTTATTTAAATGAAGAGGGTAATGTATTGGAACGCTATGAGAATTTTAATGGAACAGAAGGCAATAATCCTGTAGATGTAAGCGAAGATTTTAGAGGAAATTCTCCTTTTCCAGATGTTGAAGATGTTAATAGGGATAATACCATGACGACCATAGACAGCTATTTTGAGTATGAAGTTCCTATGTTTCCTAGTATGAGTGTAGATAACAACACCAGTAATATTGCAGGTATAGAAGAAGATTATATCACTGATGTTAGAGAGCAAACGGTAACTACGCAAACCGGAGATGAGATTCCGGTAAGATGGGTTCAGTTTAGAGTTCCGTTACGCACAGATAGCGAATTTTCAGTTGGAGGAATAGCTGATTTGCGCTCTGTGAGGTTTATGCGAATGTATATGACAGATTTTCAAGAAAGAACAGTTTTGCGTTTAGGAAGCTTAGATTTAGTGCGCGGTGATTATATAACTTATGATCAACCAATTGTACCGAATGGTAATAACCCAACTACAGGCAACACTACTCTTAATGTGGAAGCGGTAAGTCAGGAAGTTACAACAAACTATGTTACTCCGCCGGGCGTAAGACGAGAGGAGTTTATCAACAATAATACATCTGTTAGAAATGACGAGCAGTCTTTATCATTAACAGTTAAAAAACTAAAGCCGGGTGATTCAAGAGGGGTCTTTAAAAATTACCTGGTAGATATGCGTCAATATGAAACCTTAGATATGTTTCTTCACGCAGAAGCACTTCCACCCCCGGAAACGCAGTTAGAAGATGATCAACTGGTAGCCTTTATCCGCATGGGCTTAGACTTTACAGATAATTTTTATCAAATAGAAGTTCCGCTTAAAGTAACAGAACAAGGCGCAACTGCACCCAGATCAGTTTGGCCAGCAGAAAATGATCTTGAATTACCGCTTGACTTGCTCCAAAAGGTAAAATCTACCGTTTTAGGCGACGATGCTTTTAGTAATTTAGAACTTAATTTCTTTGATGAAAACCTAAACATCAGCAATGATAGTCAACCCGGTCAATTAAGAGTCGGTATAAAAGGGAACCCGAGTTTTGGTGAAATTCGTGTAGTGATGTTAGGCCTTAAAAACACCAGCGATATGGAAGTTTCTGGCGAGGTATGGTTTAATGAATTGCGTCTTAAAAAGTTAAAAAATGAAGGTGGGTGGGCATCGGTTTTAAATTTAGATACGAATATTGCTGACTTTGCAAATATAAGTGCTACAGCCAGTAGAAATACCATCGGGTTTGGAAGCATTGAGCAAGGTCCCAACCAAAGAAGTAGAGAGGATGCTCAGAAATACTCCATCAATACGGGAATCAACTTAGGACAACTTTTACCAACGAATTGGGGAATAAAAGTTCCGTTTAATTACGAAAGAGGTGAGGAGCTGATAACTCCACAATTTGATCCGGTTTTATTAGATATTGAATTAGATAATCTTTTAGATAATACCGTAAATCCTCAACTTAGAGAAAATTTTAGAGAGCGAGCAGAAGACTATACAAAGAGGCAAAGTATAAGTATTATTGGCTTACGCAAAGAAAGGATGAACAACGAAAAAATGCCTATGCCGTATGATATAGAGAATTTTACATTTTCAGGGGCCTACAATCAAACTGATCACCGGGATTTTGAAATTAGTGAGTCACTAGAACAAAGCATAGATGTAAGCGCAAATTATCAGTATAATTTACCGGACTTGAATATTGAACCATTTAAAGGCTTGGGTTTTATTGATAAAAGCGATTATCTAAAAATCTTAAAAGATTTTAATTTTAATCCACTTCCTACTTCTATTACTGTTAATTCTTCTATTACAAGAGACTATAGTGAGTTGCGCTTTAGGGAATTTAACCTGACTGATGGAAGCCTTCCATTGCCTAAACTATATCAACGAAACTTCTTTTTTGATTGGGATTATGCGATTGATTATAACCTAACACAAAACTTAAATTTTAATTTTCAAGCCTCTAATAATAGAATTGTTCGCAACTTTATAGATGAGAATAATGTTCAGGACAACACAGTAGGCGTTTTTGATGATTTCTTTAATGTAGGTGTACCTAATCGTCACCAGCAAACTCTTCAGCTGAACTATACACTACCAATTAATAAAATCCCGGCTTTAGAATTTATACAAACTCAGT
>Ga0102927_1000243_pt1 | contig 12726 bp, 11 predicted proteins | sample SalPon1_A_H2O_MG_FD_78208 | JGI IMG/M metagenome (GOLD analysis project Ga0102927, IMG submission 78208) | Salt pond water microbial communities from South San Francisco under conditions of wetland restoration - Salt Pond MetaG R1_A_H2O_MG | ecosystem: Environmental > Aquatic > Non-marine Saline... | reverse complement strand
AGCCGTCCCAATCTTTTTCTACTATAAAAGCATTGATACCGCGATGTTTTTTCTCGCGATCGGTTTATGCGATGACCAAGTAATAATCCGCTGAATTTCCATTGGTGATCCAGTTTTTTGTACCGTTTAACAAGTAATGATCTCCTTTATCGATCGCTGTTGTTTTCTGAGATGTAGCATCGCTTCCGGCTTCCGGCTCGCTTAGACAAAAAGCGCCTAATTTTTCGCCTGTAGTTAATTGGGAAAGATATTTTTCTTTCTGCTCTTTGGTTCCATACGTATCTAATCCCCAGCAAACCAATGAATTATTAACCGATACCACTACAGAAGCAGATGCATCTATCTTAGACAACTCTTCCATGGCGATGATGTAAGAAACGGTATCCATGCCGCCGCCGCCGTAATCCGGAGAAGCCATCATACCCATAAAACCTAATTCGCCCAGTTTTTTGATCTGTCCTTTAGGAAAAATTCCTTTTTCATCTCGCTCTATGACGCCTGGTTTTAATTCGTTTTGCGCAAAATCTCTTGCGGCTTCCTGAATCATTTTATGCTCTTCGGTATAGTTAAAATCCATTAGTAATTGATTAAAATAATATGCACAAATATAGTTGAAATTGATGAAAACAGAATTATCCGGCTTATATTTTAAAAATTGTTCAATCTTAAAATTTGTAGCATAACCGCAAGATAGGTCTAATGCATTTTCATTTTCAGCCGATTTTGATGTAAATTTGAGAAATGAACAGCGTGAAATGAAAAAGAATTACTATTACGTCATTGGCGTGATGTCCGGCACTTCCTTAGATGGCGTTGACCTTTGTTATACGCGTTTTCATCAAGATGAGTTGCAAAAGTGGCATTATCACATTTTAGCAACCGCTTGTTATGATTATTCAGAAAATTGGGTCAATCAATTGGCGAAAGCTCATCAGATGACCCAATTAGAAGTCAAGGCGCTTAATACAACTTATACCAAGCTAATAGGTGAAGATTATATCAACAGATTTATCCGGGAATACCAGCTCAAAAAAATAGATTTTATCGCCACACATGGCCATACAATCTTTCATCAACCGGAAAAGAATTATACGTTACAGATAGGCAACTTGCCTGTTCTGGCAGATATTATAGGTTATCCGGTCATTTGTGATTTCCGGGTTCAGGATGTTCTAAAAGGCGGTCAGGGCGCGCCATTGGTGCCTATTGGCGACAAGTTGTTGTTTGCTGAATATGATACTTGTGTCAATATAGGCGGATTTGTCAACATCAGTGAGCAACACAAAGATCAGTTTTTAGCCTATGATATTTGTCCGGCGAACAAAGTGCTCAATCCTTTATCGCAACAACTCGGGTATCCGTTTGATGAGAAAGGCCAACTTGCCCGAAGCGGTAAGGTAGACACAACATGCTTGGCAAAATTAGATCATCTGGAATTTTATCAGCAGATACCACCTCGCTCGTTAGGCATTGAATGGGTAGAAAAAGAAATTTTTCCTATTTTAAAGCAAAGTCAACTTTCGGTAATCGATCAATTGGCTACATTTACTCAACACATAGCCAATCAATTAGGAAAGTATCTGGAAAATTCAAAATCGGTGTTGATGACCGGCGGCGGCGTCTATAACAAACACCTCATCGATTTATTAAAAGAACAAGTCGGTGAGAAACTCGTTATTCCGGATGATCAGCTAATTAATTATAAAGAAGCCTTAGTATTTGCTTTTCTGGGATTATTAAGATATAAAAGAGAGAACAACATCTTTGCAACAGTTACCGGTGCGCCGGAAGATCATTGTGGCGGGTTTATTTATTATCCCAAAGAAATCTAAGCTCCAAAATTTTAAACTATCTTTGTAAAGTATGCAAAACGCTTCCAAACAACATCACTCTGGTTTTGTTTCTATTATAGGGCAACCTAATGCCGGAAAGTCTACTTTCCTTAATGCGGTTTTAGGGCAAAAATTAGCAGCTACTAATGAGAAAGCTCAAACCACCCGCAGAAAGATTTTAGGTATTTTTAATCAGGATGACCATCAAATTGTTTTCACCGATACGCCCGGAATTTTAGATCCGGCTTATGAGCTGCAGAAGTTCATGATGAAAACCGTTATCTCTTCTTTTCGGGAAGCGGACGTTCTTTTATTAATGGATGATTTAAAAGGACTACGACCGCTGCATGAATCTATGATAGAAAGGTTGCAAAAAGCTGAACAACCCGTGATAATTGCAGTGAACAAAATAGATGTTAGCAATCCGCAAAAGCTTAAAGAAAGGCTTGAATACTGGAGTAAAACACTTCCGCAAGCACAGGTGTTTGGGATCTCTGCTTTATCCAAGTTTGGTGTTCATGAATTAGTTGAACAAATCAAAAAACTACTTCCTGCATCTCCACCCTTCTTTCCTAAAGATCAAATTACTGATCTTCCGGAACGCTTTTTTGTCAATGAAACCATCAGAAGTAAAGCTTTAGTTTATTACAAAAATGAAATTCCTTACAGTATAGAAGTACAAACCGAGGAATTTCTTGACGAACCGGATATTTTAAAAATACATTCCGTAATCTATGTAGAACGCGAATCGCAGCGCGGCATCATCATCGGGCATAAAGGCCATGCCTTAAAACGTCTGGGAACAGCAGCCAGACAAGAGCTGACTACTTTTTTTGGTAAAAAGATATTTCTGAATATTCATGTAAAAGTCAACAAAAACTGGCGTAATGATGAACGCCAACTCAGAAGATTTGGTTATGACGATGCTTGACGCTTTTCTGTTTTCAAACGCTTTTTGATAGATTGCATCCGGTATTGACGTATAAATTTTCCCTCTTTCGGCGTAACCAATGGTTTTTCATTTTGTAAGACTGCTTTCACATATCCATAACAAGCAAGAAGAAAAAAAGAATAGCTTTTTTTCTTTTTTGATAATTTACTGATGGCTAATAAACTAATCAGCAACTTGTAGCGCATTTGATAAACAGATTTTCCAAATTGCAAAGGCAGTTTTTGGCTATAAGTTGTTCCGGTTGGTTTTAAATGTTGTACTTTTAAATGAGATGCTACTTCAACTTTCCAGCCATGATATCTAGCTAAGAGTTCATCTAAAGTATCCCAACCCATCGCTTTTTTTAAACCACCTATCTGCTCAAAACAATCTTTGCGATAAGCTTTAAGCGCACCACGTATATGATCGAGGTTGGTTAATGATTCCATTTTCCATTCCTGATTTTGCATAATCATACAAACGCCACCTAACATTCCTAAATTAGCATCTGATGTAAAGCCGTCATTTAGTTTGTCTAAATAATCATGAGGAAAAACAAGATCTGCATCAAATTTGCAAACAACATCATAGTTTTTGTCAGCATTTGCAAGCCCTTCATAGAAAGCCTGAACAACTTTTGCTCCAGGTAAACTTTCTGACTTAGATCGTCTGTTGATTAATTTGATAAAATCATAATCATTAACAAAACTTTGAACTATTGATGCTGTTTCATCGGTTGAATTATCATCTACAAGGATAATTTGAGCCGGAATATGAGTTTGCTGAACCAGAGAATCTAATGTCTTGGCTATATATTTTTCTTCATTATATGCCGGGATGATGATGAGAAAATCAAGCATGATTTTTACTATCTTTAATTGTATATCTTGTAAATGCTTATATAATGCAATTATAAGCCTTTTAAACAGATTCTTTTGTCAATGTTATTAAATCCTGCTTCAACGAGTTATTATACTATTTAATGAATTAAAATCAATAGTCTCCGATTAAAATCAATAAAATCCATGCTTGCACTTATGATGAGTGATTTGAGCTGCTTAATTTTATAATACCTTGCTAAAGTAAGTGTATGACAGAAGACTAATAAATGGCTTTAATAAGATTTATTTAATTGGTATAGAGTTATTTGAGTCTTGATTCTTTTATCTTGAATCTAGAGTCTGCAATCTTGAATCCCATATCTTAGTCAGACACGAATCAATTAAAATATAATTTGAAATTGTTATTGATGTTAGAAATTCTTTTTCATGTTTAGATATTTGGTACAAAAATTATAAATTTTGGTATTAGTGTTTTTGATACTTTTCAGCATTTAAGTGGTTTAAGCAATTATGCTAAACCATAAAAACACTATCCTTGTAAATGCAATCTTATTTATCCTTAGGCTTGTTTAGGCTGTTTTTTAAATAGATTGACAAGTGTATATTTCACAAATTTTCCAGACTGATTTTATTCGGGATTTTATGACCATTTAGAAGTTTAAAAGCGGCATATTTCAAACCGTTTTTTAAACATTCTTTGGTATTATATTGCTTTATATAAGAAGATAAAAAGCCAGACCAAAAGGCATCGCCGGCTCCGGTAGTGTCCTCGATGTGATCTAACTTTGGTGAAGAAAGTTTTATAAATTCCTGTCCCTTTTGACTATACATGATTCCTTTCTTTCCTTGTGTAAAACAAATTCTATCAACGCCTAATTGATGAAAATAGGTAAACATTTCATCATGAGTTACGTCACCTAAGAAACGCTGTTTATCATCTTCACTAATTTTTAATAGTGGATTATACTGACAGAATTCTTCTATAACCTGAAGAGGTTGTTTTTGTGAATGCCAAATTTTATTTGAGTAATTTAAATCTATACTCAACTGACAATCTGCTTGATAAGCTTCCTTAGCTTTTGCTAATATGGTATGTTGGGCCGGTTCTTTACTTAAAGCAAAACATGTAGTATGAAATATTTTAACATTACTTATCAAAGAAACTGGAAGCTGATCTGTGGTAATGTTTGAATCAGCTTGTCTATAAGGGATAAACTCCGGGGTAGCCTGATTACGATTAATAATGATGATACTGGTAGAAAGCTCATTATGGGTCTTTACGTGTTTTAAGTCAATATTCAGTTCTTCTAAATGCTTTTTTAAATGATCACCAATACCGTCGTTGCCAAGCGTAGCAACTAAATTTATATTATGTCCTAATCTTTTAAGGTGAGAGGCTAGATTAGTAGGAGAACCTCCTAATTGAATTTTTAAGTCTTCTGCATCTTTTAATTTACCTTCTTGCACAGCAATGATATCAGCTATCAGTTCTCCAGCACATAAAACATCTATCTGTTTTGAGATCATAGTGTTAAGTTTTTTTTATCCATCAATTGTTTTTCAAGTATCAGCTCACCGGCGGCACTCCATGAACAGTAGCGAAGCCCTTGTGGATGACCCGTACGACCATGAATATATTCACGAAAAGAATGACCTTCTAAAGCATTAACCTCCTTTATTTTTTCTAACACATCACCGGCCACTTCCGGATTTGTTTCAGATATTGATAAAGCATAAAATGCATTGACTACCGGCCATATACCAGCGTTATGAAAATGGTAAGGCTCATTTCTAAATGTATAGCTATAATGATCTTGTAATAAATGCCATTGCTTATCTTGGGGTTTTATTTCCGGCCAAAAAGCCGGTAATAATTGACAAGGCATTTCTTTTCTAAGTCTTTCACAATAATTAAAGGTATTATCAGTATCTTCTTGATCTTCTACATTGGTTAGTATAGCTAAGGCATTACCAAAGGCGTCAAAGCTATCTTGATATCCGGCTGGTTCAAAGCTTGCAGCTAAATAGTTTTTGTAATTAAGTTTATCATAGGCTATAGGATGATACGCATTCTTATGATGAATGTTTTTCTTTTTATAATTTATTTTAATTGTATTACTAATATACTTGATCTTTTGTTTTAAATATGGAGAATCATGCTGGTAGTTATAAAGTTTTAAAGCCCAAAGTCTTAAACACTGATCATATAAAGTGTAAGCCTGTGTTATATACTCATCTGCCCAGTTACCGCCACGAGGAACATACATAAGATGCTTATTGTTAAACTCCCATATTTCCATCAGGTTGATACACTTTTCAATTGAAGGTTTCATGTTTTTAAAAAAAGTGATGTCATCTGTAATATAAGTAAATTGACAGCAGCCAATAATAAACCAGGCTAAAGTGTCAACTCGACCGGCTAAACCACCATAGCTTATTTTAGGACTTTTACTTGAATAATCTATATTCGATGGAATTTGACCATGTTTATGCTGATAATCAGCAAGAGATGTTAAGGTAGTTTTGGAAGCATTGATAAGTTCTTGATCTTCCGTTAATAAACCGGCCAAACAGCAAATCACGCCATCTCTAGCCCAAACTCTGTTATAATTTGATTTTTGTTCTATACTGGCCACAAATCCATGAGGAGAAATTGCCTTTTTTAACAACTTTTCAGCTTTACTTATTTTCATCCTGTTGGGTTTTAACGAAAAGATTAAAAATAGATGCGATAATTAAAAAACTACCGGCGAGATAAATGATGTTGATCGGATTATTACCTAAAAGATCATATAATAGATATTGAACACTGATTATTTGAATAATCATAGGAATTACGATATACATATTAAAAATCCCCATATATATACCAGTTTTTTCCTTAGGGATAGAACCGGCTAACATTTGATAAGGCATAGAAAGCATAGAAGCCCAAGCAACACCCAAACCTATTGTAAACAAATAAATAGTGGTGATTTCTATAGATGATGTACCAAAGGGATTAGGAAAACTAAAAAGCAGTGTAGTGTTACTTAAAAATGGTATAGATAATAGTCCCAGTCCTCCTATAAACAAACTTCCGGAGTGAACATATTTTGCACCATATTTCTTGGCGATAGGTACAAGGCTAAAAGCTACTAAAAAGCATATGATATTATAGGTTCCATTTACTTGTCCGGTTAATACTTGTGATTGATTAAATGCTTCGCTATTTTCATCTAAAGTACCATATAATGATAGGGATAATGAAGAAGTAATGTATTGCCAATAGCAGAACATAGCAAACCAATTAAAAAACATAACCGGAATTAGTTGACGCATAGTAAGCGGCATATTCATAAAAGCGTCTCCTATACCATTAAAAGTTCGTTTGAAGATGTTATCTTTTTCTTTTTCTTCCTTAAGTTTTTTTAGTTCTTCTTCAGTAGGCGGGATCTCTTTTGTGGTTGTTATCGTAACTAAAATACTTATAATTGATACAGCCGCTCCTATAGTAAAAGCCCAATACGTAGTCTCAGGTATTCCATTGAGCATTTTATCATTAGCAGCAAAAAGCCCAAGACTAATCAGTATAGCTGGTGTGAAGTTGGCAACTGTCGTTCCTAAACCGGTAAAAAAGCTCTGCATTAAATAGCCTAAGGAATGTTGAGATTTCTTTAATTTGTCGGACACGAATGCTCTGTAAGGTTCCATAGCAATATTGTTTCCTGCATCAAGTATCCACAACAGACTTGCAGCCATAAAAAGACTATTAGAATAGGGCATTAAAAACAAAGCTATACTTGCCGCAATAGCTCCAATTAAAAAAAAAGGCTTTCTTCTTCCAAATCTTGGTGACCAAGTACCATCGCTTATGGTTCCTATAATAGGCTGAACCAGTAGTCCGGTTACCGGACCAGCCAGCCATAATATAGGAATTTCACCTTCGCTTGCTCCTAAGTATTTATATATAGCGCTCATATTGCTTTGCTGTAAGCCATAGCTAAACTGAATACCCAGAAAGCCAAAATTCATATTCCAAATTTGCCAAAAACTAAGCTTTACTTTTTTCATAATAACTTATTGATGATTAACTACTAATTATTAAATATCGTTTCAGGACGTGTTAATTTGTTTAGTTTAACTTTAAGCTCATCTGAAAGCAGTGACAAACCATATTGATAAGAAGCATTCATCCAGCCAAAACCTTCCGGTGTAATGTATTCAAAGTCAGTTCCTACATTTCCATACTCTGCATAAACCTTATGACTTCGCTCTACAACATTGTATTTTTCCGGAATGGTCCCATTATAATCTACGGCGTTCTTAGTTATCATCCACAGCCATCTGTATACAAGTTCTTGCACTTCTTTTTTATAACCATAATTAAGTAATCCTTTCCATAGCATCATTTGGTGAGGTGCCCATCCATATGGATAGTCCCATTGCCGATCAACATCACTATCAGAAAATTTTTCAACCGACTCTTTCGTTGAGGCAAGTATTCCACCTTTAGCTTTTAATGAATTTATCAATTCATCTTTTAAATTTTTTGCTTGTTTTTTAGTAGCTATATTGGCCCATAATGGGTAATAATTAGTAGCGGAATGAAAACGTCTTTTCTTGTTTTTTTTAAAGTTATAATCATAGAACATCTTATCCTCTTCATCCCATAAGTGTTTATTGATTAATTTTTTTCGTTTCTTAGCAAAATTCAACCAGTCTTGGCTGGTATAGGTTTTGCCTCTAAAATTTAACGTATCTTGAAAGTATTCTTTTATTAAATAAGCAAAATCCGTTTCATATTTATAAAGTAAACTATTTAAACCAACTGTGTTTAGGTGAGCGCATACGTTGATCAGTCGATTGCTAGTATCATGTCCGCTTTCTCGTAAACTTCTATCATGTAAGAAATATTTATCTAATCGCTCACTTTTTAAATCACCGTTTTGATAAGACTTAATAAGTTGTTTAGTAGTAATTTCTAATGAATCAGCAATTTTAGCAAGGTAGTCATCAAAGTGACCTTTTTCAGTTTCCGGTGGAATGCCTATACCATTTGCATAATATCTATTAAGGCCGTTATGAGTCATCTTTTTACCAGATTGCATCCACACGTCAAAATATTCTTGCATAGCAGCCTTGATCATATTGAGCAACCATTTATCTTTAAGCTTATCTTTTGCTTCAAAGGTTTCACGGATAAAAGAAGTAAGAAAAGGGGGTTGGCTTCTTGTTAAAAAGTAACTTCTATTCGCATTTAATATCTTTCCATAATGCTCAATTTCATAAGCGAAATTTTCGATCATAGATTGAGATAAATCTTGTCTTCCATCCATATTTAAACCTATGCCTTCAAAATAGGAATCCCAGCCGTACATTTCATTAAACCTACCACCAGGAACTACAAATGGCTTAGCTTTTCCATTTTTTAGCTTTAGACTTAAAATCCCCGGTTTATCATTAATAGAACGTACGTATTCCGGAGTTATATCTTTAGGTAAAACACTTACATGCAGTTTGCTGATCTCATTGGCTAAGTTAGTAAAGTACTTAATAGCAATTGTATCCGTTGACGGGACATAAAGTCTTTTAATATCTTTTTTTTCTGATTTAGAATCATTCAATATTTTTTCCAGTCCGGAACTATCTATTTTTCTAGTAAGATTATCCCAATATTTTTCTTTGATCAATCTTGAAATCCTGTTTACGGGCTTTTCTCTTACTTTTTTAAGGTTGATATCAATTGTTGATTGTCCATTTTTTTTTGCCTCAGCTAAAATTTGTAATAGATTTGAAAGGTGATAGTTGCTTTCTATCTTAATATTTTCACCGGATAATGATTTAAGATTAAATACTTTATCTGTAGTATCGTCGACGGTGATTTTTTTATCCTGATTTGTATCTTCATCTTTTTCTAACCGGCTCAGCGTTTCATCAACCGGAATAGAATAAATATCATTTTTTGATGTTTTATTACAACTGATTATCAATAGGATTATTAAAATGGATAAAGCATGTTTTTTTTGTATCATAGACTAATTATTTATTTTAATAGGCATGTAGATTTCAGCTTTCCATTGTTTTGAATTTCCACCATAGTTTGGGTTATCATGATAGATTTCAACGGGTGAATACTGAATATTAATATTGTTTTGTATTGCGTAATGATGTAATGCGATCCAGGCAACATCTGATATCGAATAATTGCCATGAAACGTCGCTTTTATCGCTTTTTCTTTATGAAGCGTATCTACTTTCACAAACTGATCAGTAGGATAATGGCTTTTAGGCTCTACCGGAAAAGCATATTTAAATGTAATGCTGTCAGTTTTAGGATTCCAGTGTTCTACTTTTGTAAAAGTTTTTCCATTTTTAGTAACTGAACTATCCTTTCTTTTTTGGAATAAAATTGGATTATTCCTGATCATACTTTCTGCCATTTCTGTACGAGTTACCTGATCTTGCACATACATAAAAACCGATTTTTCTAATGTTTCAACACCATTTATTTCTAACTGAAAGCGTTTTGAGAACGAAAGAGCTTTCTGTTTAAATGATTGAGAAATAACTTTTAGCGTATCTAAATTATTCGATTGCCCAAATAGACTTTTAAAACGTTCTTTTAGACTTTCATTTTTATTTTTATAATATAAATGAACCTGAGCAGAAGTATTATTGATATTTTCTAGTTCCCATAGCAGTTGAAAATCATGTTTATTTATTGAGGATTCCATTTGAATGCTTTTAAATAAAACCTTATCAATAATTCTAATGTCTTTTTTTGACCATTGATTGCTATTTAAAAGCATATGATAAAAACTACCGGCCGGAAGATTTACTTCAAAATTAATTTGGTGGTCATAGGTTTTTATAAAGCTGAACCAGATGAGCACACCTACAAGTAAAAGAGTTATGAAAGCAAGTAGCTTTTTCATTTATAAATTAATTTGCTTATCAACATAATGTCCTACTTTTCGGCCTTGTTTCAGTCCAACTTCAATAGCGGGCATATAGTGAATACCGCCATATAAACGACTAATGGCCGCTTCTTCAGCAGCTTCATCAAATGAGTTAAATGCTCTTACGGGCAATCCATATGGCTTTTCTGTGGTGTCTTTAAAGTAAAAGTCTTTACCGTAAATTTCATTCATAACTATGGATGCGGCGCCGGAAACTACAGAATGTCCACTGGTATATTCAGGAAAGGGAGGTGTTTGTAAAATAGGGGTCCATTGCTGATCAATATGCTGACTGATCAAAGTTTCCGGTCTTATTAGATTACTGCGATATTTTTCATCCCAACTACTGATAAATGCTTCATAAATACCAATGGTCAAATATGCATAACTCCGGGCTGTTTCTGCAAAATTAAAAACGGATTTTATGTTGCTGACGGAAGTCAGGAAGTGATATTACCTACTTATTTAACAGAGCGAGCAACAACTACTTAATCAAAATTTTAAAATTAACTAAAAATTAAATAGGTGGAGATTACGATACCAATAATTAGCATACCTATAAAACCCGCATATTTCCATTTTTCTATATTAACTATTTTACTATCAACGATAGAAAAAGATTTTTGTCTTGGATAAAGTTTACCTATTAATAGCATAACACTCATATTAATAACAAAAAGTATAGCCATAACATGCAAAAAATGCGGATAAGCATTTGCTTCCACTAATTCAAGCTCCATAGCATCTGTAACACCATTAGATTTTGCTTCAGAAACTGCATTGCTAACAATGATGGGTTTTAATACAAATTGACTTAATGTGTACAACAAAACCCCCGACAATAAACCTACTTTTGCTGCAATGGCCGGCACATATTTAGTGAAGTAACCAATAACGATAATTGACAATATAGGTATGCTGTAACACCCATTCGCTTCTTGAAGCCAGCTAAAAAGACCATCAGGTGCATATTGTATAAATGGAGCAATAGTCATTCCTAACAAGGCTAAGAAAATCCCAAAGTATTTACCGGCGTTAACCGATTGTTTTTCTGTTGCTTCTTTTTTTATGTATTGTTTATAAAGATCAAAACCAAATAATGTAGCTGCGGAATTTAATGCGGAATTAAAGGAACTTAATATAGCTCCAAATAAAACTGCTGCAAAAAAGCCCACTAAGCTAGCCGGTAAAACCTTCTGCACAAGTGCCGGATAAGCTTCATCCGGCTTCGCTAATTCACCCTGAAATAGATGAAAAGCAATGATTCCCGGCAACACAACAATCAAAGGCCCTAATATCTTTATAAAAGCGGCTAAGAGTAAGCCTTTCTGACCTTCTTTAACATTTTTGGCCGCAAAGACGCGCTGCACAATGGCTTGATTCGTCCCCCAGTAAAATAATTGTACGAGCATCATACCGGTAAAAATTGTACCAAAAGGGATACTACTGCTTGCACTCCCTTTAGCGTCTAATTTTTCAGGATACTCATTTGCTAACAGCTCAATACCATCCATGATACTGGAGTCACCTATGACATATAACCCAAAGAACGGTATCATTAAACCGCCTATCATCAAACCTGCAGCATTAATCAAGTCAGAAACCGCTACCGCTTTCAATCCGCCAAAAATTGCATATATCATTCCTATTGTCCCTATACTCCAAACGGTAATCCATAAGGCCAAATTTTTTGATACACCCAGCATGTCAGGAATGTCAAATATGGTACTCAATGCCAGTGAGCCGGAGTACAATATGGAGGGCAGAAGCACAATAACATATCCTGATAAAAACAAAATGGTTATAATTGTTTTAGTGGTTTTATCAAATCTATCTTCTACAAATTGCGGAAGAGTAGTAAGTCCATTTTTTAAATATTTAGGAAGCAAGAAAATAGCTGTCACTACCATTGCAATAGCGGCCAGGGTTTCCCAGGCCATCACTAAAACTCCTTCTTCAAAGGCTTGGCCGTTTAAGCCTACAATCTGTTCTGTAGATAAATTTGTTAACAACAAGGAGCCGGCTATGGTAACTGCTGTTAAACTTCTTCCTCCTAAATAAAAACCATCTGCTGAAGATTCATCGGTTTTTCTAGTTGCCAAATAAGCTATTAAGGCAACCAATCCTGTAAAGCCTACAAACGATAAAATATCTATCATAAAAATGAGTTAATACAATGT
>Ga0102927_1000239_pt1 | contig 12838 bp, 17 predicted proteins | sample SalPon1_A_H2O_MG_FD_78208 | JGI IMG/M metagenome (GOLD analysis project Ga0102927, IMG submission 78208) | Salt pond water microbial communities from South San Francisco under conditions of wetland restoration - Salt Pond MetaG R1_A_H2O_MG | ecosystem: Environmental > Aquatic > Non-marine Saline... | reverse complement strand
TTAATGTAGATCAGGACTATTTTATGATGATACAAGCGAGTTATGATGTTAAGGAAGCAAATGCATCATTTAAAGAAAGAAAACCTGATTTAAGTAAATTTAGAAAAGTGATCTTTTGGGATACAAACTTTGATGAAATAGATTGGGATAAGAATAAGCAAGCTATTATAAAAAGAATATTAGAAAGAGGAAATGCAAAAGAGATCAACGAATTAATATCTTTTTACGGTAAAGAAAACATAAGAGAACAAGTAAAATCAATGCAAAACAGTCGATTAGCTTCTTTTAGACAAAATATTGAAAGCTATAACTTAGCTGATTAATAATGAAAATTTACTTAAACACGATATCAAATTCGCTTTGGAGATATATTAATCGATTAATGTTGATAAATGAACTTCAAACATTTCGGCTTGTTGGCGGAACGAGTTTAAGCCTACAATTAGGCCATAGGAAGTCAGTTGATATTGATCTATTTACAGATGTAGAATATGGAAGAGTGGATTTTACGGAAATTGAAAATGTTTTAAAGAATCATTTTAACTATGTTGATAAATCTTCCGATGGAATAGCACCAATTGGACGATCTTTTTTTGTTGGTGATAATAAGAATGACATAATAAAATTAGATTTATTTCACACAGATAATTTTGTTTTTCCATATATTTTAAGGCAAAATGTAAGATTTGCCAGCATTGAAGAAGTATCCGCAATGAAGCTGGAAGTTATTGCCAATGGCGGTAGGAAAAAAGATTTTTGGGATTTACACGAGCTTTTTACAATATACACTTTAGATCAAATCATAGGCTTTTATTTAAAAAGATATCCATATAGCTATTCAAAAAACGAAATATTATCTAAATTAGGTAGTTTCTCTTCAGCTAATGATGATTTCGAGCCTATCTGCCTCAAGCAGAAAAACTGGGAATTGATTAAACTAGATATCCAAGAATTAATTGAACAACAAACTAGTTAGTGTCTTGTATGTTTACTTCTATTGAACAATCCCTATCCTAAAAAATCCTGTATTTTTCTATCATGGAAAGGTATTTATTGGTTTATAAACCTGCTTTTTATAGCTTTAAAAATAATTGGCTATTTTGAAGTGACAATGCAAGTCGGTATTTTAGCCGGATATGATATTGGCCGCGTTTGGGTAAATGATCAGAATCTTGATATTTGGCATGATGATTATGGCATTGGTGCCTGGCTAAACCTAGCTGATTTAGCCTCCGGAACCCTTAATCTATTCCATAGCGATGATGGTCTTTGGTTTACGTTTGGACTGTCCACAAGTTTTTAATTTTTTGAAACGATGTGAGATTTTTTAATATCTCATTCTAAACACGCTGTAAATTCTGATGACAACAAGACTTGCTTATGAAAGGCATAACTTTTCACTATTTATTGGCCTCTAAGAAATAACAATTAACTATAATATCAGCTTTTTGGCCCATGTTGATAGCATCTGATTATCCTACAAAAGCTTAAAAAAAACTCAGGAGAATAGCTTTATCTGATTTTTATATGGATTGAAAAGCAAGAGAAAACTTTTTTATAAGAACTAATTTATATAATCTTGAGCTTAATCAATTTTTGTGTAAACTTAGGTAGACTCTAATAGAGAATAGCTTCAGTTTTATTATTAAAACTTACTTCGACATGCTCTTCTATAGAAGTGGATAAAGAAATGCCTTTAAAATCAGATTTTACCGGATAATTTTTATGATTTCGATTCACTAAAACGGCTGTTTTAATTTTTTTGAGGGGAACCTGTAAAAAATGCCTTACGGAATAAATCAATGTTTTGCCTGAGTTCAGCACATCATCAACTAAAACTACTGATTGATCAGCTAATAGATCTATGCTTATTGAGGTAGATATACTATCTAAAGGCTTTTCTTTATCAATATTGACTTTACATAAATTAATCTTTTTTTTAGAATTTATTTCCAATTCAATTTTTAGTTTTTGAGCAAAAATATATCCATTATCAGCAATGCCGGCGATAAAAATTTGATCTTCATGCGTATTATTCTCCAATATCTGAAAAGCAATACGCTTAATTTTTTGATTGATCTGCTGTTCGTTTAATATGACTGTTACCAAAACTTATTTTTTGACCAAATTAATGAAAATCTCTTTAGGAAAACGTTTGTAATAAGAATTATAAGCCCGTTGAAAATGCTTAAAAACAAAATCAGATTTAAAGTAAGTATAATATTCATGAATATTTCCGCCAAAAGGAGGACCGGTATCCAGCGGAAAGTCAAATAATAAGCCTACTAAGTGTCCGTTATTTTTAAGTAAATTCCTCATTTTATGAGCATATGATTTTCTAAGATGTGGTTGTAAAGCACAGAAAAAAGTTTGTTCTACAATCAAATCATATTTACCCTTAAATTCAAAAAAATCTTCCTGATAGATGCGTAATGCATCGGCATTATCAATTGTTCTGTTTTTCAAGCTTTTTAAAGGCTGGATAGCAATATCTAGAACATGAACATTTTTAAAACCCTGATAAACCAAATATTCCGCTTCATAAGCATGTCCACAACCCGGAATAAGAATTTTTAAATTTTTATCATGAATTTGATCAAAATATGATTTAAGCGGTGGTGATACTTGATGCATATCCCAACCCGTGTTGCCATTGATGTAGCGTTCTTCCCAATATTTAGCTTCTTTAGTCTTTTTTTTGATCATTAGCTTTTTTCAAAAAATCATCTAATTCTCTTCTATCTTTTTTGGTAGGTCTGCCCAGTCCTTTTTTTCGATAGTGCTTTTGCGCATATCTAAGTTTTTCAACATGTTCCAGGTTTTCCTTTGGCGTCTGATCTAAATAATATTGAAATACAAGCTTAGCTCCTACGCGGGAATCTGGAAGCCCAATAACTTTAATCTCAAAAGAAATTTGATTTTTTCTAATCTGAAGAGTATCACCTGTGAACACTTCTTGTGAAGGTTTAACTTTAGATTCTCTAAGAAAGACATGGCCTTTTCTACAAGCTTCACTCGCCTTGCTTCTTGTTTTGTAGAATCTGACACACCATAAATACTTATCTACTCGCATATATTACAAAAATAGTTTAATTTTGTAACTTGCGAAAAATTTTAAATTTATGTCAAAGGCTTTATTTTCAAAAGTATTTCTTCTTTTACTATTTTTTTTCATCATTAGTTGTAATAATGACGATGATGGAGGAGGAGGTGTGGAGTTAAGAGATCCACAGGAAGTTTGGGAGGAAGATAGCCTGGAAATTAGAAACTTTTTAGAAAATCACACTTACTCTTTAGAGCAAAATCCTATTAATCCTAATATACAAACCATTGTATATGATTCTATAGATGAAAATAATAGTGATGCGACGCCAATTATAAATTCTCCTTTATTACAAACCCTTGAAATTGAACAGGATGGTGTTAGTTACGAGGTTTTCTTATTAAAAATAAGAGAAGGTGCTACTAGTGAACGACAACCTAAAGAAACAGATTCAACGCTTGTTACATTTCGCGCCAAAACCATTGAAAACGTTGTGTTTAACTCAAATCCAAATCCTTCATGGTTTGATTTAGCTAATAAAATCAGAGGCTACAGACTAGGATTAAGTGAATTAAGAGGATCTACCGGTTTTACAGAAAACAATGATGGAACCATAACATTTAATAATGATTTTGGTTTTGCAGCCGTATTTATACCTTCTGGTATAGGCTTTTTTGGGTCCCCACCTGTTGGCACCGGTTTAGGTGCTTATCAACCTTTGATCGCGGAGTTTCAGCTTTATAAATCTGTGGAGTCTGATCATGATCAAGACTTGATTCCTACGTATTTAGAGGATATTGATGGAAATAAACTTGTCAGAGATGATGATACTAATAATGATGGTGTACCTAACTATTTAGATACGGATGATGACGGCGATGATACACCTACAAATGAAGAAGTCTTTATAGATGATAATGATGAACTTCAAATGCCGGATTCTAACAATAATGGTACACCCGACTATTTAGATCCGGAGTTTCCTTAGTTCCTTTTTCTGACATATTGATTTTTATAAATTTTTAAATGCCAGCATCAGACTAACTTATAAAGATAAAAATCAAACCGAGCCAATTCTTACTCTTGATCTAGAAATCGTGGAGCAGAATAAGAATTATCCATTTGGAATGCGTTACGATGGGTATAATAATTTCACCTCAGGTGACGTGAATTCTGAGAGTCGCTCTTTGAAGTCTGTAACTTCCAAGCTTTAAATGACAAATACTAAAGAAGCAAAAAGCGTAAAAGTAGTTTAAGATCATAGCAAAACTCTTAATTATTCAACTAATTTAGCAAATTAACCCGAACTTTCACTTTTCAATCCCAAACCTGAGCTATTGCTTATAGCTTTTGTTGGTAGCCGTTTTCAGATGTAGTTTTTTAGCACTATTTTTCATTTATAAAAGAAACCACCTTTTAGACAAAGATGGTTTCCTTTTATAGTTAAAGAACATTTAAAATGATTTAACAATTCCTAATCCAAAACCTCTAATTGTATCTCCATTTGTGTCAAACTGCAAACTGCCTAATAGATTAATAGAAATTGTATTGTTTAATCTAAAATTATATAATAGATTACTTTCTATACCAGCCGCAATAGTTTCTGATGGAGAATTATTTTCAAAAACAACCACTGGATATGGCAATTCAGTTAAAGGTGGAAATAATACAGTACTTACATCTGGTATGGAGGTACTTTGGTATCTACCAAAAGGAACAAGCCTCAAAACAAATTTGTGTCGATTAGCATTTATAAAATTATATCCAAAACCAAAACCAACTTGTATGCCAGAAGTAGTATATAAAATTGAACCGTCTATTACCCTATCGTCAACATCAAATATCAAAACATCCTTATCGCTATGGGTAGAACCTCCAATTGAAAACAAATAACTTAGCTTGTCATTTATTGAACTTATATAATTACTTGCAAAATTAAAACCAGAAATATCTCCTGTGCCATGTACGCTTCTAACTACATTTAATTCTATATGTGAATTTTTCTGAGCAAATACACTGGTATTAAACACTAGTAAAAAAAATAAAAGATAAAAAAAATTCTTACTTTCTTTTAAAATTTGAATACGATATTCCATAAACTTATCCTATATAATCAGTAAATTGTACAATTGATTGTCCTAAGTTATCATCTCTATTTCCGAGATTATATGTAACAGTTGTTGATGGACAACCTGAACAATCTGAGGGAGCTGGAAACGTTTGAGATACAGTTGTAGTACCACCTCCATCTCTTTCAATCCATGCTTCAATCATGTAGTTTCCTAAATTTTGAGTATTCCAATTAGCAATAAAATCGTTATAATCTACCCATTTTCTATTCTTAAAATGTTTTCTTTTAGTTTTACCGAATGATTTTTCTTTAATTTTTGCTCCGCTAGCTGAGAAAACTACTAATTTCATTTCAAATTTACCGCTTATCCAATGTTCAACAGCACCTCTATCAGTTATTTGAATAATACCTCCATATTCTGCTCTACCTTCAGTTCTTGTTGGTTGTGTTGAACTACCCGAGCCTCCAGAACCGCCTGAAACACCATCATCAGGATAATGATAGCTGAGATGTGTTGGTCCAATGTCTTCTAAATTGTTATTCTCAGCTGCAGAAAATTCTGAATCACCAACTACCCATACATCTTTTTCCCATGCATATTCTTCATCTATGGGTTGAGTTGGAACTAGCCCTGAGTCTGAATTTTTATAGCCTAGGCACGTTCTTGTATTAAAATCATATTCATCTTTTAAGACTAATTCGGTTTCACCTAAGCTATTCGAATTTTTAAAATCAAATGAAAAATTTTGATTTGGTAATTTATCAAAATTTTCAACATTTGGGATAAAAATAATTGGTTCAAGATCTGTTAAACTTCTGAGATTTTCTAAATAATTTTCTATATCTTTAGTTGTTTCTGTATTCCAAAATGAATGCTTTTTATTTAATTTTAATAAATTACTTATTCTTATATCATAATCACCACTTTTTTGTTTTAGACATTCTTTATAAACTAATGGTTTAAAACTATCGTTAATTTTAATAGTTTCTAAAAGTATAGAACCTATACTTTTATAGTTTTCAATTTTCTTACTAATAATTGCATCTTCTCTAAAATTATAACTTTCAGGCAAAGAACTATTCTCACAAGAAACAAATGAGAAAATAAATAAGATAAAAAATAACTGTAAAACAAATACTTTTTTCATAATTTTATGTATTTAACGGTTAAAATCCTAAACTCTATAAGTTTAAGGTCATTATAGTTTAGTTCTTGCACTTTAGACCTGTCGGCTTTCATTCTTCACTTTCAGAGAGTCAATTTACGTTTTTTCTTTTAAATTCCGTAAGTCGGATGGTCTTTAAATTCCTCTGTTTCGGTGCTCAAATGGCTACCAAAAGCGTGTATTTAAATTTGATGCTATTTTTTATGTTAAAAAGTACATCCTGATGGCACATTTACATTTGCTCTGTCATCGCTGTGAGTCCAATTTCCATCATCACTCAAGTAAGCTCTTAATGATGCAGTATCCATACTTTGTAGAGAAGGATCGCATATTAAAGATTTATTATCTCCATCAGAAGGCAAAGTAGAAGCATTTGTACCTTGGATTAGCCCATTGGGTAATGCAGAAGTGTCTGTACTTGTAGCCCCATTAGGGTCCCAACCGCTTTCTAAAGACAAAGCAGTAACAAATTTGGATACATTATTCAAAGGATCACTATCATCTGATGTTGTAAAGAAAATAATTTGATCACCATTAACAGTAAATGCTGGTCCTTTGCTTCCAATATCAAAATTATTGCCGTATAGATTATTGGGGTCAGTGAATATTGTCGCCGTTCCTGTTGTTACTGACCAGCTACCATTATTAGAGGTGAATTTTATTTCTGTTAAGGCATTGATTGGTGTAGTTACATTCCATTTTAACAATCCTTCATTGGTTCTAAATGAAATGCCATCTGCTTTGACACCACAATCCGTAATATAAAATTCCAATCCTGATGGTACGTCTTTCATAGGGATTATTGAAAATTCATCGGGATTAGTGGCTCGAATGCCTGTAAACATAAAGTCTCCTTCTTCAAACTCTTCACTAGCACTACAATAGTCGAAAACAACCCAACTACCGTTTTCTCCATCATATACCTCTAAGCAATTAGATTCCTCATTAAATATTAGCAAACCTGAATCGTTATTTGACACGTTTATTTGACTACGTTCTGCATTTGTAGCTACTACTGGTACTTTTAGTCCACCAAAACCAGTAACAAGTTGAGAGTTGATGTCTAAAGTTGAGGATGGGTCTGGATTTGTAATATTAATACCTACTTGTGCAAAGGCAAATGCTGGAAATAGTAAAATTAAAAATAATTTTTTCATAATTTTTTAGATTTAATTAGTTAAGCGAATATTATCAAATGCACAAAGGTCGCTACCCCCATTAAAATCACCATACAACACCACCTCAAACGTATCAACCGTATCTGGAACATTTTCAGTTACGGTACCTTGTAAATCGTTGTCACATCCAGCACATATATCTACTTGACCTTGAGAGGTTCCGTCATATATTAATTCATATCCATATCTATCTCCACTTGCATTCAAATCTTGAGATTCATAATCAAATGTAAATACTACTCCTGTATTTCCTGAAATATCAATTGCATCAAAAGTAAGTTCGTGAGTAAAACCTCCACCTCCGTTAGGATTATTTAAATCTCTAGCACCCCAAAAATTACCATTTAGATTATCAATAGATGGTAATGTATTGACTACGTCCCAAACATCATTACTTGTATTATAAGTTGATGGATCATTTGTATAGTTCCAATTATCATTGGAGTCAAAATCTTGGAATGCTAAATCATTCGAATCATTATCGGTAATTGTCAAAGTGTGTTGAATGTTGGATCCTAATATTGCTGATGTTCCCCCATTAGGGTTTTGCAAATCTAATATTACGTTTTCGTTACCTTCTACATCCGTATCATCATTTGATATATAAATAGTCAAAGATTGATTTGCACTTGAATTAGCAGGAAAAGTTAATGTAGCAGGAAAAGAAATAGACGTTGGAGTGGCGCTGCCATCATCATAATCTGCACCATTGGTTGCTGTGCTACTTCCATTTAATGCGATTTCGACAGTAGTTGCAGTAGAAGCTGAAGGGTTGGAAATGCTAACTTCAATGTCAATCAATAATCCATCTTCTGCTAACGTTGAAGTAGCATTTACAAATTCTACAGAGGTAGGGGTTATTGCAGGTAGGCATTGAACTTCTACCCAATTATCATTTAACGTGTCATACAACTCTATGCATCTACTACTTTCATTGTAGATAAGAAGTCCATTAGAAGTTGTAGAAGTGTTGATTTGTGATCGTTCTGTATTATCAGCTACACTTGGTAACTTTAAACCACCGCGTTGGCCTGGACTAACTTCTGATCTGACATCTAATGCTGCTGAAGCATCAGGACTGGTCGTGCCAATTCCTACTTGTGCGTAGAAAAGTTGGGTAAACAAAAGTGCTAACAGCACTAAATTTCTTTTTTTCATGATAAAATGTTTTTTAAGTTATAAAACAATTTCAAAAGTAGATTTAAATAAAATATTCTGTGTTAACTAAATTTATCTAAAAATATAATATAATGTTAAGAAATAGATTTTATTCAATTTCTATAACAATATTATCTATAAAATTATCCATAAGATTCCGAAACTATCAAATAAACAGTTCTACTATGAGCCTATGCTAATCACTATTTGACTAGGCAAAATTTAGAACAGCTCAAGGAAGCTTAACCATACAACCTATTGGGATGATCAATTAGGGCTTCCAGATGTTATAAAGTTTAAGGAAGCAAAGGATCACGACCAGTATGGACTTGAGCATATTGTGTTTAACAAAGGTAGATTATAATGAAAGATAGAGCTTATTTTGATTTTGATATAATGATGACACGTATCAAGTCTGAAAATAACTTTTTCACTCCTACTAAAATAATTACTTTATAACAAAGTGTAGAGGAGCTATACCTGCCAGATGATACAGATCAAAAGCTATTTAGGGCTTCCTAAAATGCCATAAAACACAGATTTTTATCGCTATAATAAGCTATCTAATCTTAGAATTGATGAAAAGATTCCATAGCGATAAACAAACAGCTTTGAGTAATTTCTATAAAAAAATAAGGAATTAACACTTGTATTATATTAGTTTAAATTACATCTGTGATGATTTAAAAACCATTGTGAAAAAAAGGTGAAAACCGATTGATAGAAAACAAAGTGAAGACTATTTGAAAATATAAATTTGACATACAAACATAACTATTTCAATTAAATAAGAGGTAGCGCTTAGTTTTAAGTGTATTTTTGAAAAATTTCGGATATATTTGAAAATCTTCTAACTAACAACCCAAATAAAAGTTTATATAATTTGACTTACAAAAATAAAAATGTAATTTTGCAAAATTAATTTAAAATAATAACAAATGAATCAATACGAAACTGTTTTCATTTTAAATCCCGTTTTATCTGACGAACAGATAAAGGAAGCAGTAAAAAAGTACGAAGATTTTCTGACGGATAAAGGCGCAGAAATCATTAACAAAGAAGATTGGGGGCTCAAAAAATTAGCTTATACCATTGAAGGTAAGAAAAGCGGTTTTTATCAATTGCTTGAATACAAAGTTGAGGGTCAATACATCGATCCATTAGAAACCATGTTTAGAAGAGATGAGCGTGTTATGCGTTTTTTAACGATTAAGCTTGATAAACATGCCATCGAATGGGCTAGAGAAAGAGTTAAAAGAAGAAAACAAGACAAAAAAGAAAACTAATTATGGCTAGTATTGAAGAACAATCCAAAGTAAAAAACGAAGGCGAAATTCGTTATCTTACACCTTTAGATATAGAAACCACCTCTAAAAAACGCTATTGCCGTTTTAAAAAAGCTGGTATAAAATATGTTGATTACAAAAACCCTGATTTCTTACTTGATTTGGTAAATGAACAAGGAAAAATCTTACCTAGAAGACTAACAGGTACTTCTTTAAAATATCAACGAAAAGTATCTAAAGCAATTAAAAGAGCTCGTCACTTAGCACTTATCCCTTATACAGGTGATTTAATCAAATAAAAGATATTATAATGGAAATTATACTAAAAAAAGATGTAGACAAATTAGGCTTTACTGATGATGTTGTAGAAGTTAAGAATGGTTATGCAAGAAATTATTTAATCCCTCAGGGATTTGCTGAATTAGCCACACCTTCAGCTAAAAAACAACTTCAGGAAAAGCTGAAACAAAGAGCTTTTAAAGAAAAGAAAATCATTGAACAAGCTCAAAAACAAGCCGACAAAATAGATCAGCTTGAAGATTTTAAATTGACGGCTAAAGCCGGAAAAGATGATAAGCTTTTTGGGAGTATTACTAATGCTAACCTTAGTGAAGAATTAGAAAAGAACGGCATTGAATTAGATAAAAAATATATATCTATTCAAGGAGGCAATATTAAAAGATTAGGTCAATACGATGCGCAACTTAGGTTTCACAGAGAGGTCGTTAAAGATTTAACTTTTGATGTTGTAAATGAAGCTTAATAAATAATCTTTAATTAAAATATTGGCATATTTTTAATTTTTCTTTTTAGAAATCATTTGGTTCATAGCTCATGATAAACTGGTTTCTAAAGAGTTTTTTTAAATATGCCTTTTTTTATGAAATACGAAAGACTTACAAAAGAACAGTTAGAGGAATTAAACCAAGAGTTTTCTAAATTTTTAGCGACTCAGGGCATCGATGCAGAGGAATGGCAGCAAATAAAGAAAGAAAAGCCTAAAGCTGCAGAAGAAGAACTCGATATATTTAGCGACTTGGTCTGGGAAGGCGTTCTTAATAAAGTAGATTATCTAGAGCATTTTTCTCCCAATCAAATTTATTTGTTCAAATTTGAACAAAATTTAATTCACCTAATTGGTATAAAAGTTAATCATCCTAATATTGACCTAAATACCACAGAAGGTTATCAATGGCTAAAAGAGCATTTGTTAGATGATGATGTAGAAATGTATACATCTTCAAAAGCACTTAAGGAAGATAGAAATAAAGATATTTTCGCTTTGATCAAGCAAGGTGCAGCTATAACAAAAGGAGAACTTTACACCTATTTTGATAAAATAATCAGTAAAATACAAAATGAGCAATAAACCCGCTTTACCTAAAGGCATGCGAGACTTTGATCCCGAAACGCTCGCCAAACGAAATTTTATTATAAATTGTGTTCAGAAGCATTTCAAAAGATTTGGATTTAATGAATTGCAAACGCCCAGTATTGAAAAAAATTCAACCCTTTTAGGTAAATATGGTGATGAAGGAGATAGACTGATATTTAGAGTACTTAACTCAGGTGATTTTTTAAAAAAGGCTTCTCCTGAAAGCATCAATCAAGGGAAAAGTGCAGATTTAGCTGATGAAATAACAGAGAAATCTCTGAGGTATGATTTAACGGTGCCTTTTGCCAGGTATGTAGCTCAACATCAACATGATATAAGCTTTCCGTTCAAAAGATTTCAAATTCAGCCCGTTTGGCGTGCTGATAGACCTCAAAAAGGCAGATATCGTGAATTTTACCAATGTGATGCGGATGCTATTGGCAGCAAAAGCTTGTGGTACGAAGTAGAATGCATCCATCTTTATCAGGAAGTTTTTCAGGATCTTCAAATACATGATTTTAGTATTCAGATTAATCACAGAAAAATTTTAGCCGGACTAGCGGAATTGATTGGTCAGGAAGATAAGTTAATTCCTATGACCGTAGCTTTAGATAAATTAGATAAAATCGGTAAGGAAAGAGTTGAGCAGGAGATGCTCAATCAGGGTATTACTCAGGAATCTATTCAAAAAATTCAACCGCTTTTTAGCATTAAAGGTGATTTTGATGAGCAGCTTAAACAATTAGAACAACTTTTCCAGGATATTGATATTGCTCAAAGTGGAATTGAAGATTTAAAATTTATTTGGCAAAACATTGCGTCAATATCTGAACACTACATACCCCTTCAACTAGATGTGACCCTGGCCAGAGGTTTAGACTATTATACAGGATCAATTTTAGAAGTAAAAGCACCTGAAAAAGTAGGTGTAGGCTCAATTGGTGGTGGCGGAAGATATGACGACTTAACCGGTGTTTTTGGCCTTAAAGATCTTTCCGGTATGGGAATTTCCTTTGGTTTAGACAGAATCTTCTTATGTATGGAAGAGCTTGACCTTTTTCCGGCTCATATCAAACAAAATATCAATGCTTTATTTGTTAACTTTAACGAAACATCTACCAAATTAGCTCAACAAACAGCTATGAAGCTTAGACGCCTTGGCGTTTCTGTTGATATTTATCCGGATGCAGTTAAACTAAAAAAACAATTTCAATTTGCCGATAAAAATTCAATACCATACGTGATCATTATTGGAGAAGAAGAAATTGAAAATGAATTGTTCTCCCTTAAGAATATGCAAAACGGTGATCAGAAAACAATGAATTTCAAGGAATTAAAAAATAAATTACTTAACGAGTAATTAACAATAAAGCTTAGTTTTTTGCATTTATATTTGTAAAAAAACTATGATTTGTTATAAATTATGTAAATTAAAGAAGAAGAAACAACGAGTTAAAAGAGCTTATAAAGCTTATAAATTAGCTAAATACTTAATCAAAGCATAAGAGAAATGCTTTTTAAAACTTAACCTCGCGTACATCACTTACTTACAAAATATTAA
>Ga0102927_1000235_pt1 | contig 13032 bp, 15 predicted proteins | sample SalPon1_A_H2O_MG_FD_78208 | JGI IMG/M metagenome (GOLD analysis project Ga0102927, IMG submission 78208) | Salt pond water microbial communities from South San Francisco under conditions of wetland restoration - Salt Pond MetaG R1_A_H2O_MG | ecosystem: Environmental > Aquatic > Non-marine Saline... | reverse complement strand
CGCAGAGCTCATCAGCACGCGTGCGATCCGTCACGAGCTGTGAGAAGACCCATCGCAGGCGATTCACGATCGCCCGGTAGCCCGCCTCGGTCAATGCATACTGGTTCGTGCGCTTGTCCAACTCCGACTTCTCGACCAGTCCCGCGTCGACCAGGTCATCGAGATTCGGGTACAACCGCCCATGGTTGACCTCATCCTCATAGTACAGCTGGAGGTTGCGCTTGATCGCCAACCCGTACATCGGCTCCCGTGAGAGGATGACGAGGATGTTCTGTTGGAACGCGGTCAGGTCTTCTGTACCTACTACTTGTGTGCCCTGCGTCTGCGCCTCTGACATGTTTGATACGGCGATATACTGGTATTTAATGGTTCTGCCCCACCGCGACACAGCGAAAACGGTTTGTGGACCTCGGATAAGGCGGTGGTATGACGAATCTGTGGACAGAGTTGCCGACCGGTCCGGATGCGCCGGGTGTCATCACCGCGGTCATCGAGTGTCTCGCCGGCGACCGCAACAAGTACGAGTATGATAAGGACATCCCTGGGATCGTCCTCGACCGTGTGCTCCATTCTGCGGTGCACTATCCTGGCGACTACGGCTTCATCCCCAAGACCTACTGGGACGATGGAGACCCCTTCGACGTCCTCGTGCTCGTCGAGGACCCGACCTTCCCGGGCTGTGTGGTGTCGGTGCGACCGGTCGCACTCATGCGCATGGATGACGACGGAGAGTCAGATGACAAGGTGATTGCCGTCCCAGCCGATGACCCACGATTCGACCACATCGTGGACCTCTCGGATCTGTCGACACAGACCACCGAGGAGATCGCTCAGTTCTTCGAGACCTACAAGGCCCTGGAACCGGGCAAGGAGACGTCCACGGGAGGATTCGAAGACGCGGCAGCGGCACGTGCCGCTGTTGAGCGGGCGATGCAGCTGTACACACAGGAAATCGAGGGGTGAACAGAACCGCTTTGCACGCCCCCCGCTGACTTGTGTCATGGCGACGTGTGACTGGTGTGGCGAGCATGTGAGCCTCCCGTACCAGTGCCGCCGGTGTGGCCAGACCTTCTGTCCAAGCCACCGTCTCCCGGAGAATCATGACTGCCCTGGGCTGGACGAGTGGGGTGACCCGGCCGGTGTGTTTGGGGCCGATCGCACCACCGGACAGCCGACCGACGGCTGGCGGGCACGAGTGACCGCGCCAGGTGGGCCCATGGGGTACCTTCGGGGGAACGTCTCATTCGTCTTTCTCGCGGTGATGTGGATCACGTTCGCACTGCAGTTCGCGCTGTTGCCGCTCGTCGGGGTCGGGCCACGGTCAGGGGTATGGCAGGGGCTGTTCGTGCTCGATCCCGGTCGGCTCACCTATGTCTGGACGTGGATCACTTCGATTTTTGCCCACGGCAGCTTCTCGCATATCGTCGTCAACTCGATCGTGCTCTACTTCTTCGGGCCGGTCGTCGAGCGCCGGCTCGGGAGCCCACGCTTCGCTGCCGTGTTCCTCATCGCAGGGGTCATCGCCGGGCTGGCCCAGGTGCTCTCGACACTCGCGACGATCGGGCCCTTCGGTCCCGGCGTGGTGGGGGCATCGGGCGCGATCATGGGCATCATGGGGGTGTTGACCATGCTGAATCCGCAGTTACGGGTGTACCTGTACTTCATCGTGCCCGTCCCGCTGTGGCTGCTCACGTTCGGCTTCGCCGCATTCAGCATCGTCGCGGGGTTCGGTACCGCGGGTGGAGGGGTCGCACATCTCGCACACCTTGCGGGATTGTTGCTCGGACTAGCATATGGCATCCGTGTCCGGGATGAGGTTGGTGTGCCGGAGCAGCTCCGGTTCGGCCCGGGCGGAGCGGGGGGGCGGCGGCGGTTCTGACCGCGTGCAGGACGACCGGTGGTTCCCCCATCAGGCCCCCGATTCACAGCGACGGGAGGTCCAGCGGGCGATTGCAGCGGCTGCCCAGTGGGACCGCACGGCACATCGCATCGCGACGGGTGATCCGGATGCACTCGCGATCTGCGGGGTCGACGCGGCGATCGAGGGCGAGCATATCCTAGCCGCGGCCGTGCGGATGCGCAGGGGACGGGTGCGCGAACGTGCGGTTGCGCGGCGACCCACACGGCTGCCATACATCCCCGGGATGCTCGCCTTCCGGGAGGGGGCAGCCATGGCGGCAGCGGTGTCTGCGATCGATGGCACCATCGACTGTGTGATCGTCGATGGCAACGGTCGCATCCATACACGTCAGGCAGGCAGCGCGGTACATCTCGGGGTCGCAACTGGCCACCCCGCGATCGGCGTCGCGAAGAGCCTGCTGTGTGGGCGACCACTCGGTCGAACCCAGGGACGGCCGACCGGGACCCTCACCCCAATCGTGGCCGATGCGGCAATGGAGGCGGAGCCCGGGAGGATGATCGGGATGGCGGTCCAGACCCGACAGTATCCCACCGTCCCACGGGTGCGGCCGGTGTACGTGAGTCCAGGACACCGCATGACCGTCACGAGCGCATCGCGACTCATCACCGCGCTTGCCGACGGTACCCGTAGCCCCCCACCGATCCGGGAGGCCCACGCCGCAGCTACCTCAGCACGTCGATGATGGAGGCGGGGTCGAACCGGACCGGGTCGGTCACCGGGACGCCTAAATTGGTGGCCATCTCGGCGATCGCCCTCTCCGCGGTCGCGAGCCCGAGCCCGTGGGTGTTCAAAACACCCGCCACAACTCGCGCGGGGTGCACGGGCGCAGCGAGCGATTCGTACAACTCGGTGAGTGTCTCCAAAGGCGGAATCGGGACTTCAGGGTAGCCACGAACATGTGCCCGATCGGCACTGTGTGAGAGCACCAGCGCATCCGGTCGGGCCCCGTGGAGCAGCGCCATGGTCACCCCAGAATAGGCGGGATGGATGATCGATCCCTGCCCCTCCACCAGGACGAGTTCGTGGTCCAGAGTCGCCGCGGCGACCGTCGCCTCGACGGCGCCGGCGGCGAAGTCCGCGATGACACGGTCGACGACCACCCCGGTGCCGGTGATCATCACCCCTGTCTGTCCGGTGGCGACGACCCCCACATCGATGCCTGCAGTCCGAGCAGCGTCCCGCAGAGCCATCGTGGCGGTCATCTTGCCCGTCGAACAGTCGCTGCCGACGGTGAGTACGACTCGCCCCTCACCGGGATGGGGTGTTCCCGACGCGACACGCGGCTCCGGCGACACCGGACGCACGTCCCACAGCTCGACATCCGCCTCCTCGGCGCGGGCCGCGATCGTGGGGTCCTCAGCCAGCTGGTCGTGCAGCCCGGCCCAGATGTCATACCCAGCATCGATCGCCTGGAGAATGGCCCTCCGCAATGGATCCGACAGTCCACCGCCGATGGGGGCGACACCCACGACTGCGACATCCGCTTGTGGCGCAGCCTCGACGGTCCGCGTGAACGGGACCGGTGGGAGGTCGGCTATGCTCGCATCGACGGTACTCCCAGGTGGTTGGTCCGGGTCGACGATGGCGACAATGGGGTCTGAGCCGTAGCGCAGAAGTCCGATCGCGGTCTTCGCGCGATCGGGGAAGCCACCTTGGGTGAGCAGCAAGAGGCGGCGGTCACGATTTCGTGCCATGATGAACTTCAACGCGGTGTGCGCAAATAGAGCGAGGGCTTGGGGCATCTCAATAGGGTTATGTACCTGAAATCTGTTTATCAAATGATGTCAACACGAATCAACAGACGTCGATTTATTGCCGCTGCAGGTGCGACAGGTCTGGCAGGCCTCGCCGGCTGCACCGGTGGTGAGGAACCCGCAGAGGAGCCAGCGGACGAGGAGCCGGCCGTCACACAGGTCTCCTGGCATGCTGGGGGGACCGGTGGGACCTACTACCCGCTCTCAAATGAGGTCAAATCCGTCGTCGAGGGGGTCAGCGACTACACCGTTCAGGTACAATCGACCGGTGCGTCCGTTGAGAATGTCGGGTCGCTCGCGGCGGGTGAGGCGGACTTCGCACTGATCCAGAACGATGTCGGCTTCTTCGCCAAGAACGGCACTGGCATCGACGCGTTCGACGGCAACCCAGTGGAGAGCCTGATGGGTGTCGCCACGCTCTACCCAGAGACGATCACGATCGTCACACTGGCTGATACGGGTATCACCTCGACAGCCGACCTTGCGGGGGCGGTGATCAATACGGGTGATCTGGGATCGGGCACGCAGGTGAACGCCACGCAGATCCTCGAAGCATTGGGCATCAGCGACTATGATGAACAGAATGCTGGCTTCTCTACGGCAGCGGACCAGCTACGCAACGGTGACATCGATGCAGCATTTGTGGTTGGCGGATGGCCGGTGGGCGCGATCGCCGACCTGGCGACCACGAACGATGTTGTGCTCGTCCCGATCACCGGCGATGACCAGGATGCGGTCCTGGACGCGGCGCCGTTCTATGCCGCCGATACGATACCCGCAGGGACCTACAGCGGTGTCGACAGCGATACACCGACGGTGTCCGTACAGGCGATGATCGCCACCCGCGAGGGGCTCGATTCGGGTGTGGTCGAGGACATCACCACGGCACTGTTCGACAACCTGGACCAGCTGACGATCAAGACGGACTTCATCTCCGTCGAGTCTGCGCAGGACGGGATGCCGATCGAGTTGCATCCGGGCGCCGCCGCTTACTTCGGCTGAGCGATGGCCCCCCCGCGGGGAGCACTCATCCTCGTCGTGCTCCTGGCGGTGGGCACTGCAGCTTCGCTCGTGGCCCCAGCACCGACACTGGTGGTCACTGACACTGACAGCGGGGCGGTACTCTACAGCACGACCGTGTCTGATGGGCAGACAGTAAAGTTGGAGTACACACACTCGGTGGAGCGGTCACCGGTGAAAGAGCACTACCGTATCACCGGCGGCACACTGCGACAGACGCTCATCATCTTCGAGTCGTACGGGTGGGGGCTGCCGACGGGTGCGGACGTCGAGCGCATCGGGGGGCAGTTTCATGCTCCGATGGACCGGAGCTTTGATCAACTCATGATCACGCCCGGGCCGATCGCAGACCAGCGGCTGACCGTCGGGGAGACACAGCTCGCTTTGTATGAGCTCGCCGGCCGCTCGTCGGTGCGGATCTCGATCGAGTATCGCAGATGGCACCGAGTGTGACGGAGGACCTCTCGGCTGATACGGCGGCCGTGGATGAGTTCGACCGCCGGCGCGATCTGCGCGGGCCAGCAGTTGTCCTGGTGGCACTCGTCGGGGCACTGTTCAGCCTCTTCCAGATCCATCTCGCAGCGCGTGGGTTCATTTTTGAACTGCCCGTTCCCGGGGCAGAGCCGATCCGGCTGGCCGCACTGCAGCAGCTGCAGATCAACGCGGTCCACGTGGGGCTGGCACTGGTGCTCACCTTCCTGATGTACCCCGGTGGGTCGGGGAATGGACGCATCGCGAGGATGGTCGATGCGGCAGCGGCGAGGCTTCCAGGGGACGGGGCGGTCGCCAGCGTACTGGCGGCTCCGCTTGATGCGCTGCGATGGGTGCTGAGCGGCACGGACCGGGACCGTGTCACACCCATCGACTGGGCACTGATCGGTGTGGTGCTCTTGGCGGTCTGGTACTATCTCACTGAGTTCGATGAAATCCTTCGCATGCGGGCGCTCGGGCTGGATGCGGGCCGCGTGCTCGGCGAGGTCTATCCGGTCGCTGCGATGACGATGCGGTGGCCGATCATCGGCGAATCCTCCTGGGCCTACCTGCTGGGGCTCGCCGCATTCCTGCTGGTGCTCGAGGCGACACGGCGAGCGCTCAGCGTGTATCTGATGGCGATCATCGGCGCCTTCGGGGTGTACGCGAAGTATGCGTACCTGATCCCACGCGACATCGCGATCGTCGCACCACTGTCGACACCCGAGGCATCCTGGGCGACGATCGTCCGGAACTTCTGGTACACTGACCAGGGCATCCTCGGCATCCCCGTCCTGGTGTCCGTACAGTTCATCTACATCTTCATTCTCTTCGGTGCGTTCCTCGAGCAGTCGGGCGCAGGGCGGTGGTTGATCGATCTCGCATACACCGCGACGGCCCGAAGACGGGGTGGGCCAGCGAAGGCATCGATCCTTGCATCGGGGTTCATGGGGACGATCTCGGGGTCATCGATCGCGAACACGGTGACCACAGGTGCGTTCACGATCCCGCTGATGAAGCGGTCGGGGTACCGAGCGGAGTTCGCGGGTGGTGTGGAGGCATCAGCGTCCTCCGGTGGACAGGTGCTGCCACCAGTGATGGGCGCAGCGGCGTTCCTGATCGTCGAATTCACCCTCACTCCGTATGCGGATGTGATCGTCGCCGCAGCGGTGCCGGCGGTCGTCTTCTTCGTCGGTGTGTGGGTGATGGTGCATTATGAGGCGGGCCGTGTTGGGATCGGAGGGCACACCGACCTCGACATCCCATCGATGGTCGAGCACTTGCGGGCGGGGTGGTTCTATCTCGTTCCGATCATCCTGTTGCTGTATCTGATCATCATCGAGCGGCTGACCGTCGCGCGGTCGGCGTGGTTCACGCTCGTTGCGATCATGGGGCTGATCGCGCTCATGGCTGCGGATGGACCCGAGACGCGCCGGACCCTCATCGGGACAGCGGCCGCGATCGCCGGGGTCGGTGTGGTGATTGCGCTCGCGATGGGGGCAGACCCCCTCGCGACGTTGGTGGGGTCGAGTGGATGGATCGCCATCATCGCGGGGGCGGTGACGATGCTGCTGCGACCGGATACGCCCAGCCCACTCATCTCGTATGATCCCGGCGTCACAGAGGCGGCTGCATCAATCGGTGACGGGGTGGGACGGCCCGGGCTGTTGACGGGGAAGCTGGGGCAGTATGGGACGTTCATCGGGCGGTCACTGACGACAGGTGCGGAGACCGCCACCGTGGTGGTGATTGCGGTCGCTGCTGCCGGGGTCATCCCTGGGGTCGTCGCGACGACCGGGCTCGGCCCGAATCTCGTCTCGGTCATCACCACGGTCGCTGGAGGGTCACTGGTGCTGCTGCTCATCATCACGGCAATCGGGGCGGTGATCCTGGGGATGGGCATGCCCACCACGGTGACGTACATCATCCTCGTGTCACTGTTGGCTCCTGCGGTGACAGCAGTCAGTGACATTCCCATCCTGGCGGTCCACCTATTCATTCTCTACTTCGGGGTGATCGCCGACATCACCCCACCCGTGGCGGTCGCGGCATATGCCGCGGCGGGGGTGGCCAAGGCCAACCCCTTCGAGACCGGAATCACCGCGTTCAGTCTCTCACTCAACAAGGTGATCGTGCCGTTCGCGTTCGTCTTCTCACCGGGCATCCTGCTGTTGCGACCCGGCGCCGATGGCGCGGCCATCGTCACACTGGGCGATCTGACCGAATGGTCCTATGCGATCCCAGAGGTGTACTTGCCGATCGCGACGATGACCGTCGGTGTCATCGCACTGGCGGCGACGATCATTGGGCACCAGTTCACCGCCGTGTCGCGTGTCGCGCGGGTGGGCTTCGCAGGTGCAGCAGTACTGATGATGGCGCCGCAGTTGCTCACGCTGCCTTTGGGGCTCACAGATGCGGTGGTACCACTGCGACTCGCTGGGGTCGCACTCTTCGCGGTGCTCACCTTGCTGAACCGACGACGATCACGACAGACAGTGCGCGATGACTCGCAGGGCGGCCCGGCCCTCGACGGGTCCACCGAGTAACGGGACGCGGTGGACAGTGCGATCGCCGAAGAGCTCGGTGGCATCGCCGATCGCATCGCGCTGGACCGCCCACCGTGCCGCACAGAACGCACACCCCTCCAGGTCCGGCACCGCGACCGCATCGGCGACCGCCGGCGGAAGGTCCTCCAGCGGTGTCATCAGCCGGTTGACCACCAAGGTCTGGACGGGGATCGCATACGCCTCGAGTCGCTCGAGCAGCCGGGCGGACTCCTGTACGCTCATCTGCTCGGGGATCAGCACGATCCGGAAGTCCGTGCGCCGAGGATCCTCCAGCAGCATGCGGAGGTCCTCGATGCGGCCACCGAGGTCCCCGCCGGCACCCTCAGCACCCCCGAAGAGCCCGCCGAGCTGGTCCCGTACCGCGCTGACGGTATCCATGAGACGGTCGAGGGTCGAAGGAAGCTCCAGCAGCCGCAGCGTGTGACCTGTGGGTGCGGTGTCGATGACGATCCGGTCGTACCGGTCGTCGTCTGCGTACCGCAACAGCTGCTCGACGGCGACGGCCTCATCCGCACCTGGCATCATGCCGAGACCATCCAGCTCTCCGATATCGCCAACAGCGTCGCTGGGGTCGATCTCGACAGCCCACAGCGGCAGGTCCGCATAGGGTCGACTGGGGGTGCTGGTCAGCGGCGTGGCGAAGCTATCGCCCAGGGAATGGGCAGGATCCGTCGAGATCACGAGCGTCTCGAGATCGGCCATGGCCGCGGTCAGTCCGGTCGCCGCTGCCATCGTGGTCTTTCCGACGCCACCTTTACCCCCGTACAGGACGACGGGCGCGACACCATCTGGTGTCGGTGGCGCCAGCGCATCGGCGACGGCTTCGATCGGGACGGTGTTGTCGCCGCTTGCCATGTGACGACCTGGTGACGGACGCACCTACATGCTGTGGTCAGCCCGCGCAAGCTTTGTGGATCGCAGGTGAGGACGGGACATGGAGCCCCCGACGGTAACAGCAGACGTGGCCGAGCTGCTCGAGACTCGTGGGGAGACGGTCGCCACGGCGGAGTCTGCAACAGGGGGCCTGATCGGCTCGCTGCTCACGGACATCCCGGGCGCCTCGGCATACTTCGACCGGGCGGTCGTGACGTACTCATACCGGGCGAAGCTCACCGCATTGGGCATCGACCGTGCGGTGTTGGATGCTGAGGGTGCGGTATCCGCCCCAGTCGCCAGACAGATGGCCCAACGGGTACGTGATATCGCCCAGACCGACTGGTCGGTGGCGACCACGGGCGTCGCAGGTCCCTCGGGGGGGACCGCTGAGAGTCCCGTCGGCACGGTGTACATCGGGATCGCCCATGCGGGTACGTGGGGGTCGGAGGCATCGTTCGCACGCGCCCAACGCGTGACCGTCGAGGGGGACCGACAGGCCGTCAAATACGGCTTCGCTGTGGCAGCGCTGGAGCAGCTCGCGGCGGCGATCGCCGCGATACCTGATGCATGAACCGGGGACCGCACATCCTCAACGCATTGGCGTTGGGGGTGGGCGTCAGTGTGGCGGTCGATCCGACCGTGTACCGTGCACTGTGGGACGCGGTCGGGACAGGGACGTCCATCGGGCCGCCGGCGTGGACGGTGATGACAGCACTCGTGGGGGTGACGATTCCGGTCGTGCTGGGGGCGATGATGCCCGACCTCGACACCACCATCGGCCAGCATCGCAAGACGCTGCACAACGGCTTCGTGCTGCTGGGGTTCGTGTGGTTTCCGCTCGCCTTCGACAATCTCCAGTACGTCTGGATCGGTGTTGCGGCCCACCTCTTGTTGGACCTGCTGGGCTCTGACCGGGGTGTTGCGCTCGCGTACCCGCTGCTCGAGCGGGAGCTGCGCAGCCCGGTGCGTTGGCCAGCGCACGGGGGGATGGCCCTCCTTGTCACCGGTGTGATCACACTGGTCGAGCTATGGATGCTGGCGGTGATCCATCTGCGTGTGGTGCCGCTCGCGCACCTCATTCAGTAGACCGACGCCGAATCAAACTCTCCGCAGTACAGCGGTGCACGGGGGTGCGTGGCTGCCGGGGCGGGCGAGCCGACCCGCCGGAGCTTCTGGACGGTGTTCTCCCATCCCAGATGGCTGAACTCGAGTATCCCCTGCAGCTGTGACTGCGCATCGTCGAGCGTCTCGATGCGGCGGACGCCCGTCCCACCGATGGCCGATATCACCGCGTCCGCATCAGGTAATGCGGCCTCGAAGACCGTGACGGTCGCGCCGACGCTGGCCGGCAGGTGTGCGTATGACGAACCGAAGGTGGGCAGGTCGCTGTCTGCGGCGATCGCCCGGGCGCGACGGTTGTGCCGACGGCGTGATTTGAAGTTCTCCACCTCGATCGCATCCAACCGATCGGCGTACGCTGCCACCTCCGCCGCACCGAGGCTGACGGTCGCGAAGCCGGGATGGGGGACGAGCACCGTCGCACCCTGGTCGGTCAGGGCATCGAGGGCGGCCTCCAACTCGATGAAGTCAGGCACAGGTTCGGTCATGCCGACCGCGAGGATGTGCCGGCGTGAGCGCCACCCACCCGTGAAGATTTCACGACCGGGGATCACCGTCACCGGTGCATCATGGTACGCCGCGGCGGTCGCCTCAATCTCTGGGAGGGGGGTGAAGTGGGGAGCATAGACCACCGCATCCACCCCGCGGGCTGCCGCACGGGCGATCACCGAGGGGGACAGCGTCTTGATGTGACAGTCCACCCGTGTCTGCATCATCCACAGGTACGCTGGTCACACCCCTATGCGTTGTGTTCGTGGCACAACAGCTATGCATCCGACACATGCACCTGCGGTATGGCCCCGTGGACCTGCGACATCGACGATTGTCAACAGCGGTTCTCCGACCCGACGGAGCTGGTGATTCACCAGTCCAGAGGCCACCCAGTTCACGTGTGTGGGATCTGTGGGAAGCACACCCCGGATGGGTACTATGCACTCCAACATGCGATCGAGGATCACTCCCGCACTGAGTACATGCGGGCGTACGACGCAAGTGCAGCGGCGCTTCGCGAACGCATGGAGACGCTGGAGCGGCTGAGGCAACTCGTGGACTTCCAAGTAGTCAGATCAGCACTCGATAGCGTAGAATAGTCAGCGTTCGTCGGAATCGAGCACACGAATCTGGTCACCGCGGACCGTGACAGGGATTGGGACCATCGCCTCGTACAGCTCGACGGTCACCTGATCTTTGGTCTCATCAATCCGCTGAACGCGGGCTTTCTCGCCTTTGAATGGCCCGGCGATGAGCTCGATGATGTCCCCCTCACTGATCCCCTCGACATCGGGCGTGGGGGTCAGGAAGTGTTCCACCTCCGCGATCGTGGACTCACCCGCACCACCACCCCCCTCAACTAGCCCCCGAGCATGGGGGATCTCCTCGAGGGCGGTCCGGATCGAATCATCAGACTCCGCCTCGACGAGGACGTAGCTCGTCAACGAGTCTGGGGCCAACACGGCATGGATGTCTGGTTCCTCACGGGTCGCGATCATGTCCGCGACGGTCTGCTCCTGAGAGGCGGTGGTCTTGACCGCATAGATCGTCGGCATCACACACCACCGGGCACAATGGTCATGATCGCGTAGATCAGGAATCCGATGAACCCCACCAGCAGGATACCCGCGCCCGCGATCAGGCTGATCTGGGAGAACTCCTCACGCGTCGGGGTGGTCGCGAGTTTGAGCACGCGGACGTAGCTGGTCATGTCGTACTTCACATCCATCTCTACCGACCCCCCAGTGGTCCAGCGGGTATCATTCTACTGATACCAGTCACTCGACGAAGTCGATGTCCTGCTCATCGGCGTCCTGTTGGGGCGTCGATGGCTGGCTCGCCAGCGGTGACTCACCCCGACCGTAGATCTGGGGGGAACTCACCCCGGTCACGACGATCATCGTCCGCATCGCCCCGTCGATCGAGTCATCCACGGATGTCCCCCAAATGATGCGGGCCTCCGGATCGATCCGCTCGTAGATCTCCTCGACGACGCCCTCGGCCTCCTCGATGGTCATGTCCGCACCACCGGTGACGTTGACGAGGGCGGACGAAGCGCCCGAGATATCCACATCCAGCAGGGGCGAGCGCAGGGCGGATTTGACCGAATCTTCCGCCTTCGTCTCGCTGTCACTCTCCCCAAGGCCGATCATCGCCACACCACCGCGCTCCATGACCGTCTTCACATCCGCGAAGTCCAGGTTGACCAGCCCCGGCTTCGTGATCAACTCGGTGATCCCCTTGACTGACCGCATGAGCACCTCGTCGGAGACCTTGAACGCCTGTCGGACAGGGAGCTTCCCCACAGCATCCAACAGCCTGTCGTTGGGCACCACAATCACCGTGTCTGCGACGTCCCTGAGCCGCTCGAGGCCCGCCTCTGCATTCGTTCGTCGGACCTCCCCCTCGGCGGTGAACGGGGTGGTGACGATCGCGATCGTGAGTGCGTCAGCCTCCTGTGCCGCCTCCGCAACGATCGGGGCAGAGCCCGTCCCGGTCCCGCCACCCAACCCAGCGGTCACGAACACCATGTCCGATGTCGCGATCGCATCCTGGATCTCCTCCTGTGACTCCAAGGCGGCCTCTTCGCCGACCTGCGGTCGCGATCCTGCACCCCTGCCCTGCGTCTTGCGCTCACCGAGGAGGATCTTCGTATCCGCCGCGATCTCGACTAGATGCTGGACATCCGTGTTGGCGGCCACAAGGGTTGCGCCCTTGATCCCCTCCTCAAACATGCGATTGACCGTGTTCCCGCCTGCACCACCACAGCCAATGACCGTGATCTCGGTCTCGAGCTCTCCGAGCACCTCTCGGAGCTGTTCATCGGTCATCGTCCCGCCGCGCGACGCCTGCTCCGTTGCTGGGGCAGCCGCCTGCTCTGCGGCCTCCTCCGCCTGATCGATGGCGTCGTTCACGATCGAATCCATACTCACTGCCTGCTTCCCAACCCTAAGTAATCATTGTTCCCCCTCTGCGATGTGCTCGAGACGGATCGGTGCGTACTGTGACCGATCGATCCGATGCACGCTGGCTGGGTCAACCTGCCGACCATCGATCGTGACCGCCTCACCTGACGCGAGTGCCCCGAACAGCGGTCCCTCTGGCACCCCCGCGGCCTGCGCGAGAGCGGGGTCAAGGCGCTCGACAGAGACGGTGACCCCAGTCGCGTCCGCCCAGGTGGGACCGATGAGCCGACTCGACAGGCGCAAGAGACGTGCGGTGACAGCCGCTGCTGCAGTCCTGTCGGCACACAGGGCCACCCCCGTCGGTGGTGCCACCGCTATCGCGGGAGCATACGCGGTCTGCACCGCCT
>Ga0102927_1000232_pt1 | contig 13101 bp, 14 predicted proteins | sample SalPon1_A_H2O_MG_FD_78208 | JGI IMG/M metagenome (GOLD analysis project Ga0102927, IMG submission 78208) | Salt pond water microbial communities from South San Francisco under conditions of wetland restoration - Salt Pond MetaG R1_A_H2O_MG | ecosystem: Environmental > Aquatic > Non-marine Saline... | reverse complement strand
TCCTGAAGGTTATACTGAACATCTACATTGTAGAACTCAATCAACTCCTGGTGTTTATTAGCCAATTGTCTGTATTTTTCTTTCCAATTGTCGAATTCAAGATCACCAATTCTCAATCCATTACGCCCAGTTTTATCCATATAAGTAGGTCCAATTCCTTTCAAGGTAGAACCTATTTTAGCTTTGCCTTTTGCTGTTTCAGAGGCTGCATCTAGCAGTCTGTGAGTAGGGAGTATAATGTGTGCTTTTCTAGAAATCAATAAAGTATCTTTGAAATCGAGATTAAACTTCGCTAAAGCGTCAAGTTCTTTTTGAAAAATAACAGGGTCGATCACAACACCGTTACCTACAACATTCACTGCATTTTTATGAAAAATTCCTGAAGGGATGGTATGCAATACATGCTTTATACCATCAAATTCTAAGGTATGCCCAGCATTAGGACCACCTTGAAATCTTCCTATAATATTATAATTTTGTGTAAGGTAATCTACAATTTTTCCTTTACCTTCATCTCCCCACTGGAGTCCAAGTAGTAAATCTACTGCCATGCTTTAGTCTGTCTTTGGTTTGTTTTTTATTCCGTAAAAATATAAGGAATGCCGATCTATGGATATATCAAACACTTCTTCTATTGTTTTTTTGATAGATTCTATACGAGGATCACAAAACTCTATCACTTCACCAGTATCTGTAAGGATAACATGGTCGTGCTGTTTGTCAAAATAAGATTTTTCGTATTGCGCTTGATTTTTACCAAACTGATGTTTTCTTACTAATCCACAATCTAGAAGTAAGTCTATAGTATTATACAAAGTAGCTCTACTTACTCTATAGTTTTTGGTTTTCATCATGATATAAAGAGATTCAATATCAAAATGCTCCTCACTTTCGTAGATTTCTTGAAGTATTGCGTAGCGCTCTGGTGTTTTACGATGGCTGTTGTTTTCGAGATATTTCGTAAACACGTTTTTTACAACGGCCAAATCGTTTTTTAAATTATCTTTATTTGCCATAATTACAAAAATATACTTTATTCGCGCTTAACCTTATCAATTCCATCGATTTTTTTCAATCTTTCTATAAGCGTTGTTAATATCGAATTATTTTTTACTTTAATTACGAGTTTACCTTCAAAAACTCCATCGTTACTTGAAAAGGCAATATTAAGAATATTAACGTTCAAATTTTTTGAGATCTCACCGGTAATCACACTTACCAGACCAATATCATCTATACCTGTAAGTTTGATTGTAGCACTAAATTCTTCTTGTGAGGAGTCTATCCACTTAGCTTTCAATATTCTATAGGCAAAATTGCTTTGAAGCTGTATAGCATTTGGGCAGTTTTTTTTATGAACTTTGATGCCATCTTTAATTGTGGTAAACCCAAAAACTTCATCGCCAGGTATTGGGTTGCAACAAGCAGAAAGCTTATAGTCCAGCTTTTGCTCATCATCTCCAAAAACAAGCTGGTCATAATTATCGGTAACATCATCACCTTGAGTTGCATTTTGCTGGGGAGAACGCCTTATTTTGTTTTTGATAAATGAGACTAAAACATTGCTTCTTGAAGTTGCAAAGTCTTTTATATCTTTATTATCGATGGTGCCTATACCAACTCTATAAAACAAATCAAGACTCGTCTTTAGCTTAAAGAACACCACCATTTCATTCACAGTTTTTTCATTCAAACTGATACGTTGTGATTTCAACTTACGTCTTAAAACTTCTTTGCCATCGGCAGCTATAAGCTTGCGTTTTTCTTTGAGGGCAGATTTTATTTTGGTTCTAGCCCGAGCTGTAGTTGCATAATCCAGCCAGTTTTTTGTAGGTTTAGCGGTAGATGATGTAATGATTTCTACCTGGTCACCACTCTTTAGGATTCTACTGAGCGCTACAATTTTTCCGTTGACCTTAGCTCCACGAGTTTGATATCCTACGTCTGTATGGATTGAAAATGCAAAATCTAACACGGTTGCTCCTTTGGGTAAAGATTTTAAATCACCTTTGGGCGTGAATACAAATATTTCTTTTGAATACAAATTAAATTTAAACTGTTCTACAAAATCTACAGCATTCATTTCATTATTTTCCAAAGCCTCTTGGAGTCTGTTCAGCCACAGATCTAGTCCTTGTTCATCTTGAGCTTCATTTTCATGCTTGTATTTATAATGAGCAGCGTAGCCTTTTTCTGCTATTTCATTCATCCGTTCACTCCTGATTTGCACTTCCACCCATCGGCCTTTAGGTCCCATTACAGTGATGTGCAAGGCTTCGTAACCTGTAGTTTTAGGCGAAGAGATCCAATCTCGTAGTCGTGTTGGGTTGGGTCTAAAATAATCGGTTACGATAGAATATATTTTCCAAGCTAAAAACTTCTCCTGTTCTGGCTTGGAAGCGTAAATTATTCTTAGAGCAAATTTGTCGTAAACCTCTTCAAATGAAATATTTTGCTTCAGGATTTTTTTTCTGATGGAATAAATTGACTTTGGTCTTCCTTTGATTTCAAACTCAATCTCTTCTTTGTCTAAAGCGTCTGATAGCGTTTTAGAAAAATCTTCTATATATTGATCTTGTTCTTCTTTACTTTCTTTTATTTTTCCGAGAATATCAGTATAAACCTCTGGCTCTGTGTATTTAAGACTTAAATCCTCTAGTTCTGTTTTTATGTTATAAAGTCCTATTCTATGAGCTAATGGCGCATATATATATAAGGTCTCGCTAGCAATTTTCACTTGCTTGTCTGAGCGCATCGCGTCCATTGTCTGCATGTTATGGAGCCTATCTGCTATTTTGATAATGATAACGCGAATATCATCATTGAGAGTAAGCAGCATTTTCCTGAAATTTTCTGCTTGCAGGGATATATCACCATCTTTTTGCAAACTAGATATTTTGGTAAGACCATCTACAATTCTGGCGACAACCTCCCCAAACATCTGTTCGATATCCACTAAGGAAAAGTGTGTATCTTCTACAACATCATGAAGTAAAGCTGAAGCTATAGAGGTGGCATCTAGGCCAATCTCGTAAGCTACAATTTTAGCCACAGCTATAGGATGAAAAATATAAGCCTCTCCAGACTTTCGCCTTTGGTCTTTGTGAGCTTCTACCGCCGTTTCAAAAGCTTTTCGGATGAGTTTTTTATCTTTAGCACTCAGCGTCCTGTAGCTTATTCTCAACAGCTCTTTGTATTCTTTGGCAATCTCTTTATTTTCTTGCTCTAGATAGGCTTCAGTAATCTGCATAATATCACATCTTGATTTAATAAAATTACGAATTATTTTCTAATTGCTATGGGCTTTTGGATATGGTAAATAATAAAAATGAAAATATTTTATCACTACAAATGGCGTCATATCATTAAATGAATTGAAAAGTAATGTATGAAATGTAGAAATAAATTAGCCAATATTAAATTCATTGTGAAAAAACAACCCATCACTTAAATGATCTGAAATTATTATGTGATTGTTATACCGTGTTTAATAAGGTTTCAGCATGTAAAGATACATCTGACTAGTAATAGATTTCGAATTTTATGCTAACTAGGTTGTCATATTCATTAATAGATACTAAATTTGCTTTAAAGCAATGCGTAAGTTATAATGAGTAAATTGGTTTCAAGCGTTGAATCTTTGGAAGTTCATTTGAAAAAATTGATTTCAAATTATCAAAATCTAAAAAACGATTATGATAACTTAGAACAAGAAGTTAACTCTAAAGCCAACAGTGTTTCAGAATTAACATTAGAAATAGAAAGATTGAAGCTTGAAAACAAGACACTCCGTACAGCTAACGCCATGCTGGGCAGTACCGAGCATAAAAGAGAAACTAAACTAAAAATAAATAGTTTAATCAAGGAAATAGATACTTGTATTATTCAATTGGCAGAATAGGATGGCGACAGATAAATTCAAAATAAAATTATCTATAGCGGATAGGGTTTATCCACTAACCATAAGACCCGAACAAGAAGAAGGCTTAAGAAAAGCTGCCAAAAAGATAAATGAAGTTATAAAGAAATTTGAGCAAAGCTATGCAGTAAGAGACAAACAAGATGTTTTGGCCATGAGTGCCTTACAATTTGCTGCAGAGTTAGAACAAAATCAGTTATCATCCTCTTCTGAGCTAAAAACCATTGAAGTAAAGCTAGAAGAACTTGATACCTTGCTAAAAAACCAGTTAAACTAACGTTCATTACATAAATCGACACTGCCTGTATTAGTCGTACCTTTTTGATAAACTCAACATTCACTATTTAAAAAGGGTGAGTTTCAATTGCTAAAGCAAGCCGCCACTTCGGTGCAGCGGATCCTTGATCAATTGAGTATCCCTAAACCTGTTTACACGGAGTTTTATACAAAACTAGGCTAATGCAGGCTTTTTTTATATATATACAATTATGGATATTACATTTATTATCATAGCAGCTGTAGCTGGACTTATTATTGGCTTTTTCATATCAAAAGCAATAGATAGCAAAAGTGCCGCGGGCACCCTAAAAAATGCAGAAAAGGAAGCGGAAAAGCTTCTGAAACAAGCAGAAAAAGATGGAGAAAGTCTCAAAAAGGACAAAATTCTTCAAGCTAAAGAAAAATTTATTGAGCTGAAATCTGAGCATGAAAAAGTAATTTTAAACAGAGACCAGAAAATAAGTGAAGCTGAAAAAAGAACCAAAGACAAAGAGTCTCAAATTTCCAATGAACTTTCTAAACAAAAGAAACTCAATGCTGAGATAGATGAAAAATTAAAGGACTACACCCATCGAAATGAGTACTTGGAAAAGAGGCAAAATGAGATAGATAAAATTCTGCAGCGAAAAATCACACAACTGGAAGTCTTAAGTGGCCTCAGTGCGGAAGACGCAAAAGAACAACTCATGGAGTCGCTGAAAGAGACCGCAAAATCTGAAGCCATGCAAATGATACAGGATACAGTGGAAGAAGCAAAACTTACAGCGCAGCAAGAAGCCAAAAAAATAGTCATCAATACTATACAACGTGTTGGAACTGAAGAAGCTATAGATAATTGCGTCTCTGTATTCAACCTAGAAAGTGATGATGTGAAAGGAAGAATCATAGGGCGCGAAGGGAGAAACATACGAGCTATAGAAGCTGCAACTGGCGTCGAAATTATTGTGGATGATACTCCTGAAGCTATTATATTATCTTGTTTTGACTCGATACGCCGGGAAGTGGCTAGATTATCTTTGCATAAATTGGTTACCGATGGTAGAATTCACCCTGCAAGAATTGAAGAGGTCGTGAAGAAAACCAGAAAAGCTATTGATGAAGAAATTATTGACATTGGTAAAAGAACCATCATAGATCTTGGTATTCACGGCTTACACCCAGAACTCGTGAAGATGGTAGGCCGAATGAAATACAGGTCTTCTTACGGTCAAAACCTGCTACAACACTCCAGAGAAGTTGCCAACCTTTGCGGTATCATGGCGTCTGAACTTGGCCTCAATCCAAAACTTGCCAAACGTGCTGGACTTCTTCATGATATTGGTAAAGTGCCAGAAAATGAAACGGAACTACCACATGCTATTTTGGGTATGCAATGGGCTGAAAAATATAGCGAAAAGCCTGAGGTGTGTAATGCTATTGGTGCTCACCACGACGAGGTTGAGATGACCTCTCTGCTCTCTCCGCTAGTCCAGGTTTGTGATGCGATAAGTGGTGCAAGACCTGGCGCAAGACGACAAGTTCTTGACTCTTATGTAAAACGTCTTAAAGACCTCGAGGACATAGCCTTTGGTTTTGGTGGCGTGAAAAAAGCTTATGCTATACAAGCGGGTAGAGAACTGAGAGTAATCGTGGAAAGCGAAAAAGTGAGTGATGAAAAAGCATCTGCCTTATCTTTTGAAATCTCTCAGAAAATCCAAACTGACATGACGTATCCTGGACAGGTAAAAGTGACTGTGATTCGAGAAACTCGAGCCATTAATATTGCGAAGTAAGCACTTAATCTGATTATATAAAAAACGCCTGTTTCTCACGAAACAGGCGTTTTTTTGATTTTAGTAAGTAGCTTTAAATTTAAAACTGCTCTCTTCCTGAAAAATGGAAGTTGCTTTCTATAGTAGCATTCTCATCGCTATCACTGCCATGGATAGCATTTTCGCTGATGGAAGTCGCGTATTTCTTACGGATGGTGCCTTCAGCGGCTTCTTCTGGATTGGTAGCCCCAATCAACGTTCTGAAATCATCTACCGCATTTTCTTTTTCAAGAACAGCCGCTACAATAGGACCGCTAGTCATATACTCCACAAGCTCACCATAAAAAGGGCGTTCTTTATGCACTTCATAAAAAGACTTGGCATCAGTTTCTGTCATTTGCGTCATTTTGAGCGCTACTATTCTGAAACCTGAGCCAGTAATTTGTTTTAGGATATCACCTACATAACCTTTTGCAACTGCATCAGGCTTCAGCATGGTGAAGGTTTTAGTTCCTGCCATTATATTTGTTTTTTAGTTGGCAAAAGTAAGCATTTAAAAAGAACTTTTAAATGCTATTGCTCAGTTCTATACTTCAACTTCAAATTTTGAAACACTTCCCTGTCCTCTGTAGATTTAATGGTTAGCTCGGCTACCTCTGATTCAAAGTTCAAATCAATAATTCCATAACTCGTTTTAGTAACTACCTCCCCTACTCTGTGGGGATTGGGCTCACCATCATAAGAAGTGTAAGAATGTGTTAGCCCACTTGAGGTAAAATCTGTTAATGGATAATCTAGACCTTCGATTTTCTTTTGAGAGAACTCCGATATATGCCTATCTCCACTTAGCATAAGAATATTATTCAATGTATGTTTTTCAATAAGCGCTAGCATCTTTTGAATTTCATGAGGAAAATTTCCCCAAGTCTCGAACCCATGTTCACCTGAGAGAAATTGAATACTGCTTACAATGATATTAAAGTCAGCATCTGACGTTTTGAACTCTTGCTCCAGCCAGTTCCACTGCTCATCTCCGAGAAGTGTAGAATTGTCGTCAGTATGGGGTTGATACCGTCTATCTTCTCTTTCAGCATCTACCAAGGCATCCCTAAAATACCGTGTATCAAGCAAATAAAATTTAATAGCCTTATCGCCCACTTCTATGGTTTTAGCTTGATAAGTACCCCCTCTATCAGTCATGGCATGAGTAGAGTCGATATCAAAAAAATCCATAAACAGGAGCTTAGCTTCATCTTTATAAGTCCAAGATTTTCCAGCATCATTTTTTCCATAATCATGATCATCCCAAACGCCTATCGGCGCATAAGGAAGTAAAGACACAAAAGAAGTATAGTGTTCGTTGGTTTTCTGGGTGTTATATTTAGATTTCATCACCTCCATATCTGCAGTATCGGCATAAATATTATCTCCACCCCAAATAAAAATATCAGCAGAATCTTTAGCTATAACATTCCAATAGTCTTGTGGTAAGTCTTGCCTATTACAGCTTCCTACAGCGATTCTGAAACTTGTGGGTTGATCTGCTTTAGTAGCAGACACGGCAGTGGTTTCATCTGACTTGGATTTGCAAGACAATAAACTGGCACAAAGGGCAATGGCAATAATGTAAATTGGTTTCATCTGTTTTATTTTCTACAAATCTAGAATTTCTTGTGTTACTGCATTATTAAGAATTCGTACATTTGATGTTTATGAGAGAAAATACAATTTCAAAATTAAAACATCAGCTCCATCAGGAGACTAAAGTGTGCATCATCGGTCATAAAAACCCAGATGGCGATGCTTTAGGCTCTACTCTTGGGCTTTGTTTATTTCTAAAAGAAATAGGCATTACCTCTCAAGTGATTATGCCCAATACCTTTCCTAAATTCTTAAGCTGGCTTCCTGGTACAGAAACTGTACTCTGTTATGATGAAGACAAAGAGATTTGTGAAGATAAATTAAATCATGCGGATATTGTTTTCACTTTAGATTTTAATCATCTTGGAAGAACAGGGGATTTAGGTGATTTTTTAGCGAACCTCAACACTACTTTTGTGATGATAGACCATCACCAAGAACCGTCAGATTATGCCACATACAGGCTTGTGGACACCCAAAAAGCCTCCACTTGTGAGTTGGTACATGAGTACATCACTTCAGAATATCCAGACACTGCACTCACCGCAGATGTAGCCACCTGTCTTTATACTGGTATTATGACTGATACTGGGTCATTTAGATTTCCTTCTACGACGAGCAAAACCCACAGAATCATAGCAGACTTGATAGATGCGGGTGCCAATAACAGTCAAATCCACCAAAACACATTTGATAACAATGCAGAGAGTCGACTTCACCTTCTAGGCAAAGCATTGCAAAACCTCAAGGTTATAAAAGCATTGAGCACCGCTTATATTTTCTTATCTCAAAAAGATTTGAATGAACACGGTTTTCAGAAAGGAGATACCGAAGGGTTTGTGAATTATGCCTTATCTTTGGAAGGAATTAAATTTGCTGTGATTTTTATAGAACACAAGGCTGAGAATATCATTAAAATATCCTTTAGATCTATAGGCGATTTTGATGTCAACACTTTTGCAAGAACTCATTACCAAGGCGGAGGTCATAAAAATGCAGCTGGTGGCAAAAGTGATTTGGACCTACAGCCTACCCTTCAGGAATTTGAAAGAAAACTTATCACCTACAAGCAGGAACTCTCATGAAATTTCGATTTTTTAGCACTGTATTTTGTCTTATGATTCTGGTAGCCTGCAAATCTCCAGAGCCCAGAAAGCCTGTCAGTAGAGCTACTAGTAGCTTCACAAGCAAGTCTTTGAAGATGAATAAAGCCATCGTAAAAAAAGAAGAAGGCTATATAAAACGCCTTATAGCTGAAGATCCCAAACACAGCTACATCAGCTCATCAGATGGGTTTTGGTATTTTTATAACACAAAAAAGCAATCAGAATCCAAGACACCCGAGTTTGGAGACGAAGTTGAGTTCAATTTCAATTTGCTTAGTCTGAAAGGAGATACCATTTACACCAAAGAAGAACTAGGAGAAAGAGCCTACATCATAGACAAAGAAGAACTCTTCACAGGGCTTCGTCAAGGCCTTAAACTCATGAAAGAAGGAGAAACCATCACCTTTCTATTCCCTTCTCACCAGGCCTACGGCTACTATGGTGATAATGAAAAAATAGGCACTCACGTAGCCTTAAAATCTACTGTAACGTTAAATAAAATTAAATCAAAAACTGAATAATATGAACACTTTAAAACTATCATTAATTACCTTTTTAGGACTGCTCATCTTTAGCTGTTCTTCTCAATATCCAAACCTCGAAGACGGACTCTATGCAGAGTTCAAGACCTCTGAAGGTGATTTTGTAACAGAACTCCACTACCAAAAAGTCCCTATGACAGTTGGCAACTTTGTAGCCTTAGCAGAAGGTACACATCCCGGTGTAGAAGAGCGCTATGCCAACAAAAAATTCTACGACAGTATTATTTTTCATAGAGTTATAGACGGATTTATGATTCAAGCTGGAGATCCTTCTGGCACAGGACAAGGCGGCCCTGGCTATAAATTTGAAGACGAATTTCATCCAGACCTAAAGCATGAAAAAGGTGTCCTCTCCATGGCCAATGCTGGCCCAGCTACCAATGGTAGCCAGTTTTTTATCACGCTTGTCCCTACCACACACCTCGATCAAAAACACAGTGTGTTTGGGCAACTAGTTGAAGGCGAGCAAGTGGTAGATAGTATAGGAAAAGTAGAAACAGCTGCTCGGGATAAGCCTGTGGAAGATGTAGTTATAGAGACCGTAAACATCATCAGAAAAGGAAGTGAAGCTAAATCCTTTGATGCTGTAGAGGCTTTTGAAGAAGGGCGAGCCCTTGCAGCAAAAGCCAAAGAAGAAGCCAAAGCTGAAAGAGCAAAATTACTAGAAGAAGCTAGTGAGGGTTTTGAAGCAACAGAAAGTGGCTTGAGATACAAAATCACTGAAGAGAATCCAAATGGCAAATCTCCTGACGCTGGAAATACAGTAAAAGTTCATTATACAGGCTATCTTTTGGATGGTACCAAATTTGATTCTTCTGTAGATCGTGGCGAACCAATAGAATTTCCTATAGGAACTGGCAGAGTGATACCAGGCTGGGATGAAGCCATCATGTTATTAAAAACTGGTGAGAAAGCAGAACTTGTGATCCCTTCAGAATTAGCTTACGGTGCTAGAGCAGCTGGCCCTATACCTCCCAACTCTATTTTAAAATTTGAAGTAGAACTCATAGATGTTGAGAATTAATTTCAATCTAAAAATAACAGCTTAAGCTCTTAAAGTTTATTCCATATGAAAGCTACAACCCTACTTTTAAAACCTATGCTTCTTATACTAATCGTAAGTTGTTCTTCTCCTTATTCTGACTTGGATGATGGACTTTATGCTGAGTTCAAAACTTCAAAAGGAGATTTTGTAGCTCAGCTACATTATGAAACTGTACCTATGACTATAGGAAACTTTGTAGCTTTAGCTGAAGGTATTCACCCACTGACTGAAAAGCGCTACCAAAAAGGAAAGTTGTATGATAGTTTGATTTTTCATAGAGTTATAAAAGACTTTATCATACAAGGTGGTGACCCTAGAGGCACAGGTCGAGGTGGTCCTGGGTTTGAATTTCCTGATGAATTTAAAGATACTCTCAACCATAATGCTAAATATGTACTCTCTATGGCCAACTCTGGCGCTAATACTAATGGGAGTCAGTTTTTTATCACCTTAGCGCCTACACCACATCTCGACAATAAGCACAGCGTTTTTGGGAAAGTTGTTTTAAACACGGAAGTTATAGACTCCATAGGAAGTGTAGAAACCAATGCCGCAGAAAGACCGCTTGAAAAAGTGTATATAAAAGAGGTGAATATTATTAAAATAGGAGCTGCGGCTGATGAATTTGACGCAGTACAAGCATTTGAAATAGGAGTAGAAGCCTACGAAACCAAATTAAAAGAAGAAGCCAAAGCACGAGAACTACTCATGGATGAGATTTCTGAAGGTTATGAAGTCACTGAAAGTGGCTTAAGATATACTATTAAAAACCCAAAAAAAAGTGGTGTATCTCCACAGCCTAATGATATTCTTAAAGTCCATTATGAAGGTTTCCTAACCGATAGCACTAAATTTGATTCTTCTTATGACAGAGGAGAACCCATCGAGTTTAGACTTGGAGTTGGTGAGGTGATTCCTGGCTGGGACGAAGGCTTACAACTCCTTAAGACTGGCGAAAAAGCTCGGTTCATAGTACCTCCCTACTTATCTTACAATGAAAGAGCTGCAGGCCCTATCCCTCCCTATTCTATCTTGATTTTCGATGTTGAACTGGTGGATGTAAAGACTCCTTAAACCTAAAAAACCCGATTTTGATACAAGATCGGGTTTTTTTTATAGTCTTAAACAGCTTACAAGTTATCTATTTCTTGCTTTAGTTGTTCTTTGGTTTTACCTGTTTTGCTTTGAAGCTTTCCAAGCATTTCTTCAAATTTACCCTCAGAGTACTGTAAATCATCCTCTGATAAATGTTCAGCATACTTTTGCTGTAGCTGTCCTTTCACTTCTCTAAATTTACCTTCTAATTGATCTAAATTCATAATTTTCGTATTATTTTTGGTTTATTCTTAAATTACGATTCAAGCCTCTGGATAATGTTAAAACGCCCTTATTTAACTCAACTTTTAGGTATTTTTTTGATATCAATCCTCATCCTTAGCTGTGGCACTACCAAAGGCTTAAAGACACACAATTACCGCGTCAGCTTTTTGGATGAAGTTATTCTCCCTGCAAATTTTGAATTTCAACATGAGCGTTTTGGTGGCATCTCTGGTATAGATTACAAAGACGGAACACTCCTTATGGTGAATGATTCTCCTGCTAATCCTTTGGTCTTTACTGCTAAATTTGATTTTGACAACTCAAAGCTAGACACTCTTCTTTTTACCTCCGTGATAAGACTAAAAGATAATGCTTTCTTTGAAGAAAACGCCCTAGATATGGAGTCTATAAGACATTTTGGTGAAGACTATCTTATTTCTACAGAGGGAAGTATTCGTCAAGGCTTGCCACCACAAAATTTTGAAGTGACCCCTCAGGGAGAGTTCAAAACCTCATACTCTCTTCCAGACTATTTCATGCCTAAAGGTGCCAACTCTCCAAGGCATAATAGCGTATTCGAAGGTCTTACAACAGATTTAAACTCAGAGGGGTTTTGGTTTGCTAATGAACTCCCCCTTGTTAAGGACGGAAAAGCCCCTAAGCTCTATTCTACCAAATCTCCTATCCGCATAAGCTATTTTGATACTGATGAAAACCAAATCACACGGCAGTATGCTATGGACTTGGACAGAATCACAAAACTTCCTCTACTGCCCATGGCCATCAATGGCCTTACGGAGATTTTGCATCTGGAACACAACACATTTCTGGTTCTAGAACGCTCTTACTCTGCTGGACACAAAAGCCATGGTAACAAGGTAAAACTTTTTCTTGTTGACGTTAACAAGGCTACTGATATTAAAAACATAGACCAACTTAGCAAAGCATCTTCCGTCACCTTTGCTGAAAAAAAACTGCTGTTTGATTTTAAAAGTATTAGATCAAAACTTACGGATACCATCATAGGTAATCTAGAAGGCTTGCGCTTTGGCCCTACCCTGCCTAATGGAAACAAATCATTAATCATAGCATCAGACAACAACTTTAATAGCTTTGGAGCACAACTCAATCAATTTATAGTTTTAGAATTAAAATCAAACTAAATGAAACCCTATTCTATCTTAAGTCTTGGTCTTGTAATACATCTCATTGTGGCCTGCCAAACAAAGCCCACTGAGAAATTTCAATTTGAAATTCCTGAGGGCAAACAAGCAAAGCAAACCACCTATTAATTTGTAAGGCATGCCAAAAAAGACACCACCAACCCAGAACACAAAGACCCAAAACTAAACACAAAAGGCGAACAACGCGCTAGCTATCTAGCTGAATTTTTTGCAGACAAAAGCTTGGATGCCTTCTACACCACAGATTTTGAACGCACCATAAAAACACTTGAGCCTACCGCTAAATCCTATCAAGAAAACATGGTGCTTTATGA
>Ga0102927_1000228_pt1 | contig 13173 bp, 10 predicted proteins | sample SalPon1_A_H2O_MG_FD_78208 | JGI IMG/M metagenome (GOLD analysis project Ga0102927, IMG submission 78208) | Salt pond water microbial communities from South San Francisco under conditions of wetland restoration - Salt Pond MetaG R1_A_H2O_MG | ecosystem: Environmental > Aquatic > Non-marine Saline... | reverse complement strand
TTGTGCTTATTCTTCCCACCAAGTTTCATCCTGATCTCTCCACTTTAAGCGTTTTCCAAGATTCCCCCCCCCACTGACACTGGATCCAATCGGTATTTAAAATAGAAGATCTGAGTTACGAGGTCCTTCTAGATATGAAATTTCATCTTGTGCTTTAGAGCTCTCATTTTAAATCCCAACCAGATCCGGTGACATTGGGGGGAGTTGGAGGGGGGAACCGGAATTCTTGGAAAACGTGAAAATTGAGGTATCTTTATCTTACGAATGGATGATCGGATTTTAATGAAAATTGATATATAGAAGGATCTTATGTCTCAGATGCTCTATTTTCAATTTGAATCGGATCCGAGGACATAGGGGACTGGAGGGGGGAAACAGAAATCTTGGAAACCGGAAATCTTGGAAAACGCTTAGAGTGGAGAGATCGGGATGAAACTTGATTGGAAGAATAAGCACAAGTTATTGACACGTAATTGACACATAATTGACATAATTGTAATGGATCCGTTCTCTTTGAGGGATCTGGGGGGTGTTAATTTGGAAAAATTAGAAAAATTGAGGTATTTTTAACTTAAGAACAGGTGACCAGATCTTAATGAATTAGAAGAAGCTCATGTCTCAAAGCTCTTATTTCAAATCCCGACCAGATCTGTTGACATTGGGGGAGTTGGAGGGGGAAACTGGAAATCTTGGAAAACGCTTAGAGTGGAGAGATCGGGATGGAACTTGGTGGGTAGAATAAGCAAATGTAGCAGATACGTGATTGACATAAACGGACTGAATCCGCTCTCTTTGGAGGAGTTAGAGGGTGGGGTTCAGTGCTTTGGCGAGTTTGGTGCTTCTGGACGTGCTAGGACGATGAAAATTGGTAGGCGTGTCAGGGAGCTGCACAAATTGACTTGATAAAGTCGTTTCCCCCGATTCGGCCAGCTGGGGGGCTGAAGGGAGAGGAAAAATTAGAGAAAATGAGGTATTTTTGACCTACGAGTTGGTGATTGGATCTTAATAAATTTTGATATTTAGAAGGACCTCGTGATTCAGAGCTCTTATTTTAAATCCCGACTGGTATTAAGCCTCTGATTTTCTTTTTAAAGCAATCTATTGTTTCTTAGAATTTTGCTAGAGCTCGTACCATATGAGCTCTTGGCTCTTCCGGCCTCGTCACAAGTGCCATATGAGCTCTTAGATCTTGTTATTGTTTTAAAAAGTAGAATTGTGACAAAGAGTCAAACTTTAGCGTAAAGAGTGGGACGTTGAGGAAGGGACAGCCCCTTTCCTATATGGAATAATTTCTGTTCGTTTTAAGTTTTAATGTCGCTCCTTACTTTCAGTTGAACAAACTTGTTTTTTTTTTATTTAATCTCTGAACGTTTTTGAATTAATGCATGTTGAGATTTTGGCTCACCGCACATGAATAATAAAACGAAATTTGAGTATTAATTTGTTTTTGGCTAAATGGCTTTCTCATAGCTTTGACTGGACGAAAAAAGGGGTGGGGGAGGTGGCCTAGTTGCCCTCCAATTTTTGGTTACTTAAAAATGCAAATATAACTTTTTATTTTTTTACGAACGTTTATATTAGTAATAAATGTACGTAACTTACGAATTAACTAACGTAACGCACTTCTATATTTTTATCACGTATATGAGGGGGTTAGCCCCCTCGTCAATACCCCGCTCTTTACACTAAAGCTTGAATGTTGTCCCAATTCTTTAAGAATGGCCCCTGAATCAGAAAGGCCATAGAATAAATAGTTAAAATTACTAGAAATACTTTAGCGTAAAGAGCAAGGTATTGTGCCACCTTGCCACCCCCAAACGACGCTACCGAGTAACAACAAAAGAGTAATGTCACTTGACAGAGTCTATTACCTGACACAGCCTTAGGCTATGTAAAAACAAGGTTTGCTGATTCTATTAGCTATATTATTTTTTTTTTTTACTTATTAGTCACAAATTGTTGGTCCATTATGCAGCGCCGTCAATATAAGAAAACTGGGGGATACATGTTTAATTTTTAAGAGTGGGGAATCCGTCGTTTTTATCGATTGATCGGTAAAAAGGCTTTTATCAAAATCTAGAGGGGGGGGAGGGCAAAAGTCTTGGAGGCACATGCCCCCTTAACGCCCCCAGCCCTATTGACGGCATTGTCATTCAAATAATGCCAATTCGGAAAAATAGAAACGAATAAAATCACCGACATTTTTTGCATAGGCTGGAGCTATATCTAGGCTTTAGAGTTGGGGGGGGGGCATGGGAAGCTATTTCACGGAATGTTACATTTGGAAAGAGTGTTTAATGGGGATCAAATGGTACCATTGTTTTTTTTTTTTTTTAGCTATAGCTAGCTCGAAAAATCTAGAGCAGGTTTTGTTTTTTGTTCTATTTTTTTGCAACAAAAATACAATTATTTTTTTCCCAGCTCCTCCCTCCCCCAATTCGCTGCCAGCGTCTAGGGCAATATTCAGGCATTTGAGGGGGAGGGGCTGTAGTTAAGCTGGAAGTGACTCTAAAAATTAATTAAATAGCAATTTTCTGATTTAATGAAGAAATCATTTTGTCACTATTATGTTTAGTTCGTAAGAGGAGATACACTAAGCGGTTTACGTTATTTATATTCAAATTTACTGATATTATAGACAAGCTTTAATTGTTGCTGAATGATTCTGAACAAATCATGATGGTGTTTTTACCCAAAACAAAATTATTTTAAGTAGAATAACCTGAAGTTTCACTCTATGGCCGATATGGCATTCTATGGCAGATATTTGCTGCAATTTTTCTCGATGTTGGGGGGGAACTCGAAAAATTACCAAACAGGGAAGTATATAGACAATGTAAGGAATTATAGAGGAACCGGAACGTCTTGGGATTTGGAGGGTCAATGGGCCTAAAGGCCTTCTACCTGCGTAAGGACCTGAGCTAAAATTACCGGGTGATACCTTAATACTTTCAAATACTAAATCCTAGTTTATGACTCAGATCTAAAATTATCCGTTAGCCTACATTCACATCAGTTGTAAATATGTTGGCCATATTCCTTCGTAGAAAAGGCATAACTTAATTACAAAAAAGCAGACAATAAAAAAGGCGTCATGCTACTAGATTAACGTTTGAAACGTTGAAGTTAAATTGGGAGAGGGAAGACAAGCTAGGGTTCCCATGAAGGACAAGTACAATCAAGAACATTCTTCACGAAGAAAGTAATTCTCTTAAATGGTGTTATTGCGTGTCGGTAAATACGAAGTTTTATGTTAATGATTATATAAAAAAAAAAACAAGTTTTTTTCAACTGCAAGTAAGGAGCAACATTAAAACTTAAAACGAACAAAAATTATTCTGTAAATGGAAGAGGTTGTCCCCTTCTCGATGACCCACTCTTTACGCTAAAGTTTGACTTTTTAAAACAATAAAAAACTTTAGCATAAAGAGCGAGGCGTTGAGGAGGGGACAAACCCTTTCATATACAGAAAAATTTCTGTTCGTTTTAAGTTTTAATGTCGCTCCTTAATTGCAGTTAAAAAAGCTTTTTTTTTAATTTCTGAACGTTTTTCAATTAATATATATTATGATTTTGGTTCACCGCAATAATCAAAACGAAATTTGCATATTAATGTTTTTTGGCTAAATGGCTTTCTCACAGGTTTGACCGGACGATTTTGATAAAAAAAAGGGGTGAGGGAGGAGGCCCAGTTGCCCTCGAATTTTTGGTTACTAAAAAAGGAAACTAGAACTTTTTATTTTAGTACGAAAGTTTTCATTAGTAATAAATATACGTAACTTACGAATTAACCTACGTAACGAACTTCTATATTTGTAGGATTTTATTACGTATATGAGGGGGTCTACCCCTTGTCAATACCTCGCTTTTTACACTAAAGCTTGAATTTTGTCCCAATTCTTTAAGAATGATCCGTGGATCACAAAGGTCGTAGAATAAATAGTTGAAATTAAGAAAAATATTTTAGTGTAAAGAGCGAGGTATTGTGGAGGAGACGGACCCCCTTATATACGTAATAATTTCTGTTAGTTTTATGTTTTAATGCTGAAAAACTTTTTTTTTATTTATTTTTCGTTGTTTGTTTAAATAATACTAGAAAATCCTGCACCCCCTTCGTGGAAACTCTCTTCCTTCATGATAAATTTCTCCATAGAAATATCCTACCACGTAATTCCATACCCCGACTCCCCCCCCCCTCAACGTGAAAATGTTCCCCTAAGAACGCCTGTGCACTTCCCAATAACCAGTACTGTATGTAAACAATGGTCAAAGTTTGTAACTTGTAGCCCCTTCCCCGGGGACTGCGGGGGATTAATTCGTCCTGAGAGACATAATTATTAGGTTATTCGACTATGCTGAACAAAATGGTTATCTCACAATTTTGGTCCGGCGATTTTGGGAAAAAATGAGCGTGAGAGGGGCCTAGGTGCCCTCCAATTTTATGGTCATTTAAAAAGGGCACTAGAACTTTCAATTCCCGTTAGAATGAGCCCTCTCGTGACATTCTAGGACCATTGGGTCGATACGATCATCCCTAAAAACAAAAAAAAAAAATGCACCAGTGATCTGTCTTCTGGCAAAAATACTAAATTCCACATTTTGTTGATAGCAGCTCGAAACTTCTACATTAGAGTTCTATGATACGCTGAATCTGATGGTGTGATTTTTGTTAAGATTCTATAGCTTTTAGGGGGTGTTTCTCCCTATTTTCTAAAAGAAGGCAAATTTTCTCAAGCTCGTATCTTTTGATTGGTAAGACTAAATTTGAAGAAACTTATATATTTAAAATCAGTATAAAATTGCGACTCTTCTGATGTAACTATTTGTATCAAAATACCAATAGTTACAATAATTTCAAAATGTAACTAATGTAACTATATCTACATCTTCTATAACCCGGAATCGCTGAATACTGCTCCACATTTCAAGCCTCAAATAAAGCCTATCTTAAATAAAATGTTTTAATTATGCTTAACTTTAGTGTAGTAATTATGTTTGGTTATTTAGGTATGAGAATTTTAGTGATTTACCTCCCCCACTTATTTGTACATCTTTGTTTTTTCTTTAACCATGAAGTTTAAATTAAAAGACAATTAGAAGCTTTATTGTCACAGGCTGTGCAATAGCGCTGCCTATGTAAAGAGCGATGTGGACACAATGTTGTTTTTTTCACCAAGGTACTTCATATTGATAAAGTTGTTGAAACTTCGAAAGGAGTTTATTCAATTAAAAATTGAAACTTCTAGTGCCCTTAGATAACTTCGAAGACCACACTGCCTTTCAACTAGCTCAACTTATAGCCCTTACCCTGAGGGCTATAGGGGGAGTTGGCATCCCCAAAGACATAATTACCGGACCGTTCATCTATGCTTAACAAAATAATTATCTCAAGATTTTTATTGGATGAGTTTGGGGAAATAATGTGCGAGCGGGCTGGTTGCCCTCTAATCACTATTGACTCTTAGAAAGGGCACTAGAAGAAAGTAAAACAGTTCAAAATAGGGATGAGAGCTTTTTATTGACAGTGAACAGATATAAAATTTAACTGGATATTTCGAACACATATACAGTGTTCATCATCAGCAGTAAAACTAAGAGACATCAATAAAAACAAACAAAATTTATACCTAATAAACTAATTACATATAGTTTATTGCTCTTATTTTTTTCAATATAACAGCGGAAGCCAATCTCTTTGACCTTTTCAGTTCCGGTTCATTAGATTTATTTGACACATTACGTGGACAGAGGTCATAGCTTTTAGGTGAGGTGATATTTACTTTATTTGACCTCAGTAAATTATCATAAATTGAATTCAATTCGAATTCACCTGTATCTTTGTTATTATGGGGAGGAGGAATTAAAAGGTTTTTTAGAACATCTTAATTTTTGAGGAGGTGATTTAAAATTTACAATAGAATTAGAAGAGGATAATAAACATCTTTTTCTGGATGTTCTTCTTTTAAAAAATGAAAATAGTCTGGATTTTAAGATTTATAATATAATTATTATATAATTATTTTATATAATAATATTATATAATTATATTATATAATATAAATAATATATTATATTATTATAATAATTATATTACTATAATAATTTCTATTATTGCAGGTGTTGCTCCCTGTCAGAGATGGAATGTTACTTATTCAACATGCTGAAAGTGCAGAAGATGTTGAGAAAGTCGAAACAAAAGATGACGTCTATAGCGGTATTTTTGTTCATTAAAACTAAAGTTCAAGTTTTTCAGGAAAATGTCGCATAAACTATCGATTTTTTATTCCTTACTGGGTCACCGTCATTGATGAAAATTTTTGTTGGGATGACGGAAACACAGTCATATTTTGAGTCATGATTTGGCTTTATTATACATTTATTGGCTTTATTTGAAGAGAAGGAGCCTGTCTCTTCTCTTTATGCTCATTTTTAAGTTCAAGAATTGGATTTATTTGACATTTATGATTTTATTTGAATAGGAGGAGCCTGTTCCTTCTCTTCAGGCTAGTTTTAAGCTTGTTATTTTGCTTTATTGTACATTTATTGGCATTATTTGAAGAGAAGGAGCCTGCCCCTTCTCTTAATGCTCATTTTTATGGCACATGGTATTAACCAAGTGACATAGCGATCGCAAATTCTGTCGGTCTGTAGGTCCAGGCTTTGCTAGTTTAGGCACTTCCAGATAAGCTAGGACAATTAAATTTGGCAGGTGTATAAGGGACCAGACCAGATTAAATTAGAAATAGTCGTTTCTTCGGTTCGACCTTATGGGGGGGAGTGGGGGGACGGTTAATTCCGAAAAATTAGATAAAATGAGGTATTTTTAACTTACGAACGGGTGATCGGATCTTAATGCAATTTCACATTTAGAAGGATATCGTGTCTCAGAGCTCTTATTTTAAATCCCGACCGAATCTGGCGACATTGGGGGGAGTTGAAGGAGGAAACCTAAAATCTTGGATAACGCTTAGAGTAGAGGGATCGGGATGAAACTTGGTGGGAAAAATAAGCACAAATCATATATACGGGATTGACATAACGGGAGCGTATCCGCTCTCTTTGGGGAATTGGGGGGAGGGGGAGGATTAACTCTAAAAATTAGAAAAAATGAGGTATTTTTAACTTACGAAGGAGTGATCGGATCTTAATGAAATTTCATATTTAGAAGGAACTCGTAACTCAGATATCTTATTTTAAATACCGACCGGATACAGTGTCTTTGGGGAAAGTTAGGGTGGGGGGAACCAGAAATCTTGGAAAAGGCTTAAAGTGGAGAGATCAGGATGACACTTGGTGAGAAGAATAATCACAAGTCCGAGATACGTGGCTGAAACAACTGGACCAGATCCGCTCTCGTTGGGGGGGGGGGTAATTCGGGAGAATTTGAAAAATGAGATATTTGTAACTTACGAACGGGCGATCAGATCTTAATACAATTTGATATTTTGAAGTATATTGTGCTTTAGAGCTCTTATTTTAAATCTTGACCAGATCCGGTGACATTGGGGGAGTAGGAGTTGGAAACCGGAAATCTTGAAAAATCGTGAAAATTGAGGTATCTTTATCTTACGAATGGGTGATCGGATCTTAATGACTTGATATATAGAAAGGTTTTGTGTTTCAGATGCTCTATTTTCAATTCAAATTGGATCTGGGGACATAGGGGGTTGGAGGGGGAATAAGAAATCTTGGATACGGGAAATCTTGGAAAATGCTTAGAGTGGAGAGATCAGGATGAAACTTGATGGGAAGAATAAGCACAAGTTCTAGATATGTGATTGACATGATTGGAACGGATCCACTGTCTTTGGGGTAGCTGGGGTGGGTGGGTGCTAATTTGGAAAAATTAGAAAAATTGAGGTATTTTTAAATTAAGAACGGGTAACTGGATCTTAATAAAATTTGATATTTAGAAGGAACTCATGTCTCAGAGCTCTTATTTTAAATCCCGAATAGATATGGGGACATTGCAGGGGGAAACTGGAAATTTTGGAAAACGCTTAGAGTGGAGAGATCGGGATGAAACTTGATGGGTTGAGTAAGCAAATGTCGTAGATACGTGATTAACGTAACCGGACTGGATCCTCTCTCTTTGAGGGAGTTAGGGGGGGGGGTCCAGTGCTTTGGCGAGTTTGTTGCTTCTGGACGTGCTAGGACGATGAAAATTGGTAGGCATGTAAGGGAGCTGCACAAATTGACTTGATAAATTCGTTTTTCCCGATTCGACCATCTGGGGGGCTGAAGGGAGAGGAAAAATTAGAAAAAATGAGGTATTTTTACCTTACGAGTGGGTGATCGGATCTTAATGAATTTTGTTATTTAGAAGGACCTCGTGTCTCAGAGCTCTTATTTTAAATCCCGACCGGCATTAAGCCTCTGATTTCCCTTTTAAATCAACTTATTGATTCTTAGAATTTTGCTAGAGCTCATGCCATATGAGCTCTTGGCTCTTGGCTCTTCCGGCCTCGTCAAAAGTGCCATATGAGCTCTTAGCTCTTGTTAAGTTCAAGAATTGGATTTATTTGATATTTGTAACTTTATTTGAACGGAAGGAGCCTGCTTCTTCTCTTCAGGCTCCTTTTTAAGCTCGTTTTTTGGCTTTATTATACATTTGTTGGCTTTATTTGTAGAGAAGGAGCCTTTCCCTTCTCTTCATGTTTACTTTTAAGCTCAAGATTTGGATTTATTTGACATTTTTGGATTTATTTGAAGGGAAGGAGCCTGCTCCTTCTCTTCAGGCTCATGATTTGGGTTTATTATACATTTAGTGGCTTTATTTGAAAAGAAGGAGCCTGCTCATGATTTTGCTTTATTATTTATTTATTGGCTTTATTTGGAAAAGAAGGAGCCTGCCCCTTCTCTTCAGCCTTATTTTGAAGCTCAAGATTTGGATTTATTTGATATTTTTGACTTTGCTTGAAGGGAAGGAGCCCTTCAAATAAAGGAGTTGTTGGAGAGGGAGGGCTATTTTTCCATTTTTTCAATCTTCCTCATGGGTATTTTTCCATGAAAATACTAAGAAGGGTATTTTTCAGAATCTAGAGAAAGGGGTATAAAGTCTAGGATGGTCAAATACAACCCCCTCCCCTCAATTGGTGCCCTTGTGAATATCATCTTCTATAAAGAAAGGTTGACTCATTTTACAATCCACTACGAAAAGGGGGACTTCAACTAGGACAAGAAACTTCTATTATGTTTCTCGTACTAGTAGTGCGATGATGACTGTCAGTTTAAAAAGAGAAAGAGAGATTATTTGCCCCTGCTCCCGTGTGGGTTTTAACTCTGGTTGTTTGTTTTTGTGAAGCACTTTCTCAAGGCCACCTCAATGCTCCTTAAGCAAGTGCCAGAAAGGGAAACTAAATAGTCCCGCCTTATCTAATCGTTGTTACATTTTCCCATTGGTACTATGTCAAAATTTGAGCAATTACAAAGAATGGAAATCCTGATTGATTTTCTGAAGAAATTTATAACTAGAAAAACAATGAAACAGTTTGAGTCACAACATTTTTATTGGTGAATTCTCTGTTTCTTTGTTGTTAATCTCAACCATTGCAGTACTTATTCATAAAATCTCAAACTTCAAGGATATATCCAGGGGTGGGGTACCTGGCTTGATCCCCCCCCCTGAAATTTGTGTCCTACTCTTAAAATAGTATCAAAAATGCATATACGGAAATTTTGATGCGTTTTGTAAAGTTTTTTTGTACCCTCCCCACACCAAAAATACTGGATGCGGCCTTGTCAACCTTATTTAAAAATTAATTGTTTATTCATAATAATTACAATATTCCAAAAGAGTTGATGATTAATAATTAATACCTATTATTTTACAAAGAAGGAGAAGATTTGCCAAAAATTCTAGGATACAGCTACAGAGTGCACCTAAAAATGTAATATTAAAAAAAAAATTAACTAAAAAAGTTAGGTGGACCTGCTTCATTGTTTTTTTCAAAAATCAAAATTGGCCGATGGTGATTTTTTTGTTTTGTCTCATTTTTACTATTTTTATGCAAAGAAAGTTCAAGGTCCACTTAAATATAAGCTATGTGAAACATTGCATCAAACTGACTAAGATTTTTTGCTATCACTTTGGTGTATTGTGAAATTTAATCATAGACATTAATTTTTATCTAAGGATTCAAAAAGTCCATTTCATAAACTTTGAGTTAACTTTGGATCCTGTAATCCTCTATATATATAAACTTATCAGCTTTTTAGCCAATAGTAACGTTTTTAATTTTAACCAATTTTGTTTGTTTAATGGCTTATGTCAGCGAAGGATTAAGGTTTCGCAGAAATTCATTTTGTTAAGTGTTCAAAATTTTTGAAAAATATTGAAAGCCAGTGTAAAAAGAAACATATATGGATTTTAGAATACATAACTGGTTTACACTAGACAATTTTTTTCTTTTTTTTTGAACGGGTACAAAAATAAATGGAAGTCCTTCGATGAATATTACTAATTTTTCCGTCTAAAAGTATCTTCAGATTTTTTTTTTTACTTTTTAAGAACCACTATTCTTTTTTTTGTGACAAGCTCTTTTTATTATGTCATCGATTGATTATTACTTCAGCTACCACGATAACTATCTTACTGTTACTCTTCTATTACTTATTATTTTTTGCATTTTGAAAATATAACAGTTCAAAATAGGGATGAAACTTTTTAATCGACAGTGAAACAAATATAAAATTTTTAACTGGATATTTCGGACACATATACAGTGTCCAGTAATACATGTCCGAAATATCCAGTTAAAATTTTCATATTTGTTTCACTGTCGATTAAGAGGTTTCATCCCTATTTTGAACTGTTATGTTTTCGTCATGGAAAGGCAGTGTAGTCTTCGAAGTTATTTGCATTTTAGAAATTATTTGTATAATTTCTTTGTATTTTTAATTCTAAAATTAACAAAAAATACTTACACTTTATGTAATTTAAATTTTTGCCTTAAATACATTTAAAGTGTATTTCTGGATAAAATCCTTTCAGAAACAAAACCCCCCTAGAAACAAATTCTTACAGTCCAAGGGCATCAAAACAAAAGCTTTTTTGCCCCCTGGACTCTTCTTAGATCTGTTCATACCTAAAAACTGTAAATTTCTAAGATTTTTCATTAGTTTGTTTCAAAATTGTGAGGTTTTTAGGAAAGCGCCATATTTTTGTCGCTGTTGCCACATTGAGCCGTGAAAATAAATAAGTTCAACTGATTCTAGAAAATAGACATTGTTTTTTTGCCTATAAAATTTAAAGAACTGACATGTTGATTCCTAAAGACAACTGAAGACAAATGACAACCTAAAAAAAGACAAATGAATGTCTGAAGAATGGATAAATTTTGGCCAAAACTGCAACCAAAGGCCTGTAAGTGGACTTCTTCCTAGCTAAAAAAGTTTTGCCAAGCGGGATATTTTGTTAGTTGAAACAAAAATAATATGTTCTAGCTTATTGACTGTTTAAAAATACAATTTCTATACTTCGACGATCAGAATTTCCCTTCACCTAACAAACATATCTTAGACTGCAGCCCTTGTAGGAATAATTCCAAGTAGGAATAATAGCCCTTGTAGGAATGCAGCCCTTGTAGGAATAGACTGCAGCCCTTGTAGGAATAATTCCAAGTAGGAATAATAGCCCTTGTAGGAATAATTCCAACGCTATCAATGTTAACCTATGGGGTGAAGCACAGATTATCTGATTTTATTGCATCGTGTTCTTTTTTTAATTGACTTTTTTTTTTAACTGCATTTACTCTTTTTTTTTTTACTTTTTATCAACAACTAATTGCATTCTTAATAGCTCAGTCAGATTTGCCACCTGCCTCTTGCTCCGAGATCTGCACGTGATCTCACACCTCTCATGCCATATTTTTGTAATTGTTTTTGGCCGTTTTGATTGATCAACTATCTTAAAATTTTGAATCTGCCAAGTGGAGCATAATTTTCATCCTTAACCCTGGGTCTATATGCATCATGTCACCATGACATTGTATATTTCTGAATTTCTGGGCATTTTGGTTTGAATGGCTGTTTTGAAATTCAATCCGGTGCCAACTGGGGACAAAGACGTATACTGTGGCTCGAAAATTGCGATTGTATGGCTTCTAATCTTTTCTTTGACCTAAAAAGGGCATTAGATTTTGGATTTTTCGATATAAAAAGGTCTTTAACAACTTACTGCAACCCGTATGATCTGTATGATCATGCTAAAAAATAGCATACTTCCAGAATTCAAGGGGAAAAAACGGCCGAATTCGTATCGTGGTTACAACGTTACTAAAACCTAAGATAATGGCAATTCATATACTGTGCGAATCAAATACGAATGAACGACTCAGAAAAAACTAAAAGTATAAAGAAAATTAATCTATCCGTTTAAATTAAGAAAATTAACTTGTATTGTGCTCTTAAAGAGGGCTTCAAAGTCAATAAAAAGCCCCCCATTGAGCTCGCAATATCCAAGAACTAGGTCATTCTATTCTATGGATTTGCGTAATTTCAAGAATTACTACTACTTCTACTAATAACTCACCGCAGCACTAATCCGCCTAAAACCAACACAGCTGTGCATGCTCCTCCTTTTTCCCAATCTATTCAAAGGCTCCTTCTTTACACCCTCTAAAGAAGTTCTCCCTTAAGTCTTTCTTTACGACATTCTCCCACCGCAACTGTGGACGACCTGCTTTCCGTTTAGCACTAGACGGTTGGCCAAAAGACAATCTTTTGCAATTTGTCATCCTTCACCCTGAATCAGATACAAGATTCCTCATATTGTAAATAAGCTTAACTTAGTAGAAACGTCCCGAAGTTTCAAGAGTCGATTTTCTTTGAAAATAACATATTTCAAAAATAGTTCTTTGCCTTAGATAACTTCGAAGACCACACTGCCTTTCCATGACGAAAGTAAAACAGTTCAAAATAGGGATGAAACCTTTTAATTGACAGTGAACAGATATAAAAAAATTTAACTGGATATTTCGAACACATATACAGTGTTCATCATCAGCAGTAAAACTAAAAGACATGAGTAAAAATAAACAAAATTTATACCTAATAAACTAATTACATATAGTTTATTGCTCTTATTTTTTTCAATGCAACAGCCGAGGTAAATCTCTTTGACCTTTTCGGTTCCGGTTCATTAGAATTATCTGACATATTACGTGGACAGAG
>Ga0102927_1000226_pt1 | contig 13184 bp, 8 predicted proteins | sample SalPon1_A_H2O_MG_FD_78208 | JGI IMG/M metagenome (GOLD analysis project Ga0102927, IMG submission 78208) | Salt pond water microbial communities from South San Francisco under conditions of wetland restoration - Salt Pond MetaG R1_A_H2O_MG | ecosystem: Environmental > Aquatic > Non-marine Saline... | reverse complement strand
TGGGCATTTCAAGAACAAACAGAGGAAGAGTTTTTAAGTGAAATTTTAGACGGACAGCCCTTTATACCTGCTTATTTTGGGCATGATGTGGACATTAACAAAACAGGTGCTAAAAACTTCAAGCCTTCTGTCTCAAGTATTCCAGTACACCTTAATGTTGAAAATTTTTCAACTAAAGATGTAGTAATAGATACTAGAAATCAGGCTGATTTTAAAGCTAACCATATTCCTGGAAGCATCAATATCATGGCAAGAACTGAAAATGATAAAATCGAAACTTGGATTGGAGCCATTATCCAACCCAATGAAGAGTTTTATTTAGTTTTAGAATCAATTTCTGATTATGATGAAGTTGTTTCTAGAATTGCAAAAATTGGGTATGAATCACAAATAAAAGCAGTCCTCACCCTTGGTCAAACTGATTATGAATCTTCAGATGAGTTTGATTATTCAGACTTCAAAGAGCATCCAGACCACTACACTATAATTGACATTAGAAATGTTAGCGAGTTTGAAGAGTCTCAAAAATTTGATTCAGCTGAAAATCACCCTCTTAATGAGCTGAGAGCCACGGCAAAAACTATACCTACAGACAAACCTATTGTAGTGCATTGTGCTGGAGGATACAGAAGTGCCGCTGGAAGTAGCATTATAGAAAGTGAACATCCGGAGGCTAAAGTCTATGATTTAAGTGAAAGAATCAATGATTTTAACTAATACCTCATTATACTAATACCTTGATATTAGAAAGCCGCCTCTTTATAACAAATGAGGCGGTTTTTTTATGGCCTTAACTTCCAAAACGTACAAATTAAAAGTTGCCATTTATCAATTGTTGGAATTAAGGTTAATTTAAAAGCTGTTTTAAATACAAAAAGCTGCCTCAAATTAATGAGACAGCTTTATTTTTATCATAACACTTATTAGAGTAAATTACTCTTTAGCAGCATTTATCTTTTCTTGCAGTGCTTCAGCTTTTTCGTTTTCACCTAGTTGATAATAGATGTTCAGTTTAGTTTGCAAAGCATCTATATTATCAGGATCGAGTTCACTTGCCTTTTCAAGATATGGCAAAGCCTCTTTGTAGTAAGCTTTCTTTTTTTCGTTTAGCTCTTGGTATTTTTTATTGTCAGCTCTAGAGTTGCCTAGGCTATTCATTTGTTCCACGATTTCTCTTTCTTCGCTTAAAGTAAGGGCTGCCAAATTGATGTAAGCATTAGTCATCTCAGGGTTTAGCTCAATAGCTTTGTTGTAGTATTCTTTAGCAGAATCTTTATCGCCTAGTTGCTCCGAAGCTACACCAAGATTATAATATAGAGATGGATTTTCTGGATCCATTTCAACAACCTCTTTCATCACTTCATTGTACTTATCCACCTTCCCGATTCTGTAGTAAAGATCTGCTTCTGCCTGCATAATACTAATATCGTCAGGATTTTCTTCTTTAGCCTTTTCAATTGCTATAAGTGCTTTTTCAGGTTTGTCTTGTTGAATATAAATTAAAGACACATTCTTAGCAATTTCTCCAGTAAGTCTCTCAGTTTTGTTGGTTTCAGGGTTCGAGAAATCACCGGTTTTCACAGCGATGTCACGCATGTTTTCATTCTCAAAAGTCTCAACTTCACCAGTTTCTTTGTTGGTAGCAACATATTGAACTGTAGAACCATCAAAACCGAGTTCAAGAAGCTTACCATAATAGTCCAAAGCTTTGTCATATAGTTTACCATTGACGGCTGCTGAGGCAGCATAATAAAGCATCACAGTATCATTGGTATTCATATTATAAGTTTTGTAGAGCAAATTCTGGGCAGTATCAAAATCACCATTATTTTGACCATCAATGGCTGTTTGCACCATTGTTTGTCTCAATTCATTTTGATAGATAAGAGCTTCTTCATTGTCATCTTCAATCTCCAAGACTTCATCAATAGCATCCAAAGCAGTGTTTAGGTTTTGGATCATTTCATTTCCAGATTGGCTTGTTGCCATATTCCCATGAGTTTTGGCTTTGGCGATATGATAACGGATTACCCATTTTTCTTTTTCATCACCCAAGAGAGGCTCAGCTTTGTTTAGTTCTACTAAAGCTTCAGAAAATTTTTCGTTTTCTACAGCTTTTTCAGCATCTTTTATCTCTCTCCTTTGAGAGAACCCTAAGGTTGAGACTCCTATTAAAGCTATTGCTAAAATTGACTTTTTCATGTGTATTTCTATTTTTATTAAGGTTTAATTATTAGTATTAATTTATATTAGATTCATTATCAGATGATTCAGAATCGAGTTTTTCTAGATCATCATCGTCTTCGTTTATGATTTTGGCAACTGCTGCAATTTCATCTTCTCCTTTTAGTGAAATCAATCTCACCCCTTGAGTGGATCTTCCCATTGTCCTTATATTAGAAACAGACATTCTTATAGCAACACCAGATTTTTTAATAATCATGAGATCATCATCATCTTGAACAGTTTTAAGGGCAACAAGTTCTCCAGTTTTTTCTGAGATAGAAATGGTTTTTACACCTTTACCCCCTCTGTTGGTGATTCTGTAGACTGGCTCACCATCCTGATCATCGATAAATGTTCTTTTACCATAACCTTTTTCTGAAACGACTAAAACAGTTTCGTCTTTAGGATTACGAACACAAATCATACCAATCACTTCATCGCTATCTGTGGCTAAAGTAATTCCCTTTACACCTGCTGCACCCCGACCCATTGGCCTGATGTGTTTTTCTTCAAATCGAAGAGCCTTTCCACTTCTTAGACCTAACATGACTTGGTTCTTGCCATCAGTAAGCACTGCAGAGAGCAATTCATCTCCATCTTTGATTGAAATTGCATTTATACCATTCACTCTTGGTCTAGAATACTGTTCCAATACAGTTTTCTTGACCTGGCCTTTTTTAGTAACCATCAGTACAAAATGATTATTGATGTAGTCTTTATCTGAAAGATTTTCTACAAGAATAAATGCATTGATTCTATCATCTGGGTCAAGATTCATTAGGTTCTGTATAGCTCTCCCTTTGCTGGTTTTGCTTCCTTCTGGGATTTCAAACACACGCATCCAGAAACACTTTCCTTTTTGAGTAAAGAAAAGGATGTATTGATGATTGGTTCCTGAGAATATATATTCTAGGAAGTCTTCATCTCTGGTTGTAGAGGCTTTTTGACCAACTCCACCTCTATTCTGAATTTTGTATTCCTTAAGAGGGGTTCTTTTGATGTAGCCAGCATGAGAAATCGTGAGCACTACACTTTCATTAGGAATCATATCTTCCATACTGAAATCTCCACCTATCATATTGATTTCAGAACGCCTCTCATCACCGTATTTTTCTCTGATTTCTAGCAACTCATCTTTGATGATCATCATTCGTCTTGGCTCGTTAGCTAAGATGTCTTTTAGATCTTCAATAGTAGCCATCAGCTCCTCATATTCTGTTCTGAGTTTATCCTGTTCTAAACCTGTAAGTTGCCTCAAGCGCATTTCTACAATGGCTTTGGCTTGAAGTTCTGATAACTGAAAACGCTCTATTAATTTAGTTCTAGCTTCATCCGCATTTTGAGACCCTCTTATAAGGGCTATAACTTCATCAATATTATCTGAAGCTATAATAAGACCTTCCAAAATGTGAGCTCTTTCTTCAGCTTTACGAAGTAAATATGTTGTTCTCCTTATTACGATATCGTGTCTGTGCTCAACAAAATTATAAATGATGTCCTTTAGGTTGAGCATCTGTGGTCTGCCTTTTACTAAGGCAATGTTGTTCACACTAAAGGTAGATTGTAGAGCAGTATGCTTGTATAAAGTATTCAAAACTACATTAGGTAAGGCATCTTTTTTCAATACATAAACGATACGCATCCCATTCCTGTCAGATTCATCTCTAATAAGAGATATGCCTTCAATTTTCTTATCGTTTACCAAATCTGCAGTTTTCTTTATCATATCTGCTTTATTGACTTGGTAAGGAATTTCAGAAACAATGATACATTCCTTCCCTTTTACTTCCTCTACTTCAGCTTTAGCTCGCATGACAACTCTTCCCCTACCTGTCATAAAGGCATCTTTTACACCTTCATATCCATAGATTATGCCACCAGTTGGGAAATCTGGCGCTTTGATGTAGGTCATGAGCTCTTCAATCTCAATATCTCTATTGTCTATATAAGCACAAACACCATTTACTACTTCTGTGAGGTTGTGTGGAGGCATATTAGTAGCCATCCCAACGGCTATACCACTAGCTCCATTCACCAAAAGATTGGGTACCCTTGTAGGTAGTACAGTAGGTTCTTCAATGGTATCATCAAAGTTTAATTCAAAATCAACTGTTTCCTTATCTATGTCGGCCAGCATCTCCTCACTTATCTTCCTCATCCTTGCCTCCGTATATCTCATTGCAGCAGGGCTATCGCCATCTACAGAGCCAAAGTTACCTTGACCATCTACAAGTTGATACCGCATACTCCACTCCTGCGCCATTCTTACCATAGCGTCGTAAACTGAAGTATCGCCGTGTGGGTGATATTTACCTAAAACCTCCCCAACAATTCTGGCAGATTTTTTATGAGATTTATTTGAAAAAATACCGAGTTCCTGCATTCCGAAAAGCACACGTCTGTGTACTGGTTTTAATCCATCTCTTACATCTGGAAGAGCTCTAGAAACAATAACAGACATCGAATAATCGATGTAAGCTGTCTTCATTTCATCTTCAATATTAATTGGTATTAGCTGTTCACCGTTCGCCATTTACTTTTGTTTAAATTAATAGTCATAGTCAAATTTATAGCAAGTTTTTATATTGACAGTTAGCAAATATACAAAACCTATCAAATCCTTAAAGGTGATAAATATCTAATTACAATATTTTTCAAAAAGCATATTTAATAAGATTTTCACTATTGAAATGGCAGATATAAGTATTAAGGTATTATTTTTGAGTAATGTCTAACAAAACTAAAGACTATGGATGATAATTTCTCACCTAAAGTAAAAGAAGTAATTGCGTACAGCAAGGAAGAAGCCTTACGTTTGGGTCATGATTTCATCGGCACAGAACATCTGATGCTTGGATTACTTCGTGATGGAAATGGCAAAGCTATAAACATACTGGACGCTATGAATATTGACTTGGAGCTGCTGAGAAGAAAAGTTGAAATCTTAAATCCTTCAGACCATACTAATACTGATATATCTCAAGAAAAAAAGAACCTTCACCTTACTAGACAAGCAGAAAGAGCACTGAAGACCACATTTCTGGAAGCCAAACTTTTTCAAAGTTCATCAATCAATACAGCGCATTTGTTACTTTGTATACTAAGAAATGAAAATGACCCTACTACTAAACTCCTCAATAAGTTGAAAGTAGATTATGATAATGTGAAAGAAGAATTTAAAGCTATGATCACCCAAGATGGAGATTATTTAGACACACCTTCAGATGTCTTCTCAGATGACACCCCTGCCTCTGGAGATTCTGGTAAGGAATCACTTGGAGGTTCTGGAACTACTAAAGGTAAATCCTCCAAAAAGTCTAAAACACCTGTTTTAGATAATTTTGGTAGAGACCTCACAGAGATGGCTCAAGAAGGCAAGCTAGACCCTGTAGTAGGTAGAGAAAAAGAAATAGAGAGAGTATCTCAAATCTTGAGTAGAAGAAAAAAGAACAATCCACTACTTATTGGAGAACCTGGTGTGGGTAAGAGTGCTATTGCAGAAGGATTAGCACTTAGGATCATTCAAAGAAAAGTTTCAAGAATATTGTACGACAAAAGACTAGTCACTTTGGACTTGGCCAGTCTTGTAGCAGGGACTAAGTACAGAGGTCAATTTGAAGAGCGTATGAAGGCTGTGATGAATGAGCTTGAAAAAAATGATGATATTATTCTTTTCATAGATGAAATTCACACCATAGTAGGTGCAGGTGGCGCTACTGGAAGCCTAGATGCTAGCAATATGTTTAAACCGGCACTAGCTAGAGGCGAGATCCAATGTATCGGAGCAACAACGCTGGATGAATACAGACAGCATATTGAAAAAGATGGAGCGCTGGAAAGAAGGTTCCAAAAAATCATTGTAGAACCAACTTCTATAGACGAAACAGTAGAAATCCTTCATAATATTAAGGATAAATATGAAGACCATCACAATGTCCTTTATACAGAAGGAGCTATCAAATCCTGCGTCTCTCTTACTAATAGATATATGACAGATAGATTTCTTCCAGACAAAGCCATAGATGCGCTGGATGAGGCTGGTAGTAGAGTTCATATCACAAACATCAATGTACCAAAACGCATTGTTGAGCTTGAAAAAGAACTAGAAACTATCAGAAATGAAAAAAATTCAGTTGTAAAAAGACAAAAATACGAAGAAGCAGCAAAACTGAGAGATGATGAAAAAAGAATAGAGTCTGAGCTTCAATTAGCTCAAGAAGAATGGGAAAAAGACTCTAAAGAAAACAAAGAAACCGTTACAGAAGATCATATTGCGGATGTAGTCTCTATGATGACAGGCATACCAGTGAACAGAATTGCCAAAACAGAAGGCAATAAGCTTGCTGAGCTCCCTGAAACTATCAAAAATAAAGTGATAGGTCAAAGTGAAGCTGTAACTAAAATAGTAAAAGCCATCCAACGGAATAGAGCTGGACTGAAGGATCCAAACAGACCTATTGGTTCTTTTATATTTTTAGGACAAACAGGTGTAGGAAAAACACAACTGGCTAAAGTATTAGCTAGGGAGCTATTTGATAATGATGACGCACTCATAAGACTAGATATGAGTGAGTACATGGAAAAATTTGCAGTCTCAAGATTGATAGGGGCACCTCCCGGATATGTAGGCTATGAAGAAGGTGGACAGCTTACAGAGAAAGTAAGAAGAAAACCTTATGCTGTGATACTCTTGGATGAGGTAGAAAAAGCACATCCAGATGTTTTCAATATGCTACTGCAAGTGCTAGATGATGGACACCTTACAGATAGCCTTGGTCGCAATGTTGATTTTAGAAATACTATCATCATTATGACTTCTAATATAGGGGCAAGAAAACTTAAAGATTTTGGCACTGGAGTTGGTTTTGGTACACAATCACAAAAGAAACAAGAAGATGAAAACACTAAAAAGGTAATAGAAGGTGCACTAAAGAAAGCTTTTGCGCCAGAATTCCTCAACCGTGTTGATGACGTGATTATATTTAACGCTTTAGAAAAAAGTGACATCAAAAAAATCATCAATATAGAACTTGATAATCTTCTTAAACGAATAGAAAAGGTAGGCTATCATTTCACTTTGAGTGAGGCTGCTAAAGACTTTATAGCCGAAAAAGGATTTGATAAACAATACGGCGCTAGACCACTAAACAGAGCCATTCAAAAATATATTGAAGATGCTTTAGCTGAAAAAATAATCAACTCTTCAGTAGTAGAAGGCGATACGCTATTTATGGATTTAGACAAAGACAAAAATGAACTCATCATTAATGTCGAAAAAACAGTGGATAAGGAATCCTAATGAACTAGAAGCACTTAAAAAAACTCCTTAAATGGAGTTTTTTTTGGCACCTACTCCACCAAGACTTCAACTATATCATGAAAATCACAAAAACAACTTGGTTTTATATCATAGCTGCGCTCGTCACAATTTATGGGATTGTAACCCGTCAGTTTATCTTTTTAATCCTTAGTTTTCCTTTAGGATTATATTATTACACTAAAGGAAATGATAAGAAAAAGTGATAGTTAAATAATAATTAAATCCTTAATAATTCTTTATCGAATGGGTTTTAAACTTTACATTTAAGTAAATTGATTCAATGATGGAAAAAAAAGAAACATTATCACAAACAATGAATTATCTACGAGATAAAGGATACTCAGACGACCTCAATCTCCTAGATGATAGAATAGAAAATAGAACCAAAGGAAAAAAATACCCTATTGATCAATTTGATGTTGACCAATACTTCAGATTTGAAGGGATATCCAACCCTGACGACAATTCGATTCTTTATGCCATTACAACAAAAGATGGGCATAAAGGATTGCTAGTAGATGGCTACGGAAAATCTGGAGGCCAAGTATCAATGGACATGCTAAACAAACTAAAAATAAAATAAACATGAGTTACTTAAATTTAGACAAATCAAAAACACAAGCTACAGTAAAAGAGCTAAATATACTGTTATCAGACTACCACATGTATTATCAAAAACTAAGAAATTACCACTGGAATATTGTGGGGCATAATTTCTTTGACCTGCATGAGCAATTTGAGGTTATGTATGATGATGCCAAACTGAAAGTAGATGAGATAGCTGAACGTATTCTTACCTTAAGATTTCAGCCAGAAAGCAGCCTCTCCACTTACCTGAAATTATCAAACCTAAAAGAATCTACTGAAGATAAAACTGATGTAGAGATGGTAGAAGACTTGCTGCATGACCATTCAGTAATCATTCAGCAAATGAGAAAAGTTGTAGAAGTAGCAGATAAAAATGGAGATGAAGGCACTATTGACTTAATTGGTGCTTACATAAGAGAATTAGAGAAAACAAGCTGGATGCTCGATGCCTGGAGTATGAAGAATACCGATAAAAGAAATGTATAGAATTGAAATTTAATTAAATTTAGAACATATAGTTATGAGTTATTTAAATTTAAACACATCAAAAACAAAAACTACCGTTCAAGAATTGAATGTACTTCTTGCTGATTATCACTTATATTATCAGAAATTACGCAATTTCCACTGGAATATTGTAGGACAGAATTTCTTTGATTTGCACGAACAATTTGAAAAAATGTACAATGATGCCAAATTAAAAGTTGATGAAATTGCAGAAAGAATATTAACTTTACGTTTTCAACCTAGAAGTAATTTTACAGATTACCTCAAAATGTCTAATCTGTCTGAAGCTTCCTCAGAACTTGAAGATTCAGAAATGGTAAAGGCTTTACTTGAAGACCATGGCAAAATTATTACGCAAATGCGTAAGGTCGTAGATGTAGCAGATGAGAATGATGATGAAGGGACTATAGATCTAGTAGGAGCATATATCCGTGAATTAGAAAAAACAAGCTGGATGCTCGGTGCCTGGATTATGAAAATAAAAGAAAAACAATATGCCTAATTAGCTAATGCAAAATACAGAAATAGTAGAGAGAACAGGTAAAGCTTGGACAGACTTGCTGGACAAAGTATTAAGTTGGGTAGATTCATTAATCATGAATCTACCCAACTTCTTGCTAGCAGTAATAGTCCTTATTCTTTTCGTAATTTTTGCTAAATATTCTAGTAAACTAGTAGATCAAATTTTCAAAAAAAGTAGTGCCCAAGATTCTATCAGAACTGTTTCTGTAAAAGTGTTTGAGGTGATCATAATAGGTATAGGTATATTTTTATCACTTGGTATTCTAAATTTGAATACTGTACTCACCTCTATTTTAGGAGCTGCTGGAGTTGTAGGATTAGCTGTTGGCTTTGCATTGCAAGGCACACTTCACAATACATTTGCAGGGGTCATCATAAGTTTTATACCAAAATTACAAATAGGAGATTGGATAGAAACAAATGATTATAGTGGATTTGTGGTGGATATCAACCTAAGAAGCGTTATTATCCAAAGTGTGGATTATAATCTTGTAGTAATCCCAAATTCAAAAATTGTAGATGCGCCTTTTAAAAATTTTAGCAGGACGCCAAGGGGACGAATCATATTAACTTGTGGAGTTGGTTATGAAAGTAATTTACCTAAAGTAGAAGAAATCACGATAAATGCTATAAAAGCTATTTTTGATCAAAATCCAGGTGAAGGTATAGAATTATATTTCACTGAGTTTGGTGACAGCTCAATCAATTATCAATTGAGATTTTGGACCAATGTTGCTAATCAAGGTGATGTTTATAAAGCGCAACATAAAGCTATTTTAGCCATAAAAGCAGCGTATAACAAACATGACATCAATATACCATTCCCTATCAGAACTTTAGATTTTGGTAAAAATAAATTCAGATCTGAAACCCTAGATATCAGAAATATAAATGATTAAATCATTTTTTTGTACAAATCCTCATAGCGACAAACAACGTTTTCAACATCAAATTTTTCAGCTATCTTCCTTGCATTGTTTTTAAAAGTATCTAAAGTTTCTTCGTTAGATAAGATGTGAATAGCGTGTGTTGCCATACTTTCAACATCTCCAACATCACTAAGATATCCAGATACCCCATCCATATTCACTTCTGGTAAGCCTCCAGAATTTGATGAAATCACAGGTACTCTATGAGCCATAGCTTCTAATGCTGCAAGTCCAAAACTTTCTTTTTCTGAAGGCAAAAGAAATAAATCTGAATAACAAAGGATACGCTCTACCTCATTACTTTTACCAAGAAATATAACTTTATCTTTTATTCCTAGCTTTTTGGCTAAGTTTGAAGCTTTCACTCTATCTGGGCCATCGCCTACTATTATCAATCTTGACTTGATTTTAGACTGAATTCTATAGAAAATTTCTATCACATCAGTAAGCCGTTTCACTTCACGAAGATTACTCACATGCGTGATTACTTTTTCATCTTCATAAGCTACCATATGACGTTTACAGTCCTCAAAAGTTTCTTTCAAATTTGAAATGTCTATAAAGTTTGGTACCACCTCTATCTCTTTAGTGATTTCAAAACTATCAAAGGTGTTTTTTCTTAAACTTTCAGATACAGAAGTCACAACATCACTTTTGTTAATACTAAAATTCACAGCGGGTTTATAAAAGGAATGGCTGCCTACCAGAGTTATGTCAGTGCCATGCAATGTCGTCATCATAGGGAGTGAAATCCCTTCTTCCAAAAGCATTTGTTGTGCCATATATCCAGCATAAGCATGAGGTATGGCATAATGAACGTGAAGAATATCGATAGCATGATTTTGTACTACAGTTACCAATTTGCTGGATAGGGCAAGTTCATAAGGTTGGTAATGAAACAAAGGATATTCTGGCACCATAACCTCATGATAATAAATAGATGGACTAAGATACTCTAACCTTACGGGCTGCTTGTAGGTCACAAAATGGATTTCATGACCTCGTTTTGCAAGAGCAATACCAAGCTCCGTGGCTACTACTCCACTCCCACCAAAAGTAGGATAACACACTATAGCAATTTTCATATTGTAATTAATTGGTCTCAAAAGTAGAGGTTTGAGATTTACTTAAGTCTTAGTCTAATCTCAAATTAATTTCCATTCTCAAGGCTTTCGTAAATAACACCTTGTATTTTGGTCCTGATATCTTCTTTAATGAGCTTATCATTGGAGGCATCTGGGTGAATACGATTAGAGAGGAAAACATAAATAATATCTTCTTCTGGGTCAGCCCATGCGTAGGTTCCAGTAAACCCAGAGTGCCCAAAACTTGACATGGATAGGCATCCACATGTTGGGCCTATATCTTCTAGCTGTGGTTTGTCAAATCCAACACCTCTTCTCACATTCTGATCACAGTAATAGCAAGTATTGAATTTCAAAATAGTCTCGGGTTTAAGATAAGTCTTGCCTGCAAAGCTTCCATTATTGAGGTATAGTTGCATAAAGGAGGCCACATCACGTGCATTTCCAAACAGGCCTGCATGGCCACCAACTCCTCCTAGCATGGCTGCGCCTTGATCATGCACAGTGCCATGTATGAGTTCATCTCTCCAAACTGAATCTAGTTCAGTAGGTACTATGTTGTTTTTTTTAAAATGATCTAAAGGATGAAACTTTAAATAACTCAACCCCATTGGCTTATAAAAGTAGGTTTGCGCTAACTCATCTAAAGGGGTTTCTGTTTGTTTCTCGATATATTTTTTCAAAAAGTAATAAGGTAAATCTGAATATTTATATTCTAAGGTATCTCTAAGCTCACTCTCTACTATAGCAGCATAAATAGAGTCTTTATAGTCTGTCCTAAGAAACATCTTCTCCGTGAGTTCAACGCCAAATTTATCTGATAGTGCAGCGTCATAATAATCGCTTTTTTGCTCCAGAGTTTTCTCATAAAATGGTATCCAAGGTTCTAGCTTAGCATAATGAGTCAACATGTCAAGAATACTTAGATTGGCTTTATTGGAAGCTGCTAAATCGGGGAGCAGTTCATGTAATCTTGTTTCAAGGCTAACTTTATTAGTTTCTTCCAAGGTCATCAATATGGGCAATGTGGTAAGAATTTTGGTGAGCGAAGCCAAATCATACACATGGTCTGACTCTACTTCTATTGACTTCTCATAGGTATGGTGTCCAAAATTTTTGTCGTAAACGATTTTCCCTTTTCTGGCTATTAAAATTTGCATGCCAGGTGTCATTTTTTCTTCCAAAGCATACTTTGCTATCGAATCTATTTTTTTCTCAAATGAGGCTTCGAACCCCAAATTTTGATAATAACCACTGCTAAGCCTACCGGAATTCTTTACATTATAACCTGTGCCTTCCGGAAATGAATTAGTAATACTTACAGGAAGTTTCCCAATTATAGGAAGGGCTCCAAATATCTGCTGAGCAGCGACAGATTGTGCTATTTCACTATTTTGAAATACTTGTAGAATAGCATCAATGTTCATAAAACTTTTTAAATCTAAAAGACTATAGGGTCTTGAAAAGTTGACTAAAGTAATTCTATGTTGAGCAGAAAGTTCATTAATGACTTCTAGTTCAAATGGAGAGAATTTATAAGCAGTCCATGGGTTGGCATCGGATTTATGAAAACCAATAATGATATGATCATAATTCAATCGTGAATCAGCATTTAACGTTGATTTATCAATTTTCTTTACATCAGCATAAGCTTTCAAAGTTTCATAAAATTTTTCTCCACTGTCATCCCCTAGTTCTAAATACCCAATAGTCTTGTGGTTTATATGGTTAATCGGAAGAATACCAGAATCATTTTTGATAAGAGTTGTTGCATTTTCTAGTGCCAACTGATAGATGGCGTCGTTTTCTTTAGCAGTAAGGTCCTGTGTTAAATTTTTAATTCCAATAGGTTCAAAATTATTTAAGCCTACCTTATATTTAGCATAAAGTATTTTTTTGACAGATTTAGCAAGTCGATCTTCTGAAATTTCTCCATTCAGGACAGCCTTCTTTATAAATTGAATAGCCTTCGGAACATCTTCAGAAATTAATAGGATATCACTTCCA
>Ga0102927_1000225_pt1 | contig 13248 bp, 14 predicted proteins | sample SalPon1_A_H2O_MG_FD_78208 | JGI IMG/M metagenome (GOLD analysis project Ga0102927, IMG submission 78208) | Salt pond water microbial communities from South San Francisco under conditions of wetland restoration - Salt Pond MetaG R1_A_H2O_MG | ecosystem: Environmental > Aquatic > Non-marine Saline... | reverse complement strand
TTACCTTGATTCCAATGGTGAGCCAAGCAGTTGACATTCCCGTGATTGCTGCCGGTGGAATTGGAAATGGTCAGGCTATTTTAGCATCGATGATATTAGGTGCTGATGCAGCTCAATTAGGAACCCGATTTGTAGCCAGTTATGAAGCTTCATCGCATCAAACTTTTAAAGACAAGGTGGTTTCCAGCCACGAAGGCGAAACAATGCTTACTTTAAAAGAATTAGCACCAGTGAGAATGATGAAAAACAAATTCTTTTCGGAGATTCAAGAACTCTATCAAAAAGGAACATCTACAGATGAATTAAAACAACATCTGGGACGCGCCAGAGCTAAGCGCGGTATGTTTAAAGGCGATTTGGAGAATGGTGAGTTGGAAATCGGTCAGATATCCGGCTTGATTGATGAAATACTTCCGGCAAAGCAAATTGTTAAAAATCTTGTGCGTGAGTATCAAGAAGCCCATCAAAAAATAGCTGATTCACAAATCATGTAAATCAATTATTGCTTAATTCCAGAAATCTTATAACAAGTAGAAAATTATTTTCTTTTATGTTTCTTACTAGGGGGGAGACTAAAATTTATGAATATAAAAATTAAAGTATTAATATTTAGGCATTATTGTCCGGTTAAAATCAATGCATTGTACTTATGATGAGCGATTTGAGAGCTTCTTAATTTTATAACACCTTGCTCAAGTAGATGTATGATAAATAACTAGTAAATAGCTTTTATAAGATTTATTTAGTTGATATAGAGTTTTTAAATTTTATCTCATGTCTCATATTTTAGTCGGATACAACTAATACTTAAATTTTAATTCTTATTTTAAACGCTCGGGTTTTTGAAAAACAATATAAATAACCTTAAGCTATTGTGAGAATTATTCGTTTTCGTCTAATTGTTTCTTATCAAAATACTTTAGAAAATCAGTAGCTTTCGAATATCCCATATAACTCTTCACAAAACTATTATCCGGTTTATATAGAAAAAAAGTAGGATAAGCGTTGACTTCATAAAGATCAGAAAATTGATAGTTTTTTTCTCTTAAAACGGTCATTTCAACTTGGTCTTTAAAATCCGGTGCGTATTTTTTTAAAAAATCTATAGTTTCATGTTTATTTCCTAAACTTATCGGGTAAAAATGTACCGGTAATTCTTTGCATTTATCAGCAATAGTATTTACATCTTTAAAGGCTTTCTGACAACTTGAGCAAGATGGATTAAAATACATGAGTAATTTATAATCATCTGTTGTAAGTTGATCATGTGTAAAGCTTTCACCTTCTAAGTTTAATATTTCGAAATCAAGGATTCCTTTCGTGTAATCATCATTAGGCTGTGCATATAATGAAACACCACATATACATAAAAAACTGATTAAAAATAATCTCATAATTTACTTTTTAAATATTACTGCAAAATACTAAAAACCAGGTTTTCTACTAGTTTACCACTAGCAAATGTATCACTTTTAACCGCTTCACAAAAATGCATATATAAAATTTTATCATTTCTTAAAGCTGATAATATAGTGTATAATTGCTGTGGAGACATACCTAAAGGATTCAAAGCACTTGCGGGTTGATGTTGTACAGAGTCCATATCAATTTCTAAGCCAAACTCTCCTAACTTTTCAGATTCATATTTTGCTTTATAAACGATTTCCGGGTTTGTCTTTTGGTAGATTTCATCAGCATATACACACTTGACTTGCTTATTATGGTCTATGAATTCAAATATATATTCAGGCGTATAAGCCTTGTCTAACCCAAATATCAGATATTGATCAAGTAATTTTTGATCTAAAGCATAAGAAAATCCATTACCGCTATGTCTATAATCTAAGTATCTCAAATCTGTATGTGCATCAATATTGAACACATTGATGGGCTTTTTCTGCGCCAAAGAGGTTCCTTTAATCATGCCAAAAGCATTATTATGCCCACCACCGATTACGATAGGCGTTTTACCGGCTTGCTTAATTTTTTTTACAATTTGGCTTAAATATTCGTCTAATGTTTCTACAAAAACACTCAATCTCCCTAATTGATGCTTATAATTCTGAATACTTTTTTGGGCTTGTTTTACAAGATCATCTGTATTTATATTTCCGGCAATAAGAATACCTGAACCTGATAAAAATCTATTCTCTTGTAAATTTAGAAAAGCTGATAAGAAGTCATCCCAAAAATCAGCTGCTCCGGGTTGACCATGATTTGCTAATATCCCAATATCTTCCGGCACACCTATAAGTACATATTCTGCATCATACTGATCTAATTTATCAAATGAATGAATAAAAGACAACTTCTCACCTAATTTAATCTCACCTTCTCTTTTTTTAACATATTGATAAGCTTGAGTAGAATCAAAAAAATCAAAAAATTGTTTAATTTGTTTCATATCTAAAAATCTTCACCATTGATTAGAACGCGTTCTATACAATTTGAACCAAATGCATATTGCATATACGCATAAGATGTAATTTTTTTAGTTATGATTAAATTTGCTCTTTTACCTTTAGTAACACTTCCTACTTCATTTTCAATTTCTAAAGCATGAGCAGCATTAATCGTAGAAGCATTAATCACCTCGTTAGGGAGCATTTTCATTTTAATGCTGGCTAATGAGTTAACAACATTCATATTAGCACTGGGTGAACTTCCGGGATTAAAATCTGATGCTAAAACAACGGGTAAACCATTATCGATCAATTTTCTAACCGGCGTGTAAGGAATGTTTAGAAAGAAAGAGCATCCGGGTAAAGCAACCGGAATAGTTTGGCTATTTTGAAGTGCACTAATATCATCAGCGGATAATTCCTCTAAATGATCAACGCTCAGCGAATGATGATCACAAGCTAGTTGAACTCCACCAAAAGCATTGAATTGGTTAACATGTATTTTTGTTTTCAGCCCATACTTTGCTGCTGCCTCAAGCACTTGTTGCGTTTCATTCAGGTCAAAAAATCCTTTTTCACAAAAAACATCAACATAATCAGCTAAATTCATTTCTGCAACTTGTGGTAACATTTCCTGAGTAACTAAGTCAACATAAGAAGCTTTGTCATTTTTATATTCTTGCGGAACAGCATGAGCTCCCATGAATGAGGCTTTGACAGGAATAGGATATTCTTTATTTAAACGGCGGATAGTACGAAGCATCTTTAATTCAGCCTCTGCTGTTAATCCATAACCTGATTTAATTTCAATAGCACCGGTGCCCAGTTGAATCAACTCTTCAAGCCTTGGCTTTGCCAATTCATAGAGCCTATCTTCATTAGCTTCCTGTATTTTTTTTGCCGAGTTTAGTATACCTCCACCTTTGGCCGCTATTTCCTGGTAGGTTTTCCCTTTTAATCTGTCTACAAATTCGTTTTCTCTATTTTCAGCATATACTAAATGTGTATGCGAATCTATCCAGGTAGGCAGCACAAAGCGACCTTCCAGGTCTTGTTTTTCTACATCATGAAATTCTGGTAAATCTTTCATATTACCAAAGTCAGCAATCTTACCATTTTCAATTAAAAGCCACGCATGCTGAATTTGGGGTAACTCCTGCATTGATAACCCTTTTTTAATAAACGTGTTATGATCTTGTGTTTGAAGTAAGCTTTTAATGTTGTAGAGTAACTTTTTCATGATCTATTACTTTGTATCTTGTAGTTTGAAGACACGTTTTAGAAGATCTGTAGTTCTGGAAGATAGCTTATTTCTAATCTCTTTTTCTTCAACGGCTATCATTTTAAAAACACCGCTCATTGCTTGATTAGTAACATATTTTGAAAGATCCGGATCTACTTTTTCTTGAAGAGGTATTTTGTTGTATTTATTGATAGCGGATGTCCATAATTGATCTGCTCCTACATCTTGAAATGAACTTTCTACTACTGGATAAAATTCCTGATATAATTTATTTGATGTGTTATTCTTTAAAAAATTAGTGGCTGCATCATCACTACCTGTTAATATGTTTTTAGCATCCGTAATACTCATATTTTTTATAGCATCAATAAAAATAGGGGTTGCCTTTTTAACAGCATCTTCAGCTGCACGATTAATTAACTTTAGGCCCTCATCTGCGATATTACCCATACCGATCTTCCTTAATCCATCATCAACCTTTTGAAGCTCTTCTGGCAATAAAATTTTTACTTTATCATTTTTATAAAAACCGTTCTGTTTTGTTAGCTTACTGACTTGTTGATCAACTCCTTTTTGAAGCGCTTGTTTAAGCCCATCTTTAATTTGTGAATTTGTGATTGTTTGTGGTTCTTCCATTGCCTGTTCAGCAATAGTTTGCAATTCTGAACAAGAAGTTGCTAAAAAAGCCATCATCATTATTATTGTTAGTTTTTTCATGTTGATAATTATTTTTTTTAAAATATTTTTACAAATGTAAATTTTATTTAAGAACAATATATAATAAGATATTTCAATAATGAAAAAAGAATATAAACTCAAAGAAAATAGTATTTGTGTTCATTCAGGCGAAGTGAATGATACGCAATTTGGTGGAGCCGTTTCGCCGCTTTTTTTTAGCACTTCCTATCCCTATGATCAGGTTGATGAAAAAAGATATCCACGCTACTTGAATTCACCCAATCCACAATATTTAGCTAAAAAAGTTGCTGCTCTCGAGCAAGCACAAGATGCATTATTGCTATCCAGTGGCATGGCAGCGATAAGCAATACACTATTGAGCATTCTTCATCCGGGTGATCATATAGTACTTCAAAATCAACTCTATGGTGGTACGGCGCATTTCATCACCCAAGAGTTGAGCCGATTGCAAATCGAGTATGATTTTACAGAAGATCTCAAGATCGATTCATTTCAACAATTGATCCGATCTAATACCAAGGCTATTTATATAGAAACGCCGTCAAATCCATTATTGCAAATCGTTGATGTCAAAGAAATAGCAGGCTTAGCAAAAGATCATGATCTGATAAGCATCATCGACAACACCTTTGCTACACCTATCAATCAACAACCTATATCCTTAGGTGTTGACATTGTTTTACATAGTGCTACCAAATATTTTGGTGGTCACAGCGATATCACCGCCGGTGCAGTAGCCGGGCGAAACCAATTAATAGATGTTATTAGAAATAAAGCGATTAATTTGGGTGGAAATCTAGCTGACTTTACAGCTTGGCTTTTAGAACGTAGCATGAAAACCCTTGCGCTTCGTGTTCATCAACAGAATAAAAATGCCCAGAAAATTGCTGAATTTTTAAAACAACATGAAAAGGTAGCACAAGTAAATTATCCTGGATTAAGCTCGCACCCGGATCATGAGCTGGCACATAAGCAAATGAATGGCTATGGTGGTATGTTGTCTTTTGAACTCCATAAAAACTTAGATGTTCGTCAATTTTTAGGTCGTCTTGATATGATCAAGAATTCGATGAGTTTAGCCGGTGTGGAAAGTACCATTTTATTGCCCTCACAAACCTCGCATAGTTTGCTTACTACTGAAGAACGCCAGAAGCAAGGCATTTCTGAGCAACTACTCAGGTTTTCTACAGGAATAGAAGATTATCAGGATTTGATTTATGAATTAGAATTTGCTTTAGGATAAAGTTAAACTTTTTTTACTAAACATCTGTTAGATTGATGAATTTATTGATTTTCAATAAGTGCCTTTACAATTATATTTAGCTTCTTATCAATTTTTTCATCAGAAACATAAGTCAATGCGTCATTTTCTAATTTTTTTAGATTATCGATCGTTGCATTATCCATAGCAGAATCAGCTGTAATAACTTTTGGTTCTAATCGATAGTATGCTTCTTGATCTGATTGATTTAAGGTGTCGAAAATTTGCCTTAGGTGATAATCTGTCGTGCTGGAATTACCGGACATCATTATTTCAAAGATGGGTTTTATCCAACCTATTTTTCCCCAGTCTTTCACCTTCTTATACTCATAAGATTTGCTCTTACTTCCTGTCCCTATTGATACAATCATCATATCTTTTGCTTGAGGATAATCTACTTTGTTTTCAAACTGCATGGTTCTGGCTTCCGAATATGCTACCATAGAAGGATTATTGGCAAATACGCCACCATCTATTAATGGGAAAGGCGTTCCTATTTCATTTTTCACCCTGGCTGCTTCAAAATAAGTAGGTGCCGCAGAAGTAGCTCTCGCTACATCTTTTATTTTAAAATTGTAAATTTTATTATTGGATTTGTGTTGTTTAAAAAAATGGGGTTTTCCACTCCTCAGATCATAAGAACTTATAATACAAGGCTTAATCAGATCACTTAACCAGTAATCATGAAAAGTATCGCCTAAAGCTGCTTCTAGCTCTTTTTCACTATATTTTTCATCTACTAGACCAGCTAAGCTTACAGTTTTCTGCCATAAACTTACATCAAATATTTCATCACCTCGATCTAAATAAAGATTAACCGTTTCTTCTGCTTTTAATAGCGGCCTGCCATTATTATCCGGAATTAAGTAAGAAAGCGATAAAATTCCGCCGGTGCTGGTTCCGGCTAAAAGATCAAAATAATCTGCAATTCTCACTTCATTATTACCACTTTCTTTTTGCAATTTTTCCTCTAATCGCATTAAGATTATGCCTGGCAATATACCTCTAATACCACCACCATCTATAGATAGTATTCTTATTTTACTCATAATTACAGATCTCTTAGATCATTATAAAATCCGGAAATATTTTTGGCAATGCTAATGCCTATTTCTCCGGTTTCTTTGATTTTGTCTATCAATTCAGCTTTGTCCATATTTTCCTGAGAGGCTTCTTCAACCAACTTTACTAAAACTTTATATATTCTCAGGTCGTTTGTTCCGGGTGTAATCTTATCAATATCAGATTGAGAAAGCCCGTTTAATTCGTTTACCTCTTCTGAGTATTTTCCATCAAAAGCATCGTCTGCTTCTTTGAATAACCTGTCTAATCTGTCGCTCATAATATTAGATTTTAATCATTGGTAATGTTTTTGATTTGATCAATCAACTTATTTATTTTTTCTCTTGCTTTATCAGATTTATTATCGATTTCTTGTGCCTGATTGATAATCTGATCTAACTTATAAGATGTCTGAAGCAAAGTATGATCTATCTTTTCTCTTTCAACTCCTAAAATTGATAAGGCTTCAGTTTGTGTGTCTTTTACATCTTTTACGGATTTTAAATAACCGGTAAGTGTTGCATTAGCTGCAATGGCATTGTCATAAGATTGATTGATGGTCTTTAAGAGTTGTCTCTTCTGTTTTTTAATAGGTTTTAAGACTTCTTTTCTCTTTTGTGCTATCATCTTTGTTGCTTGATTTTGAAAATCAACCATACCTTGTAAAGCTTTATCGGTTTCTTTTTTTCCTGCATCCGGCTGGGATGCTTTTTCAAGATAGGCAATGATGGACTCTTCATCATTTTCGTAATTATCAAATTCAGCTTCAAGCACATAACGAATAATAAATGGTCCATAAACTTCATCAATAAACCGATTTGTTTTTGACTCTATATCATGGTAATATATGTTGATGGTATTTATATGTGACTTTTTAAGTTCTTTTATCATTTCCTAATGTCTTTGAAAGCGAGATGGTTTCATCGGGTATACTTACGCATGACAGCAGTATAAAGAAAACAGGAATCAAAATTGTCATTTTCATTTTATCAATATTTATTTTTTTAATTGAGTTTATTGGGTTCTGATTTATAAACGAATTTTTTATAAAAATTAATAATTTATTGAATGGTTTAAATTTAAACAAAAAAATATAGAAAGTGTTAAATTTATCAATACTTTCAAATTTTATGCTTTTTTGTATACAAATTGTAAACTCGAACTGCCCCGAATAGAACATCGAGTCAGGCTAAAGTTATCGATATGCTTTAAAGCCAAAATTTTTGTGCTTGACATTTAATCACCTGCCTTTACAGCTGGGCAGAATCGAACAGACAATACCTTGAATTAATCCCAGGTTTTTTGCATCTAAGACTAAATAATTATCAAGTTTGTTTTACTTTATTAAAAAATATTATAAATCTGAACTTCCGCTTATCAATAGCAGACACTGGAAGTTTGATCATCTGTGGTAAGTCTTTACTTAGATATCCTTCGGCTAGTTTTTTGATGATCTTCCGGTTATTCAAATCTAATAAGACGTCAGCTGCAGTAACTTTTTTTTGCGTCTAAAAAAGTAGGATTGTAGGTTAGCCGAGCGTTGACAATGTATTGAAAAAGAGATTCAAGTCGTGTAAAGTCAAAATCCTAAGTATAATTTTTCCATTTGCCCAATGAGAAATGTGAAACAGATAGCGGGCGATTGCGCTATTTCTTTCAACCCTATTTAGTTATACCGATAATTTCCAAAAAAAAAACATATAAGGGAATGACAAACGTCATAATTCATCATTCAAAATACGTGATGTCTCGTTGCCTAGTGGTTGTAAAGAAAACCTCATCGGTTTTTGTTGATCGCGATTCATAGATGAATTTTACCCAATTTCCTTGCTCGTCGTAGGTTCGTTTTCGTATTACCAAACTATTATCCTCGGGTTTCCAAAGCTTATGCTCAAGTTGGTTGCCCTTGTCGTCATAGGTGAAGGCTTCTTTTTCAGAGATATTGCCATCGCTATTGTATTCTACACGTGACGTCATCTTGGAGTCATCATTAAAGCTTTTGGTTTCTTTAAGGATTAAATGGCCATCGCCATCTACCGACTGGTAAAAAATTTCATTACCATTTTCATCCCATTTTATGGTGTTGATACGTGTGCCTTTTTCACTATGGACAATTTCTTCACGAATGATGTTTTGCTGATCATCATAGGTGTTCTCATAAGTTATTTCATAAGCTAACTCTCCGTTGTAGTGTTTTTTGATTTCGGAGGTTTTCCGTCCATTGGCATCGTAGGTATAATGTATTGTTGAAGACATGTCTTCATCCAACACATAGCCATAGATTTGTTCTTTTAAGTGGCCGTTTTCGTTAAAAGCAGAAGAACTTTTGGGTTCATAATGCAAGAAGACTTCCTTGGTTATTCGGTTGTTAGCGTCATAGGTGTACTTTAAAATCAACTCTAAACGTTCTTTAGAACCCGTGTATTTTTTAAATTTTATGAGCTTGCCCGCTTCATTATACTTACGGATTTTCTTATAGCCAAAGGCTTCTGAAAAAGGGTATTTAACGTGAACTTCTTCTAATTTTCCACGCTTATAGGTTTCAAATTGCCGGTATTCAATTTCTCCATTTTGCTTGTATACCGTGATAACTTGGTTGCCATCATCCTTAATTTCAAGTTTGTTTTGCCGGTAAAGGCCTTGGTGAGGTAAGCTATCTGCTTTGGCTTCATGGGCTTCCCATTCCTTTTGAGATTCAAACGTTGGATTCTCGTAAGTGGTTCTGCTCGTTTGCTTGCCGTCCTCACCGTAAGTGTATATTTCTTTCTTGTCGAGTCTGCCATCAAAGTATTGCATCTTCTTGATGACCTGGCCTTGATCATTGTACGTATTTACAACCAAATACTTATTACTATCAGAACGTTTTATTTTTCCAAAACGATTAAAAATAAATTGCGAGCTGCTTTTGCTTGGCTCTTTATAAGAGCTGATGCTTTTTGAGGTTTCGTAAACGGCTTTTACCTGTCCTTTTAATTTGTGTTTATTCCATTCTGTTTCGTCCATATCGATATTAGGGTGTAAGGTTGTTGAGGTTTTTGAGACGGCACAACTTTGCAGTAGAGCACTACCAATAATTGTGATAAGACAAAGTTTGTGATGTAATATTGTATTCCTTTTTTTCATACGTTCAGATTTATATCTTCTATCCATAACTTACTTTTTATTTTTAAACAATAAATGTTGAATGGAGTAGTGTACTACCAAACCTATAATTCCTAAACTATAAAAATATCCATGGGCTTGAACTAGTTCAGGAAAAATTTCGCTGTATTGCCAGGTGCTACCGAAATTAATACGATAATCAAAAGCTACTAAAGAGCACATTTCTTTAAAATAAATTAGAAATGAAAAAATGACTATAACCTTATACCCTATCTTCATAAAAAATCGAGGCGAAGTATAAAGAAAAAGTAATGAAAATAGAAACGAAATAGATAGGTATAAAATGGGTGCATTTCTATACACACCTCCAGTGAGTTGAATAGGTGTAAACTGACTTCTAAAGATTATTTCAAAAAGAAATACAGGAATGGCTAAGGATATCCAGAGCATCAGAATTAAAAATAGCTTCTTCAAATACTTACAATTTATGTTTTCGCCATATTTCTGCACCTTTGTCTATTGTTCGATTAGAGATACCTACATAGGTTTCAAACCGAGTGAGCCGCCATTCTCCTTGTCTTTTATCAACAATAAAGCGAATGGTTTTGAATTTGGGTTTTCCTTCAAACGTAACAAGATACCTGGTTTTTGAAAGTTGTTCTATGCCTATATGTTCAGCAATTTCTAAATTAGCATAGCGTGGTGGCTGGCGAAAATTTAACCCGGAAAGAGTTCGGTTTTGCTTGCCGTAGCAGTAGGCATCAAACAGTTTATTAAAGTCTTCTACAAAGCCATTTTCTTGATATACCTTATCATTAAAGGCTTTTATTTCTAGTTCGTCTGCCTTTTTTGCAAAGGTTTTGCATTTTTCTATGATGCTTTTTTCTTCCATTGTATTTTGTTTTAAATGATTGGCGTTGTAGAAATCGTCTTGTTCTTGTTTCAGGTTTCTTCTCATATCGATGGCGTAGTAAATCATTACCCCAAAAATGGTCACAAATCCTAGAATAAATAACATCAACTTTTGCATTTTAAATTGGCTTTTTGAACTAACCTTCCTTAAACTCAGGACAAGCTTTGGTATATCGTTTTATTAATGTGTTTCTTTTGTGTCTATGTGGTTTACCTGGCCATTATTCTGCAAAAAACTTACTTGAGATTGATTGCAAAATGCCAAAAATTTGTATTCATTTTTTATAAATAGGGTAATTGTTCCTCATTATCATCTATGTAATATTTTTCTTCCAGTAACCAACGGTCGGCTTTTTTAAAATGGTAGGCATAAATATGTTGTATAAAGCTAAACTTTGGGTCGGTGTATTCTAGTTTTACCACAGCCGTAGTTTCGTTGCTGGTATTTTCTAGTAGTTTAAAATCTTGCCATTTATCAGTATCTGTTCCGAGGGCTAGATTTTGGTATTTCTTGTCGTCTCCGCAGTACTTTCTTATCAAATTATCATATGATTTGCCAATATTCCAGTCAGATTCTTTGGTTTTTGCTTGGCGTTGTTGCCAGGAATAAATGCGCCATTGTTCATAATCTTTGATAAACAGTTCCGTCAGCTCTAGTGGCGATAGATTGGCGTCTAGCTTTTCTGTAAATAGTGTGTTGGCTTCAGTTTGAAATTGTTCCATTTTGTTTTAAATAATTGACGTTATAAAAATCATCTTGTTCTTGTTGCTTTTCATATCGATGGTTTAGTATATCATAACCACAAAAAATGGCCACAAATTCTAGAATCAATAAAGTAAACTTTATCATTTTAAATTGGCTTTTTGTGCGTATTCATACCAAAAATAAATCATTATTTGGTTGAGAAGCTAACGAGTTGATAACTGTAAGCAAGAGTTTGATAAGTGTTGGTATTTACTTACTTCGTAAAAAAACAATAGCTACTCATTGAGCCATTTTTGCACAGCGTTTTTGTTTTTTATTTTTCCTTTAAAACGTTTACTGTAAATGGTTTTATTAAATTTTACATTAAATTCTGTTTCAACTTCCTCAATCACTTTTTTTAAATTTAGAAGAGAAGGCTTTGTTTTTAATTTATAATTTCTATTCTGTTTTGATAATCTAATTTCTCGTTCTGATAAATTTGGCCACCAGGCAGAAATACTATTATTCCAATTTTTCAACTCAATTTCCCAACAATTTTGACCTTGTAAAGGATAAACAGACACAGTGATTCTTAGACGTTGTTCTTTTTCTGTTTCAGTTAAATCATTTCCTAATCTAAATTTTCCGTCTGTGCTTATTTCAAAGAAAAACATCCAGGAATTATCTTTTGGCAATTCTAAACCTATTTTTTTTGCCCAAATGTAGGACTCTAAATATTCTTGTTTCGAGATAAAATAGGATGATATTTTTTCTTTTATATTTTGGTATTCTTTGGGGTTTACAGCTTCTAAGAGTCTTCTAATTTGCCATAAATCAAGATGTTCGTTATGCATAAATTCTTCTGCCATATTTATTACAAAACCTCTTGCTTTTTCCTCTTTGGACATAATGAATAAGGCTATACAGTACCAATATGAAATGATATCAAATGGGTATTTGCTTTCGTTTGGATACGGATATTGCTCAATATTTTTCAGAATAAAATTAACAAGAAACGTATTGGATGAAAATATTTTTATTCTATTAATTTCTTTCTCGTTGGAAGGCACGTGGGTGTAAGACTCCAACCGTTTGGCAAATTTTAATATGTCCTTTGCCTCATTTTTGGGAAGATTCTGTGCGTTTTTATTTAGTTTTTCGATAAATACTCTCATTTTTTTAACTCCATTAAGCTCAGACAATTACTGTTTGATTAGTTTGTTTATTTGGTCAAAATTCCGATTCCAGCCAGTTTATCGATATTTTGTTTTGCCATTTTTAGGTAATTTTTATAATCATTTTCAAATCTTGATTTCGTGATGTCTCCAAGTTTATCAACGTACTTCAAACAATTTCTAAAAAGCTCTAACTCAACTTCACTTGCTGGGTTAAAGTTATTCCATTGTTGATGTTTTTTGTCAAACTGAGCATCCCAAGCACGAAAAATGAGATTGTATTGATGATTTTTAGCATCCTCATCATAGTCATCTTCATTGTCGATCTCTAAAGGTTTTCTTCCTCCAAAATGTGGAATGGGTGAGCGTAATGCCGTGAAATTGATAATTTCTTTACTCTGCAGTTCGAGAACAATTAAGCCAGGATTCCATTCGATTAACCAATAACATTTATCGTCAAATAAAATATAGCTCCACCTTGCCGCAGTATGCAAAATTGCAGAAAACCCTTCTATATAATCCATTTCATTTGCAGGTTTTAGGTTTGGTATAACATAGGTTTTAAAATAGTCACTATCCAAATCCTGAACTTTGGCTGTTAACGGATTATCATCCTTATCCCAAATAATATATTTCATTGATTGTATATGTTTTAAATAGTACTTACAATACCTATTATTTAAAGATTTTATCATCAAATATAAACG
>Ga0102927_1000223_pt1 | contig 13272 bp, 8 predicted proteins | sample SalPon1_A_H2O_MG_FD_78208 | JGI IMG/M metagenome (GOLD analysis project Ga0102927, IMG submission 78208) | Salt pond water microbial communities from South San Francisco under conditions of wetland restoration - Salt Pond MetaG R1_A_H2O_MG | ecosystem: Environmental > Aquatic > Non-marine Saline... | reverse complement strand
GCAAATATAAGTTAGTCTATCAAATTAATAGACCTTTTTACTGATATTAATTATTGCGTTTTTGTTTTCTTATGTAATAAATCTTCTCTTTCTATAATAGAAGCTAAATTTGCATTTTTTAGCATTTCTACCGTTTTATTTCTTAAATCAAAGAAAACATCTCTTATTCCGCAAGTAGCCTCGTCTTTACATTCTTCGCATCTTTCGTAATATTTGTATGTTACACAAGGTAAAAATGCAATAGGTCCATCAAATAACCTCATCACCTCTGCTAGATTAACTTCTGATGGTTCTTTCAATAAATAGTAACCACCACCTTTCCCCTTTTTGCTAGATAAAATGGCTGCTTTTTTTAAATCTAAAAGAATGGCTTCTAAAAACTTTTGTGGAATATGTTCTTCAGCAGCGATTTCGCTAATCACTATGGGTGAGCGATGACTGTTCTTGGTTAGATAAACCAAAGCATTAATAGCATATTTAGTCTTCTTAGAGATCATATGTTGCAAATATATTACTTTAAATGATTAGATTTGATACTGTCCCAAAAAGTGTGTAAAGTTCAAAATTGATATATTAAATGATTGAACAAAAAATCAATCTAGATAATTACACACTTTTAGGGATGCTAACGTATAATGTATTGAAAATCAAACCTTAGACGGGTGATGTTAATTGTAGATATTGAATTTTTAAAGTTTTGACTCCAGTTTGTTTTATAGTTCATATTTTCGTTAAGGAATGATTTTGAAGTATGCTTTTAGTAAAACAAAGTTATCATAAGAGCACTAATGATCAACTTTGCTGTAATTTTTATGTTATCATCAGTAAGTATTGATAATTGCATCAATTGTTAGTAAGCACTCATTTTTAATACTCGGTATACTTCTTAGAAAAATGTTCTAAACCTAATATCAAAACAAACCCTGCAATAGCTAGTAAACTAGCGTAGAGAACAAATGCTTCCCCTTCAAAATTCCATGGCATAACTGATATTTCATCAATGGTTTCTTCTTTACCGTTGATTATTTTTGTTTCTAAAATTTTCTTCCAGGGCCAAACTTTATTGAGTGATCCGGTTATAAAACCTGTTAGGATGGCAAGGACTAAGTTTCTATGACGATCAAAAAGCCATTTCAGTAACTTGGAAAAGCTTAGTAAACCTATAATGGCTCCTAAACCAAATACAGCAATGGTTTTCAAATCAAAATCACTAATAGCTTTTGTTACAGTGCTATATGCTCCCATTAAAATCAAGATGAAAGCGCCTGATATGCCCGGTAAGATCATTGCGCTAATGGCTATTGATCCACATAAAAAAAGGTAAAATAAATTATCAGTTCCATTAGCAGGTGTTAATCGGGTGATAAAATAGGCAACCGCGATAGCAATAACAGCTGAAATAATATGAACAAGCCGCCATTTTTCAATTTGTTTCCCAATATATAGGATACTGGCTACCACCAAACCAAAGAAAAAAGACCAAACAAAAATTTTATAATTTTCAAGCAAGTAATGAGCCAACTGTGCTAAGGTGAGTACACTTAAACCAATGCCAATTAATAAACTTAATAGAAAACCTCCATTTATCTGTTGCCAAACTTCCTTAAATTCACCTTTAATTATCTTTCTAACTAAAGCGAGATTTACCCTGCTGATGCTAGTGATCAATTGTTCATAAATGCCGGTAATAAAAGCAATGGTTCCACCAGAAACGCCGGGAACAACATCAGCTGCTCCCATAGCTATTCCTTTTAGACCTACAAATAAGTAGGAATGAAATCTATTTTTTGTTTTTTTCAATGATATGAATTTCAGTAAAATTCTTGATTACCTTAAAGCTGAAATTATCTTTATTCCAGGATACATCGTCAAGGCTCACATTAACATTATCAACTTGTATTTCACCTACTTCAAATGGCAGGCCTAGCAGATTAATGTTCATTTTTTCATATTCTGTAACATATCTACCTGATTTAAACTGCTGAATGATAAGCTCGCTGTCTTTTCCGGTTAATTTGAAGTTTCTTAGACTGTATTTGCCTTTTTTATGATCATAACCATCCTTAGCATCTTCATAAATCATAGATTCTTCGATTCCTGATTTATAATAAATATCCAGTTTTAGTTCATTTATTTCTTTTTCTCCTACATATTGCTGAATAGGGTATCTCGGAATAATAGCTCCAGCTTTAATAAATATTGGCATGCTGTTTATATCTGCATCAACCCACTGTTCCTTACCGCCATAATAAACATCGTTTGTCCAGAAGTCATACCATTTACCACGTGGGATAAACATTCTACGTCCTTTCGCATTAGGTTCTATAATTGGGCACACTAATAAGTGATTACCATAAATGAATTCGTCTGTTCTAAAATGGGTTTGTGGATCTTCCTGATCAAAATAATAAAGCGGTTTGATAATGGGAATACCATCTTCACAATACTCGTAAAATGCAGAATACAAATAAGGTAGTAGTTGATACCTGATTTCTATAAATTTTCGGGTTACATCGATTACTTCATCATCAAATGACCAAGGTTCCTGATCGCCATGATCACCGGATGAATGCGTTCTACAAAACGGGTGAAAGACACCTAATTGTATCCAGCGCATATATAATTCGCCGGTAGGCTGTTCTGCAAATCCGCCAATATCAGATCCGGCGAAAGACATTCCTGATAAGCAAAGTCTTTGTATTTGAATGTTAGCTAACCAAAGATGCTCCCAACTTGCCACATTATCTCCTGTCCAGGTACATCCATAGCGCTGAGCTCCACTATAAGCTGAGCGTGTAATAACAAAAGGACGCTTAGGATAGGCATACTTTTTTACACCATCAAAGGTAGCTCGCATCATTTGAGTTCCATATATATTATGTGCTTTTCTATGGCTACATGGATGGCCATCATAATCATGTCTCACATCATCTGGAAAGGTTTTATTAGGCACTTCCATCACAGCAGGCTCGTTCATGTCGTTCCAAACACCTTTGACACCATCTTCTGCAATCAATCCTTTAAAAAGGTCAGCCCACCATTTTCTGGCATCAGCATTGGTAAAATCCGGGAAATTACATTCGCCCGGCCATACTTTACCAAACATCAATGGACCATCTGCACGCTTGCAGAAAAAATCTTTTTCTAAGGCTTCGTTATACACCTGATATTCCGGATCTACTTTTATTCCAGGATCAATGATAACTATGGTTTTAAAACCATCATTAGCCAAATCGCTGATCATTTTCTTGGGATCAGGGAAATACTCATTGTTCCAGGTAAAGCATTTAAATCCATCCATATAATCAATGTCTAAGTACAAAGCATCACAAGGGATATTCAACTGCCTAAACTTTTTAGCTATACCTCTAAATTCTGATTCCGGATAATAGCTCCATTTACATTGATGATACCCCAACGCCCATAGTGGTGGCAATTCTGCTTTTCCTGTGAGGTCATTGTACATGGATACCACTTCTTTCATTTTCGGGCCATAGAAAAAATAGTAATTCATCTCTCCGCCATGTGCCCAGAAACTGGTCACATTATGCCGTTCATGACAAAAATCAAAATAAGAACGGAAAGTGTTGTCAAAGAAAATACCATAAGCATTATTATGATGTAAACCAATATAAAAAGGGATAGATTTATAGATAGGATCTTGATCTTTACCAAATGCGTATTGATCTGTCACCCAATTTTCAACTCTTTTTCCTCGTAAGTTGGCGTGCATCGGTTTATCACCTAATGCGTAAAAGGCTTCTTTGAGTTGTGTTTTCTTGCTCATTTTAACGATATTACCACCAAATTGGTAACTTTCTTCATAATGAAAGCCCAACTCGTCTTCGTTAATAAGCTCACCTTCTGTATTATAAATTTTTGTTTGTAAACTTGATTTCTCGATTTTACAAACTAACTTATCTGTTGTTACTATATAAAAGTCACTTTCATCTGTTAATTCAAGGTGATTATAACCTGTGTTTCTCTCCTCAGATATAGCATATGAAAAATCATCTTCAAGCTTTCCACGTGTTCCATACCTAAATCTTAACATACTGTCTCTAAGTACAGTAAGTTCTAGTATCACATTGTTCTCAGAGGTGAAATATAATTTATCAACCTCTTGTTCAACCGACTGAATTTTATCAGGAAATTGATTACCTTGTTCTTGTAATTTTGTATTAGTTATCATAAAATAAGTCTACTTATTTAGTTTGGGGCGCAAAGTAAGTAGTTTTCATCTATTAGACCACACATTATTTAACCGAAAAGATCATTGTAGCTAAAGGTGGTAAATTTAGTACACTTGAAAGTTTTCTACAATGCTGTTTTTTCTTTTCTATTTTAACATAATCATTAGGAAAATTTCCGGAACCACCGTACTTAGAGTCATCTGAATTTAATAATACTTGCAAAGATTTACAGTCCGGTAAGCCTATTCTATAATTTTCTCTAGGAACTGGTGTTAAATTGATAAGGACTAATAAATTATCAGAAGCATGTTTTCCTTTTCTTATATAAGCCATCACCGAATTTTGATCATCGCTGTAGTCTATCCATTCAAAGCCATCCTGATCAAATTGATTTTTAAATAATGCCGGTTGATTTTTATAGAAAAGGTTAAGGTCTGACACGAAATCACCCAGTTTTTGATGCAGTTGGTGATCCAGTTGATGCCAATCTAAGCTATATTGAAAATTCCATTCATTTCGTTGCCCAAACTCATTTCCCTGAAAAAGCAGATTTGTACCTGGATGAGTAAACATATAGGAATACAACAGTCTTAAATTTGCTAGTTTTTGCCACTCATCGCCGGGCATTTTTTCAAACATTGATCCTTTTCCATGCACAACCTCATCATGGGAAAGCGGTAACATAAAATTTTCCGTAAATGCGTAAGTTAAGCTGAATGTAATGTCATTTTGATGATATTTCCGATAAGCAGGATCTTTAGCAAAATAGGTTAAGGTGTCGTTCATCCAGCCCATCATCCATTTCATTCCAAAGCCTAATCCGCCCAGATATGTTGGTTTTGAAACCATTGGATAACTGGTAGATTCTTCAGCTATAGTTTGTACATCCGGGAAGTTTTCATAAATGGTTTCATTGAGTTCTTTCATAAAACTGATGGCTTCCAGATTTTCTCTTCCACCTAATTCATTAGGCTCCCATTCGCCATCTTCTCGCGAATAATCAAGAAATAGCATAGAGGCTACTGCATCAACGCGAATACCATCAGCATGATATTGGTCTAACCAGAATAGGGCATTAGAAATTAAAAAAGATCTTACTTCATTTCTACCGTAATTAAATATTAAAGATTTCCAATCCGGGTGATAACCTTTCTTTCTATCCGGATGTTCATATACATGCGTGCCATCAAAATTACCTAATCCATGGGCATCTTCTGGGAAATGTGAAGGCACCCAATCTAATATCACACCGACGTCTGCTTGATGTAAAGCATCAACTAATTGCATAAATTCTTCCGGATAACCTAATCTGGAAGTAGGAGCAAAGTAGCCGGTTACCTGATAACCCCAACTTGGGTCATATGGATATTCCATAACAGGCATTAACTCTACATGCGTAAAATTCATTTTCTTAACATAATCTACCAGTTCATCGGCTAATTCAAGGTAACTTAAGCTTCTATCTTCCTCTACTTTCTTTTTCCAGGATGTTAAATGCACTTCATAAACGGAGTAAGGTTGGTCTAAAGCATTGTGCTTTTTCCGTTTGTTCATCCAGTCTTTATCTTTCCAGTTGCTGTTTAATTCCCAAACGACAGATGCATTTTTAGGGGGATGCTCAAATCTTTTGGCGTAGGGATCAGATTTTTCCGTTTTGATATCATTATTATGAGATTGTATCTTATATTTATAAATATCACCTTGATGGACACCGGCAATGAATCCTTCCCAAATACCGCTTCCATCCCATCTGACATTAAGTTGATGTTCGCCTTCTATCCAGTAGTTGAAATCACCAACAACAGAAACGTTTTTTGCTGAGGGCGCCCAAACGGCAAAATATGTTCCTTTTTCGCCTTTTAATTCCATAGGGAAAGAACCTAACTTATCATATAAGCGGAAGTGTTTACCTGATTTAAACAGGTCGATGTCGTATTCTGTAAATTTACTATAAACTTTTACGTTACTCATAAGTGTGATCGTTTAAAATATTTGAAATTCCTTTTAGTGGGATGATGGTCCATCTAGGTCTGGCATTAAGCTCATAACCTAATTCATAGACTGCTTTTTCCAGCAGACAGTATTGAAGTAAAAACTCTATTTCTTTATAGTAGCCTATATTTAAGTTGTTGATTTGTACTTCATTAATATAGGTGTTGAGAAATACGGCAACCATATTAGAATAGATGACATCAGCTATATGAGATAAATTTTCTAATGGAAGCTTAAATTCTTTTTGATAAGTGAAAACAATGGAATAAACCGCGTAATTAAAAGAACGAAACATACCGGCTACATCTTTAATAGGCGGTTGTTTTACTTTTCTATCACGAATGGTGCTTTCTGGTTCGCCCTCAAAATCTATAATATAAAAATCTCTATCTTGAACCAAGACCTGACCTAAATGATAATCACCATGAATTCTGATGCGTTCGCTTTTTAATTTAGCTTCATCAAAATCAAGAAATCTTTTTTTGATGTATTTTTTTTTGTTTAAAATCTCTTGGGCTAGTTCTAAACGCAAGCCATCTAATTTATGTAAGCTGTTTTCCAGTAGATTGATTCTGTTGTCTAACATATACATCAATCTGTTTTTTAACCAAACAGTATAGTCATAAGTGTAAGCAGATGGAGTAAAAGAGGTACTTATCCTTTCTAAACCTAATGAAATGTGCATTTGTGCTGTCCTGTAAGCTAATTTTTCTACGTCTTCAAAGAGCGATTTGTCACAAAAGGATAGTAAATTTTCATCAATCTGATTACAGCTAATTTGGTCAAAAGGTTTAAGCTTTTGTAAATGATCACCCGTTTCATTTAATTCATCGGCTTTAAAAAAGGTCTTTTTTAAATTTTTCATAAAGTAAGCCCATGCGTCACCTTCATTAGGAATTAATTCCTGCATAAGGGCTAAGGTAATTACATTTTTATCACTAAATTTTAAGGTGATGCTACCGGAATAGCCTGGCGTATTTTTGAAGAGCCCTTTATTTGTTAAATATTTACTGATTTCATAATCCGGATTCTGATCGATATAAACCCGTCTGAAAAATTTGAGAATAAAGCTATCGTTATAAATTATAGATGTGTTGCTTTGTTCTACCCTTAGGAATTTAGATTTGTTATAATTTTGAGTTTCGCATTTTCTACCTTTTCTGTATTCAATATTAGGATATTTATCTTTTCTGCCTTCAATAATCTTTTGAAAAATCAATTTTCTAAATGATTCTAGTAGTAGTGCATCTACCAGATAGGCGCTTTGATCTCTTAGCTTTAGCTGTGTGATATAATTCCCGTCAACATATTCTACATTATCAACAAGGCCAATAGGTAAAAAGTAATTTTGAACAAAAGCTTCTTTAAAATTAACTTCTGCTACAATTCCATAAAAACAATCGCCTTCTTCATTTTCAATTTTAAAATGATCGATGATGTCAATGTATTTTAAGGTGCTAGATTTAGCGCCATACCATCGTTGATGAGTAATGTAATTTTCAAGAATATCTTCTTTAAGTTCAATTATAAAGGTTTCATTTTTCATTAAATCTTTCCAGTCAGATTCATAGTTGAAGGTTTCTTCTTGATATAATTTTTTATCTTTTTGATTCATAATCAGTGAATTATTTTAAATAAATGGAATGGCATACCGGGGTGTAACTCAACAAAATTCCAATCGCCCTGCCAGTCATAGGTGTTTTGTGTAATAAGATCTAACACCTGAAAAGCTTCATCTGCATGTAAACTGATTCGTTCAAAAGGAATATGCAAATTAGCTTGCTGTGAATAATTGGGATCTAAATTGACCACAACTAGCAATTCGTTAGAAAGGTCATCATTCCATTTGATATATGCGATCATCTGATCATTTTGTATGGGGCAAAATTCAATATTCTTTGTCTGTTGTAGAGCAGGTTCTATTTTTCTCTGTTGATTGATTTTTTGTATAAGATAAGTTAATTTGTTTTTCACCTCCCAATTCCAATGTTTAATTTCATATTTTTCAGAATTAAGATATTCTTCTTTTCCCGGAACGGCTTCACTTTGCATTTGTTCAAACACCGGCCCATATATACCTGTGTTAGATGATAAAGTTGCAGCTAATATGTATCTGATGATAAATTGAGCCTCTTGAGCGCCTTGTAATTGATACGGATTAATATCCGGTGTGTTTGGCCAAAAATTTGGTCTAAAATATTCTACCATTTCCGTCTTGGTCAGCTCATTAACATATTCTTCAAGCGTTTGCTTATTAGGCCTCCAGGTAAAATAGGTATAAGATTGAGAAAATCCTTGTTTTGCTAATTCTTTCATGACTTTAGGTCTTGAAAATGCCTCTGATAAGAATAGCGTATCCGGATATTCTTTTTTTATACGCTTGATAAAATGCCCCCAGAACTGATAGGGTTTTGTATGCGGATTATCAACCCTGAATATCCGAATGCCTTTCTCAGCCCAATACATACCGATGCTCACTAATTCTTCCCAAAGTTCATCTACAGCTTCGCATTCAAAGTTGAAGTTAACAATATCCTGATATTTTTTAGGTGGATTTTCTGCATATTGTATACTGCCGTCCGGTCTGAATTTAAACCATTCCGGGTGCTCGCTTAGATAAGGATGATCCGGTGCACACTGAAATGCTAAATCCATAGCTAATTCCATTCCGTTTTCTTTAATAGTTTCTACCAGTTCTAAGAAGTCTTGCTCACTACCCAGCTCCGGATGAATGGATTTATGCCCCCCATTTTTTGATCCAATTGCCCAAGGAACTCCACTATCAGTGGGTTCTGCTTCAGTGGTATTGTTCTTGCCTTTTCTATTTTTTTCGCCAATAGGATGTATAGGTGGAAAATAAACTACATCAAATCCCATTTCAGAAATACCTGGTATCAATCGTTTACAATCCTGAAAAGTACCATGTTTAGGAGGTTTTTTTGCGGCTGAACGAGGGAAAAATTCATACCAAGTGCTAAATTCCGCTTTTTTTCTATCCACATAGATTTGTAATTCTTTAGAATAAGATGCGTTGGCCTTTGTAGGATATTTTTGTAGTATTATCTTGAGTTGATCAGTTTTAGCTATTTCGCAAGCCTCTTGATATCTGTCTTCATCTAAAAAAACAGCTTTTGCATGATCTAAAAAATCTCTATCCTCCCGCGAAATGTTTTTATGAAAAATAGGCTCTAAATAGTTTACACCTTCAAGTAACTCGCCTCTTACATAAACCTTGTTGTTAATTTTCTTAGTGATACCGGATTGCCAATTTAGTGGATGATCAACCCAAGCCTGGATTTGGTAAGTGTAAAAGCCTTGATGATGAACTTTAAAATGAGCTTCATATTCATCGTTCATCATGTGATTTAATGATACTTCCTGCACATCTGATTCAACTGATTCATGCTTTATATTGACTACAGCCCTAATGAGGTCATGGCCATCTGAAAACACATGTGCGCTTAGGTCTACCCAATCGCCTACACATCTTTTTATAAAAAAATGACCACAATCTAGTTGTGGTTTGACTTGTTCTATAATAACACGTTGTTGTTTTCTCATTTAAAGATAGGTTTGGTTGATAAAATTAGAATATTTTTTTGAATTTTTAGGAGGTTCCTACGATTTTATTAGAAATTCAGTTTTCAGTTTTTCAATAGTTGATTTTTTAACATTATTGTCCGTTTAAAATCAATAAAATTCATGCTTTGTATTTATGATGAGCGATTTGAGCTTGCTTAATTTATAATACTTTATAAAGTAGGTGTATGATAGAAGGCTTATAAATAGCTTTTATAAGGTTTATTTAATTGATATAGAGTTATTTAAATTTCATCTCATCTCATACCTTATATCTTAGTCGGACACGAATATTTTTTTAATATTCATACCCTATAAAAATTGATTTCTATCGCTATATAGAAAGCCGATTGTTTAAGGGTTTTATATATTTGTCAAAAATTAATTTTAATGAAGATTTCTTTTAATTGGCTTCAGCAATTTGTCAATATTAAATTAGATGAAAATGAAACAGCTGAAATACTAACCAATTTAGGCTTAGAGATAGAAGGTATTGAAAAATATGAATCTATACCTGGAAGCTTGGACGGAATAGTAGTAGGAAAAGTTGAATCATGTGAACCACATCCTAATGCTGATAAGTTGAAGTTGACAAGAGTGAATGTAGGTAAAGAAGAAAAACTTCAAATTGTTTGCGGAGCACCTAATGTTAGAGAAGGCTTACATGTGCCGGTAGCGACTATTGGAACAACGATAACAGCTAATGATGAGAGTCAGTTAAAAATAAAAAAAGGAAAAATACGAGGCGAGCATAGCTATGGTATGATTTGTTCAGCATCTGAGATCAGTATTGGCGAAGATAGTGATGGAATAGTTGAGTTAAGTGATGATTTACAACCAGGAACGCCTCTTAATAAAGTTTTTGAAGTAGCAAAAGATCATGTTTTTGAAATTGGTTTAACTCCAAATCGAGCAGATGCTATGAGTCATTGGGGAGTTGCACGTGATTTGCGAGCTGCTTTAATCCAAAAGGGGAGAAGTACACCTATTTATACACCTTCTATTTCTAACTTTCAGGTAGATAATAGAAGCAGGAAAGTAAAAGTGAATGTTAAAAGATCAGATTTGGCGCCGCGCTATACCAGCTTAATGATGACGGGTATTCAAATAGCCGATTCGCCTAAATGGCTTCAAAACCGTTTGCGTTCTATAGGCATTACACCAAAAAACAATGTGGTTGATGTAACTAATTATGTCATGCATGAAATAGGGCAACCTCTACATGCTTTTGATGCTGATAAAATACAAAACGATACAATAGAGGTGAAAACATTAGCTTCAGGTACAAAATTTACCACCTTAGATGATGTAGAAAGATCATTAAGTGATGAAGACTTGGTGATTTGTGATGGAGAAAAACCCCTTTGTATTGCTGGTGTATTAGGTGGTAAAGATTCCGGTGTTTCTAAACAAACTAAATCCATATTTTTAGAAAGTGCCTTTTTTGATGGGGTTAGTGTGCGTAAAACAGCTAAACGTCATGGTATTAATACAGATGCTTCCTTTCGTTTTGAAAGGGGGACTGACCCGAAAATAACAGAATATGCTATATCTCATGCCGCTTTATTAATCAAAGAGCTTACCGGCGGAATGATAAGTAGTGATATAGACGACTTTTACCCGGATAAGTTTGAGCATTATAATGTCTTTTTATCTTTTAAGAGAATAAATAGCATCATAGGTCAGGAAATCGATTCTAATGAAATTAAAAGCATACTGAGTTCTTTAGAAATAAAAGTAAATAATATTTCAGAAAGCGGAATCGGTTTAAGTATTCCGCCGTATCGCAATGATGTAAGAAGAGAAGTGGATGTCATCGAAGAGATTTTGCGAGTTTATGGCTATAATAATATTCCACTCAATGATAGGTTTGATGTATTTGTTGCTAATACCAGCAAATTTGAAGATCATAAAATTCAGAATTTAATCGCTAATCAATTAGTTAGCAATGGTTTTTATGAAATGATGAATAATTCGCTTTCTAAAGCGGAATATTATGAAGACGATGAGCAACGTGTAGATATTTATAATCCGCTGAGTGCTGATCTTTCTGTGATGAGGCCTTCTATGCTATATTCCGGTTTAGAAAGTATCCGTCATAATATCAACCGTAAGAACAAAAGGCTGAAATTTTTTGAATTTGGTAAAACTTACCATAAACCAAGTAATTATCAAGAAATCAAACATTTAACCTTATTTACTACAGGTGATAAAACTCAAGAAAATTGGCTGACTCATGAAGAACCAATGAGCTTCTTTTACATCAAAGGGGTGGTAATCAGTTTATTACATAAGTTAGGATTACAAAATGTTCACGTTCGTTCAACGGATAACGAACAGATAGCAGAAGGTGTAGAATTATTTTATGAAGATAAGAAAATAGGGGTTTTAGGTCGCGTTGACGCTAAAATAACCCGGAAATTTGATATAGATCAGCCTGTTTTATATGCTGATTTACTTTGGAGTGAGTTGTTAGATATAAGTAAAAGTATAGAGAATTCCTTTCAGGAAATACCTAAGTATCCGGCAGTAAGACGCGATTTTGCTTTACTTTTAGATCAGGATATTAACTTTTCTGATATAGAAAAAACCGCTTATAAAACGGATAAAAAACTTTTGCAAAGCCTAGATTTATTTGATGTGTATGAAGGTGAAAAGTTACCTAAAGGAAAAAAGAGTTATGCCATAAGCTTTACATTCCAGGATTTCAAAAAAACCCTAACAGATAAGCAAGTGGATAAACAAATGAAGAAACTACAACAAGCCTTTGAAAAGGAACTCGATGCGCAGCTGAGGTAGGATGAGTTTTTTTGTTAAGCTAAATTATAAACATGTAATATTTAAAATTAGTTTTATTAAAATCTATATAATGTAAGCTTTATATTTAGATTTAATACTTATCTAAATCCAGATCATCTAAATTATCTAAATCTAAATCATCAAGATCGTCCTTAAAATCGTCCGGATCGTCAAATCCTTCTTTTTCAGCTTTAAATTGTTTATCCGGCGGAGCCTCCGGTAAATGGCCTTGTGAAAACATAAGATTGGGATAGGTTTTTGAGCGGTCAACTTCTTCGATATCCGCTAATTCTACATAAAAAGTCCACATATTAAGAAAGTCATATACATAAATCATTTTAGTATTATCACGACTAAACAGATTTTTGAGTTCAAAATCAGCCATTACTTGCGGTCTATTTGTGCCTTCTTCAAAGGTAAACAAGCTAATTTCTTGACCTTGCGTCCATTCATCATCGCTTTTATAAAAGGATGCCATTTCATCACCTATAAAACCAAAAGCTTGTATAATACTATTATGCAGATCTTCTAAAGATTGATTATCTTCTATTTCAATATCTCTAAAGACATCATCTAATACATCCAATACTATTCGAAATTTAAAAACCATATTATGTCAATTTTAAACTTATATTTTCTTTTTTAGCTGCTGAGGAATGCAATATTAAATAAAATTGACATCCAAATATCAGAGCAGCAAATATCAAAT
>Ga0102927_1000222_pt1 | contig 13272 bp, 12 predicted proteins | sample SalPon1_A_H2O_MG_FD_78208 | JGI IMG/M metagenome (GOLD analysis project Ga0102927, IMG submission 78208) | Salt pond water microbial communities from South San Francisco under conditions of wetland restoration - Salt Pond MetaG R1_A_H2O_MG | ecosystem: Environmental > Aquatic > Non-marine Saline... | reverse complement strand
TATTTTAATCGATACTTTTGTAACAATTTGATTTAAGAACTACTAACTAAAAAAATAACCGATGAAAAGACTTTTATCATTATCCTGGAAAAGCTTTACGAGGTCTTCTTATTTTCAAATGAATTTGGCTATTAGAATTCTGATCATCTTAGGCTTTATTTATTTTGGAGGTATTGCTTTATTTTTTGGTGTGACAAGTTTCTACATCATCAAAAAAGCATTAGATGTTGAAGACCCTTTAATGATTGTTAATTCATTTCTGATTTATTGGTTCTTAGCAGACCTATTGATACGTTTCTTTTTACAACAATTGCCGGTATTAAACATAAAACCCTTTTTAATACTTCCTTTTAAAAGAAGCAAGATTATCCGCTATCTTTTATCGAGAACAGGCGTTTCTTTTTTTAATATTTTTCCGCTATTGTTCTTTGTGCCTTTTTCTATTGTTTTATTAGTTGAAGGCTATGCTATTCTTGGAACACTCACCTGGTTTTTATCTATGTTTTGTCTGATTTTTATGAATAATTTTATCAATTTTCTGATTAATAAGACAAATGGTTATTTTTATGGAATATTAGCAATTACAGGCACTTTTGCCTTACTTGAAATCTATGAAATTTTTAAGATAACAAATATTGCTGATGTTTTTTTTAGTTCTTTTTATGATCAGCCTTACTTTGTGATTGTTCCGATGGCTTTACTTTTTATAAGTTACAAATTAGTTTATAACTACGTTAGAAAACATTTTTATGTAGATGGTGCCATTGCTAAAAAAGAAGAAAAAATTAGCAAAAGGGATTTCAATTGGCTAGATCGATTTGGAAAAATGGGCTTCTTTTTAAAAAACGACTTAAAACTAATCACCCGAAATGTAAGACCGCGTCAAGTGGTTTTGATGTCTTTTCTATTCCTGTTTTACGGTTTGATATTTTACACACAAGATATTTATAGAGATATGCAAGGTTTCATTGCCTTTGCTTCTATATTTGTGACCGGCGGGTTTTTACTATCATTTGGTCAGTATGTTCCCGCCTGGGATAGTGAATACTATAAGTTGATGATGAGTCAAAATATTTCTTACAAGAAATACCTTGAATCAAAATGGTCATTAATGACAACGGCTTGCTTTTTATCCTTTATATTAAGCGCACCTTATATTTATTTTGGTTGGGAAATATTCAGCATGATCGCTGCTGGTGCATCATTTAATATAGGTTTGAATTCTTTTATCACACTATATGGCGGTGCCCTCAACCGGCAACCGATGAAACTCAATGAAAAAGCCAAAGCCTTTTCTAATACGCAAGCTTTTAGCCCAACCCAGCTCATCATTACCATACCTAAATTAATAGGTCCGATTATTCTTTTTTACATTCCCTATAAATTTTTCAATTATGAAGCCGGCATCATCACCTTAGCAGCAAGTGGTGTTATTGGCTTATTACTGAAAAATCAATTCCTTAATTTTATAGAAAAAACCTATCAAAAAGGAAAATATAAGACCATCGCCGCATTTGACGAAAAACAGTAACTTATGATAACAATAGACAATATATCAAAAGAATACAATACCGTAGAAGTTCTCCGTATCGACGAATTAAACATTCCGGAAGGACAAAGTTTTGGCTTAGTAGGAAATAACGGAGCCGGAAAAACAACGCTTTTCAGTCTTTTTTTAGATTTGATTCAACCTACGCGCGGTCAAATAACCAGCCAAGGAATTGTGGTCAGTGAAAGCGAAGAATGGAAGCCGTTTACTTCTGCTTTTATCGACGAAAGCTTTTTAATAGGTTATCTTACCGCTGAGGAATATTTTTATTTCATAGGTGAGTTAAGAGGCAGAAGCAAAGCACAAGTAGATGAACTGCTGAGCGGATTTAAAGACTTCTTTCATGGAGAAATTCTAAATCAAAAAAAGTACCTGCGTGATATGTCTAAAGGAAACCAAAAGAAAGTAGGCATTGTAGGCGCATTCATCGGCGACCCAAAAGTGGTTATTTTAGATGAACCTTTCGCTAACCTTGACCCTACGACTCAAATTAGGTTAAAACAGCTATTAAAAAAGATCACGGAAGAAAGACAAGCCACCATTTTAGTTTCCAGCCATGACCTGATGCATGTTACAGAAGTGTGTGAACGAATTGTTGTCTTAGAATCCGGTAAACAGGTAAAAGACATCAAAACCAGTGAAGCTACTTTAAAAGAATTAGAAAATTACTTTGCAGACCGGGCTAATCAGGAAGATCAATATGACAAAACAGAAGAAGCCAAGAAAGAAGACTGATTTATTTTATATTTTTTTAATCGGACAACAATATTTTATAATGTAGATTTCCAAACAAAAGCCCAAGCCCATTTTTTATTTTTGCGCTGACTACAGACTAAGCCATAACGCATAAAGTACTAAACTTTGTTTATCCGGATCTATTGAAGTGCTCGATCTTACTGATTTTAAGAATTATAATTAAAGTATTTTAGTGCCTACCGATAAGTTAAGCTCTGGTTTAAAACAACCCATCGCAAAATCTGCTCAAAATAAAATTTTGTCATTGCTAAAAACAAACTTACTTTTGTTTGAAATACTAAATTACAGTTTACTAAGTTATTATCGGTAGCAAGCATACTGCATGAAGAAATCACTCACGTACTTATCGATATCTTTTTTTATAATCATTGGTTTGACGCAATGTTCTACACAAAAGAATAAATTCCTCAACCGCAATTTTCATGCGCTGGGAACCTATTATAACATATTGTATAATGGGAATTTGGCGTTGCAGAAAGGAATCGATCAGGAAAATGAAAAATATCAGGATTATTTTCATGAAATCCTACCGGTAGAAAGGATGAATTTAATTGACCCTAAGACCAGAAATGATACGGTCCCGGTCAATCCCAGTATTGGCAAAGCTGAAGAAAAAGCAGCTAAAGCCATCCAAAAGCATTCCATGTATATCGCTGGGCAAGAATATAATTACAAAATAGATGAAGCCTTTATTTTATTAGGAAAAGCTCGATATTTTGACCAGCGTTTTGTTCCCGCAAAATCTGCATTTGATTATATTTTAAATCACTTTAACGATAGTGATCAATTAATAAAAGCTAAGGTGTGGAAGCAGAAGGCTAATTTGCGAATGAATTATACGGAAGAAGCCTTAAAAAAACTATTGAAATTAAAAGATGAGGTAAGTAAAGATTCCCCGGAAACCTCAGCAGAAGTTTATGCTACATTAGCTCAGGCTTATTTAGATCAGCAAGAATTTGTTCCCGCCAAAAATGCGCTAAAGAAAGCGGTTCAATTGACTGAAGATTATGAGAAAAAAGCAAGATATACCTACATACGCTCTCAATTATTTGATAGATTAGGTCAGCGAGATAGCATGATTAACAGCCTAAAGCAAGTTTTAGCCTTTAAGCGTAAGCCACCCCGAAAATATTTTATTAATGCACAAATAGACCTGTTTGTTGAAACCGCAGAAGATAGTTTAAAGCCGTCAGTTATTCGAGAACGATTTAAAGAATTTGCGAATAATTGGGAAAACAGAAATTTTAGGGATGTTATTTATTATAGAAGAGCTAAATATGAAGGTGAAAATGATTCTATAAATAATGCAATCGCATTTTACAACAAATCTCTAAGCGAACAACCGGATACGGAATATTTACTCTCACGAGATTACATCAATTTAGCACAAATTTATTTTGATAAAAACAGTTACAAAACCGCCGGTGCCTATTATGACAGCACACTCACACATCTTGATCAATCTACTCGAGAATACAGACGACTCAAAAAGAAAAACGAGAACATTGATGAAGTAATCAAGTATGAAGATATCGCCAGAAAAAACGATAGCATTTTGCGGCTAGTTGATATGAATGAAAATGAGAGAATCGTTTATTTTGAAAAGATGATAGACTCCATTAAGGAGCAGGAAAAGAAACTTTTTGCACAAGCTCAGCAAAAAGAAAAAAAGAGCAAATTTGAACAAAAAAGATTTCAGCGTCCCCAAAGCAGAGTCGGAAGAAATAATATTAAAAAAAACGCTGGAATTGGGAGGAAAAAGCTTAGTGGCCGTGGAAAAAACAGATCTGGTAAGAGTTCAGGAAATTTCTACTTTTATGAGCCTAACCAGGTTCAAGCCGGAAAATTAGCATTTGAAAATAAATGGGGAAAAATAGAATTAGCTGATAATTGGAGATTAGAAGGAAACTCAGGGTCAGGAAATGATAAATCTGATGAAGGTGAAGAAGAAAAGCAAGAAAAGTCTTTAGCTTTTGAAGGCCCTAAATACAAGCCACAAACATACATAGAAAAAATACCCGATAGCCAGCAAGTATTAGACAGCTTAAATGATGAACGAAATTATGCGTATTTTCAATTAGGTGTTATCTATAAAGAAAAATTCCAGGAAAATAAGTTAGCCATTAAACGTTTTTCAAATCTGCTCAAAAATGACCCTCAAGATGAGCTTATCTTACCAACTATGTATAATTTATACCTGGCAAACCGGAAAATAAAACAAAGCGAAAGAGCCGAGTTTTGGAAAAACAAGATCATTAACAAATATCCGGATTCTCAATATGCCGAAATTTTACTTAACCCGGAGCAGTTTAAAAATTCAGAAAAAAATCCGCTTAACATTTATACAAGCTTGTATCGTCGATATGAAAATTTTGAGTTAGACGGATTATTAACTGAAGTAACACAATATGCTAAGACTTTTGAAGGAATGCCGGTAGCCCCTAAATTTAGCTTACTAAAAGCCTTAGTCGCAGGACGCACAAAAGGACTTAACGCTTATAAGAAAGAATTAAAATCAACCGCATTTAGGTATCCGCAATCAAAATCCGGAAAAAAAGCGCAGGCTATCTTGAATAACATAAACAAAAAAATGACATCAGTTAATTTTAAGAAATTAACTGATGGTGATCAATTTAAACTTGTTTTTTATCCGATTAATGAAAACACCCAAGCTGATCAACTTATCCAAAAAATCAATACCGCATTAAAGAAAATAGATTTTAAAGCAGATATAAGTGTTGATAAATATCTACCGGGTCATCAATTTGTAGTGATTAAAAATTTGGTCAGTAAAAAAGGCGCTGAGGGTTTAGCAAAAAAACTACAAAAAAAAGGCCTACTTCTCAACAAATACGATTACTTTAGTGTTTCAAATGATAATTATAATATTATTCAAATACATAAAAATTTGAAAAAATATTTAAAGGAGACCTGAATATATTTTAAGAGAAAGAAACGAAAAACACCCAACACCAAAACAAAGAACATAATTAAGTCACAAAGCAAACTTATTTAGATGGCGATAGTAGCCAAGGAAGCGTTAGAATAGATGGCTAAGTAGATGAGAATATAAAACAAGTGGTAAGGTGATTATGGCTAAAACCGGAAAAGTGGAAGGTGAAATTTCAGTAAATTCAAAATTTAGCATTAGATCGACAGCAAAGGTTCAAGCTAAAGTTATGATAGATGAATTATATGTTGAGACTGCAGCTTTCTTTAATGCAAGTTGCATAATGAAAGAAGAAGTTAAATAATTAAGTAGTGAAACAAAAAAACAAACCCAACAAGAAGGGCAAACCGCTTAAAAATTGGGCTTTTTTTTCAGGAATAGCTGTCCAAATGGGCGCTACCATTTTTTTATTTGTATGGTTAGGAAAAAAATTAGACGCTTATTTTAACTTTAATAAAAACTGGATGACCTTAATCTGTGTTTTAATAGGTCTAGTTGTTTCTATCTATACCATTTTACAACAATTAAAACGATTTGATAGATGAGACATACCTATTATCTAATTATCATATTTAACATATTGCTTTTTTTAACCTTAGGGCTTGCTTATTATTTACAAGTAAATGCAGAAACTTATAGCTATCAGAGTCTGGAATTTTCTTATTCTTTCCACTTAGGGTTTACATTTATTTTCACGAATATCATTTTAATAGTCCATAAAAAAATAGGACAACATTTAGGATTTGTATTTTTAGCTCAATTAACCTTAAAGATAATCTTGTTTTTATTTTTAAAAAAATACTATGTAGAGGCTGCTTTTGAGCTGCCCTGGCAAACATTTTTTGTTCCTTATTTAATTTGCTTAATAACTGAAGTTTCAGCAATACTATATCTGTTGAGTAATAAGGAAAAAAAGCAAGATTATGGCAGTAAAAAATCCTGATTGTTTTTGATTTCAATTTTAAAAAATATACTTACTTTTGCAAATAATTTAAAAGCATAGGAATGCCTTTTTTGAACGGTCAATTTAAACAGATTATATTTTCGATGATTTTGACATTCGCAATGTCAAATATCTCGATAGCTAAGGATAAAAAAGCACAAGAAGGCGAAGACCCGGATATAAATTCTGAAGAAGAGGTTAGCGAATACATTGATCATCACCTTAATGATTCTCATTATTTTATATTTTTCTCAGATCATAAGAAAGGGGAAAACGATTATTATGGTTTCCCTTTACCGGTAATTATTTGGGATGATGGGTTACATGTTTTTTCGTCCTCTAAATTCCATCACGGAGAAGAATTAGTAGAAATAAATGGCCAACATTATAAATTATATCACAGCAAAATTTATAAAACAGATGCAGAAGGCACAATAGATTATGATAAAGATGGCTTTGTAGCTAATGAAAAGCCCTTGGATTTTTCTATTACTAAGAATGTTGTTAGTATGTTTTTGGCGGGTTTACTACTTTTTTTAATGTTTAGTAGTTTGGCCAAATCCTATAAAAAAAACTATATACCGCAAAAAATGGGTCGCATATTAGAACCATTGGTCATCTATGTTCGTGACGAAATAGCCAAACCCAATATCGGTCCTAAATACAGAAAGTATATGGGATTTTTATTGACCGTATTCTTTTTTATCTGGTTGTTGAATTTATTAGGGATGACACCTTTGGGTATCAATGTTACCGGTAATATTTCAGTAACATTTACATTAGCGACAGCGACATTTCTAGTCACACAATTCAGTGGTAACAAAGATTACTGGAAACATATTTTCTGGATGCCGGGTGTGCCTATTCCTATGAAAATTGCTTTAATACCTATAGAAATTATAGGAATGTTTACAAAACCTTTTGCTCTTATGATACGTTTGTTTGCTAATTTAACAGCCGGGCACATCGTTATCATGAGTTTATTGAGTTTAATCGTCATAGCTCGTAATTGGATTGCCGGTCCGGCCTTCTTTGGTTTTGCGATTATGATATCGGTAATAGAACTATTAGTAGCTTTTCTGCAAGCTTATATCTTCACATTATTAAGTGCTTTGTATATAGGTATGGCTGTTGAAGAGCATCATGAAGAAGAAAATAAGACGGAAGAAGTTCCTGTAGTTTAAGAAAATGAATTTTTTGTTTAATTTAAAATAGATAGTTATGGAAATCCCAGTAATGGTAGGAGCAGGTTTAATCATCATTGGTGCAGGTTTTGGTCTTGGAAAGATCGGAGGTGCAGCAATGGAAGCGATCGCGCGCCAGCCGGAAGCAGCAGGTAAAATTCAAACAGCGATGATTATTATCGCCGCTTTACTTGAAGGTCTTGCATTTGCAGCATTATTTGCTGTGTAAACAAAAACAAAAAGCCTTGGTCAGCGATTGGCTGCAAGGCTTTTTTAAAAAATTAAAAAAATGGAATTAGTAAACGATTTTTCATTCGGGTTATTCTTTTGGCAGGCATTTGTTCTAATAATATTGATATTTCTTTTAGGTAAATTTGCCTGGAAACCCATTTTAGATTCGCTAAACAAAAGAGAACAAGGGATTCAAGAAGCTTTAGATGCTGCAGAAAATGCACGTAAAGAGATGCAATCATTGCAAGCTAATAACGAGCAAATGATGCAAGAAGCCAGAGCTGAAAGAGATGCTATGCTTAAAGAAGCCCAAGAAGTGAAAAAGAAAATGATTGAAGAAGCAACTCAGGAAGCTAAAGAAAAAGGCAACCGTATGATTGCTAAAGCTAAAGAATCAATAGAAAACGAAAAGAAATCAGCTAAAAAAGAAATTCGTCAGGACGTGGCTGAATTGTCTTTAGAAATTGCAGAAAAAATAGTCAAAGAACAATTAAAAGACAAAAAATCAAACCAAGAACTAGCGGATAACTACCTTAAAGAAGCAAATTTTAATTAAATCTTATGGCTCATCAGGCTGCTTATCGATATGCAAAAGCGACTTATGAATTAGCTCAGCAAGCTGGTTCAACAGAACAGTTATTTGAGGACATGAATACGCTGAGAAATACTTTAGCATCATCATCTTCTTTGAGAAATGTACTTAAAAATCCGGTGATTAACCTGGAGAAAAAAGCAGATATAACCAAGCAGGTTTTTAAAAACACACATGAATTAACACATAAGTTAATCGCTTTATTAGCCCAAAAAAATCGGATTCATCAAGTAGATCAGGTAGCAGATGCTTTTATTGATTTATATGAAAAAGAACATCATATTCAACGTGCTACAGTGATCAGTGCAACAGAACTGGGCGCGTCTACTGAGAATGAAATCAGAAATAAGATAAAAGAACTCACCGGAAGTGAAGCAGAATTGACAAAAGAGGTCGACTCATCATTAATAGGAGGATTTCTATTAAAAATTAACGACAAACAATTTGATGCTACCGTTACCGGTAAGTTTAAAAAACTAAGACAAGAATTAACAACAAAAAATTAACAGCGCAATAGATCAGCTATGGCAGAAATAAATCCATCAGAAGTTTCAGAAATTCTTAAAAAACAATTGTCATCTATAGATGCGGATACTTCATTAGAAGAAGTAGGAACCGTACTAAGTGTAGGTGACGGTATTGTAAACGCTTACGGTCTTTCCAATGCAGAATTAGGAGAGCTTGTAGAATTTGAAAACGGCGTTCAGGGAATGGTCCTCAACCTAGAGGAAGATAGCGTAGGTATTGTTCTTTTAGATTCATCCATTACTATTCGGGAAGGCGATACAATTAAAAGGACTAAAAAGATTTCATCTATCCAGGTTGGTGATGGAATTAGCGGTAGAGTTGTAAACACCTTAGGACAACCAATAGATGGTAAAGGTGCTATTGAGGGGGAAACCTATCAAATGCCCATTGAAAGAAAGGCGCCTGGGGTTATTTACAGAGAGCCGGTTTCTGAACCGCTTCAAACAGGTATTAAATCCATTGACGCTATGGTTCCTGTCGGTCGAGGTCAGCGGGAATTAGTAATCGGTGATCGTCAAACCGGTAAGACGGCTGTTTGTATGGATACCATTTTGAATCAAAAAGAATTTTATGACCGTGGTGAACCGGTCTATTGTATTTACGTAGCCGTTGGTCAAAAAGCATCAACTGTTGCGAGCATTGCTAATTTATTAGAAGAAAAAGGAGCGCTGGATTACACAACTATAGTAGCCGCAAACGCATCTGACCCGGCGCCAATGCAGGTTTATGCACCCCTAGCCGGAGCAGCTATCGGTGAGTATTTCCGTGACACTGGAAGACCTGCCTTAATAATTTATGATGACCTGTCAAAACAAGCGGTAGCCTATCGTGAAGTTTCTCTATTACTTCGTCGTCCGCCGGGACGTGAAGCCTTCCCGGGTGATGTTTTCTATCTGCACTCCAGATTATTAGAACGCTCTGCGAAGATTATCAATGACGATACAATTGCGCAACAAATGAATAACATCCCGGATGATTTACAGGGAAAAGTTAAAGGAGGCGGATCCCTTACAGCGCTACCAATCATTGAAACACAAGCTGGCGATGTTTCTGCTTATATTCCTACCAACGTGATTTCGATTACAGACGGGCAAATTTTCTTAACCTCTGACTTATTTAACTCCGGGGTTCGTCCGGCGATTGATGTAGGTATTTCTGTATCACGTGTTGGGGGTTCTGCTCAGGTTAAATCTATGAAAAAAGTTGCAGGAACTCTAAAATTAGATCAAGCTCAATATAGAGAATTAGAAGCATTTGCTAAGTTTGGTTCTGACCTTGACAAAGCAACGATGAATACTATTGAAAAAGGGAAACGCAATGTAGAAATATTAAAACAGGGCGAATCTCAACCATACCCGGTAGAAAAACAAATCGCTATAATCTACGCCGGAACTAAGAACTTATTAAAAAATGTTCCGGTAGAAAAAGTCAAAGACTTTGAAGAAGAATATCTTAATATCCTGGATGCAAAACACAGTGATACTTTAGATGTCCTTAAATCAGGGAAGATCAATGATGAAGCTACTGATCTTTTAGAAAAAGTAGCTGATGAAGTAGCATCAAAATATGCTCATTCGTAAAAACAAGCTTAAACTATGGCTAATTTAAAAGCACTTCGTAGTAGAATAACTTCGGTAAAATCTACAAAGCAGATTACCAGCGCCATGAAAATGGTTTCTGCTGCTAAATTAAGTAAGGCACAAGAAGGAATTGAAAACATGCGCCCTTATGCCGAGAAGTTAACAGAAATCATCCAGAGCTTAAGTGCTACCATAGATGGTGAAATGGGCAACAAATTAGCTAAAGAAAAAGAAGGAAATAAGACTTTAGTCGTTGCTTTATCTTCAAACCGTGGCTTAGCTGGTGCTTTTAACGCCAATATCGTAAAGCAAGTAAATAAAATGTATGAATTATCTGATGATCAAAATGATTTTCATGTAGCTTGCATTGGTACGAAAGCCTCAGATGTGCTAAAAAAACAATACGACTTAGTTTTTACGGAAGCTGATATATACGATCATTTAGATTATGAACACGCATCAATTATAGCGGAAGATCTCATTCAGCGTTTTACAAATGATGAATTTGATAAAGTTGTATTGGTTTATAATCAATTCAAAAACGCCGCTACACAAATCATTAAAGAGGAACAATTTCTACCAATTGTACCTCCGGAAACCGATAAATCTATGGCTCAACAAGACTATATTTTTGAGCCAGATAAAAAAGAAATCTTAGAAGATTTAATGCCCAAGTCTTTAAAAATCCAGCTTTTTAAAGCCTTACGTGATTCTTTTGCCTCAGAGCATGGTGCCAGGATGACCGCTATGCACAAAGCCACAGAAAACGCTACTGAACTTAGCGAAGACCTTAACTTAGAATACAATAAAGCCCGTCAAGCATCAATTACTAACGAAATCCTTGAAATCGTTGCCGGTGCTGAAGCATTAGCGGATTAAGGTTAAAGGCGTCGCCCTGAGCTTGTCGAAGGGTAAAAACAATTTTGGATGTTGAATTTTGGATTTTGAATTACGTCAAGAGTGCTTTGCGAAGTTTAATTTCTTATTCCCTTGCCTTTACTTTACTCTCAAACCTTTTTTCCTTTAATCTTCAACCTTTATAGAAACTACTTATCAACAAAAAACGTTTTCGTACATTCTAAATATGCTAAATAAACACAATTACATGTTAATATATCATTAAGTTTTTTATATTTGGTTAAATCTGAAAGATAATAAACAATCATGAATGTATTTAGAGTAAGTTTTTTACTTCTTCTTTTAGTATCATTCAACTCTTATTCACAGAACGCTATCTTTGGTGCTGATTTCGCAGATGGATGGAACGACTCTGAGAGTGAAAGTGTTAGTTTTGAAGATGGTGCCGGCACTTCAAGAAAGAAAATTTTAAAACCCGAGGGAGGAAATGGTGACAAGTTTTTCAGGCTAGTAACTTATTGGGATGGAAATTTTAATGAATGGGGTCCTAGTACATCGAATGATCTTGTCGTAAGTCAAGGTGTTATCGTAAATGATCTAGATGAGAATAACACGGCTAAATCCTATAAGATCGAAAATGCAAATACTAACCATAACTTTGTTTTTAAAACAAGAAGTAGTGGAAATCCACCAGCGAACACAAGCTTTGTTTTTTTTGAAGTACAAGGTGCTGTAAGAAACATAAACAATGTAACACAGAACATCTCAGAAGATGTTTTTTTTGGTGATGAGATAATCGTAACCGCTACATTAGATGGAAATTTAAATGACGGTCAGGCCGTGTATCTTAGATATTCTGGTGATGATTTTAGTTCTTCGACCATAGTAAATATGAGCGGCTCAGGAACGAGTTACACAGCTACTATCCCGGGTAGCTTTAATACAGCAGGAAAAAATGTAGCCTATTATGTGTTTACATCAGGGACAGATTCATCCAATAATCCACTTGATATTTCAGGTAATGATGCTGATTTTTATACTATCAATTTAGATAATAACTCAGGAAATAATTATGGTTATAATGTTCGTTCTGAATACATTACTGATGATGGTGCTAATAACTGGAATCAAGCATCATCCTGGAGAGCTGGCTCTATACCTTCACCAACTGATGATGTGATTATCGATCATGATTTATCCTTAACAGATGATAGAACGGTGGATAATTTGACAATCAATGCTGGAAAAACGCTAACTAATACAGGTTATACACTAAAGATTGAAAATGGTGGTTCCATTACTAATAACGGTACTTATAGCGACAACTCTGGAACTGTTGAATTTTTAGGAGCAGCAAGCGTGAGTGGAAACATATCTTTTAATAATGTTACCCTTAAAAATGAAAACCTCAATATTAATGGCGTCAATTTTGGATCAAATTCAACCATAAACGGTAGCTTGACCATTAATCCCGATAGTTTTGTTGATATTGGTTCACCTATTTATGGAGATAATTCTACTTTAATCTATAATTCAGCAAATCCAACTGAAACACCTTACAAACGCCGTTCCGAATGGAGCAATGCTGGAAATAATCAGGGAAGACCCAATAATGTCATTGTTCAAAACAATACAGCCATTAATATGGGTTTTGATAATACAACCAATGATGCGATCATAGATGGTGATCTTACAATAGAACCTGGAAGTTCTTTGTTCATGGACTTTGGTTCAAACGATATGGAAGCTCCTTTGATTGTAAAAGGAAATTTTGTCAACAATGGGGAGATATCGCTTTCTGATGAATTAAATGGTGATTTAAAAGTAGAAGGAGATTTTGAAGACTACGGAACATTCAATTATAAAAAAAGAGCTTTATTCTTTGAAGGATCAAATGTTCAAGAAATAACAACTTCAGCTGATACTTACACAATAGATGTTGTACGTATTAATAAGTCAGACGGAGAAGTAATTATGAATCAAGATATCATCATAGATAAAACCGGCGATCCATTGGAGATGAGCGATCAATCCATATTAAATTTAAATGGACATGATTTGACAATCGGTAAAGATGGAGATACATCTCAAGTTTCTTTTA
>Ga0102927_1000221_pt1 | contig 13279 bp, 8 predicted proteins | sample SalPon1_A_H2O_MG_FD_78208 | JGI IMG/M metagenome (GOLD analysis project Ga0102927, IMG submission 78208) | Salt pond water microbial communities from South San Francisco under conditions of wetland restoration - Salt Pond MetaG R1_A_H2O_MG | ecosystem: Environmental > Aquatic > Non-marine Saline... | reverse complement strand
TGTTCATGTTTATTCACTTTTTTCTGGGCATTTCATTTTTAGGCTTGATGGTTTGGCTCTACACAAATACAGCTTTAGAAAAGTCCAACTTCATCGTTTATAGTCTGCTATCGCTCATTGTCCTTGCCTGGACAGGCTTGTACCTCTTTGCTAGGCAAAACCGAAAGAAAGCTGCACCACAATCTAAACAGCTACTAGAAGCTATGAAAAACTAAATCTCCTAGTGTTGATTGTACCCAAAACGCTTTAACTGCCTATCATCATTCCGCCAGTTTTTGTTCACCTTCACGTAAGTTTCCAGGTGTATTTTCTTATCAAAGAACTTCTCTAAATCCTTCCGAGCCTCTGTACCAACTCTTTTGATGGCTGAGCCTTTATGCCCTAGTATGATGGCTTTTTGAGATTCGCGTTCTACCATAATCACACTGCGGATATGGATAATAGAATCTGACTCTTCAAAGCTTTCGGTCTCCACTTCAACACTATAAGGAATTTCCTTTTTGTAATGCATCAAAATCTTCTCTCTGATTTTTTCATTCACAAAAAAGCGTTCAGGCTTGTCCGTCAGCTGGTCTTTGGGATAAAAGGCTGGGGAGTCTGGAAGAAGTTCCAAGATGCGGTTAAAAACTTCTTGTACCCCAAAATTTTGAAGGGCAGAAATAGCAAAAATCTCTGCCTCAGGAAGTTGCTCTTGCCAATGCTGTTGTTGCTCTAAGAGCAATTCTTCGTTGCCTTTATCAATTTTATTGAGGAGCAAAAGCACAGGAATCTCAGCATGCTGAAGTTTTTTGAAAAAAGCCTCATCTTTCAAGGCCTTCTCGCCTAGTTCAACTAAGTAAAGAAGAATATCCGCATCCTGAAAAGCAGACTTAACAAAATCCATCATGGAGTTTTGCAATTCGTAAGCAGGTTTCAAAATGCCAGGTGTATCGCTAAACACCATCTGAAAGTCATCGCCACTTACTATGCCCAAAATCCGGTGCCTAGTTGTTTGAGCTTTGTTGGTGATTATGGATAACTTTTCGCCTACAAAGGCATTCATCAATGTAGATTTGCCTACATTGGGATTGCCTATAATGTTTACAAATCCGGCTTTGTGTGGTTTAGTTTCGATAATGAAGCGTTTTTTATTTCAGCAAAAATAAACAATCTAATACTAGCAAAGGTTTTTAAACTTAGCACTATGCCTTATATTTGTTTTTAATTTGATAAAAAGTTTTTTTTCAAACTAAAGCCTTATCTAAACCTATAACAAATCCACCCTAAAACCCTTAAAACAACTTGAGTCAAACTGATTTTCAAAAGAATTCAAAAGTATTTAGCTTGCTTTTTGAAAGTATTTCAGAAGGTATAATAGTAGTGGACCAAAATCAACGTGTTGTAGAAGTTAATTCTGCTACGGAAGACATGTTTGGCTACTCTAAAGAAGAACTTCTGAGGCAATCTTTAGATATCCTCATTCCAAAACACTACAGAGAAAACCACCACAAACATGTGGACAAATTTGTAGAAAAATCTGAAAAAAGGCGAATGGGAAAAGGAAGAAATCTGTTTGGGCTTAAAAAAGACGGTTCGATTTTCCCAGTAGAAGCAGGCCTGAATCCCTTTCAGTTTGAAGGAAAACGCTACGTCATGTCGCTCATAAGTGACATCACAGAAAGGCATAACCAAAAACAAGAAATTGAACAGCTCAACAAAGACCTGGAGGTACGTATAGAAAAGCGTACAGAAGAATTGAGAGTTACCATACAAGAGCTGCAACTACTGAATTCTAAACTGGGTAATGAAATTCAAAAACGAAAGCAAGCAGAGGCTAAAACCAAAAAAGCACTTCAGAAAGAAATAGAACTCAATGAACTGAAAACCAAATTCTTGTCTTTGGTATCCCACGACTTTAAAACGCCGCTGAGTGGTATTTTAACCTCTTCAACTTTAACTAAAAAATACACCACTACAGAACAGCAAGATAAGCGAGAAAAGCACCTTAATACAATCAAAAACAAAGTGCATTACCTCACTGGTATTTTGAATGATTTCTTATCCATAGAGCGGCTAGAATCTGGAAAAGTCACTTATAAATTTGAAGAATTTAGTCTCATTACTTTAGTGAATGAGGTGATTTATAATGCCAATGTCACCTTAAAGGATGGGCAGGAAATCATTTACCCACAACACCTTGAAGACATCAGCTTAGTCCAGGATAAAAATGTGCTGGAATTGATTCTTTCCAATTTGCTAAATAACGCGGTGAAGTACTCCTCGGAAGACACTAGTATTCATTTTGAAGTTGAAATCACAAAAACCAACCTGATCAAATTCAGAATAAAAGATGAAGGCATAGGCATTCCTGAAAAAGACCAAAAGCATATTTTTGAACGCTACTTTAGAGCTGAAAATGCCCTGAATAATCAAGGTACTGGTATAGGCCTAAATATAGCCAAGGTGCATCTTGAAAACTTAAATGGGTCTATTTCTTTTGAATCTAAGGAAGGTGAAGGCACCACATTTTATATTGAAATACCTATACTACATGACTAAAAAAATTCTGCTCATAGAAGACGACAAAACAGTAAGAGAAAACACTGCAGAACTTCTGGAGCTCGCTCAATATGAAGTTGAGACAGCCTCCAATGGCAAGATAGGCCTAGAAAAAGCGGTGAATTTTATGCCAGATGTAGTGGTGTGTGATATTATGATGCCAGTGATGGATGGATATGAAGTGCTAGAGCAAGTGTCCAGCAATGAAGCTCTAAAAACAATTCCTTTTATTTTCCTTTCTGCCAAAACTGATCATAAAGATGTAAGAAAAGGGATGAATCTTGGCGCAGACGATTACCTCACCAAGCCTTTTGAGGAAGAAGAACTGATAGACGCCATCGAGAGCAGATTGGCTAAAGCAGACATACTGAGTACAGCAGAGATAGAGCCTGAGCCTTCATTAAACTCCTTTGAAGCCTTAAAAGAAATTTTCAGAAAAGAACCTTTGAAAGAGTTTAAGGCTGGCACTTCCATATTTGAAAGTGGACAACCCTCTAATTCTATATATTTGATAGAAAAGGGCGTTGTGAAGACTTATAAACTCGATGAAAATGGCAAAGAACTAATCACGGCCATCAACAAAGTGAATGACATCTTTGGCAACCTCAGCTTTACACGGCCATCTCAGCTTGTAGAATTTGCCTCTACAATGGAAGACACGCGGCTTTATGAAATTTCTAAAGCTAAGGTAAAAGACCTATTTAATGAGCACCCAAAGGTAATGTTTGAATTTATAGACCAACTTGGGGAACACCTCCAAGAGACAAAATCTCAACTGATGGACATGGCTTATAGCTCTGTGAAAAGAAAAACAGCCCAAAGCATTTTGCTTTTCTCTGAACGGTTGAAAAAAAACAAATTGAGCCAAATACGAATTTCTAGAGCCGATCTTGCCGCAGTAGCTGGCATAGCACCAGAAAGCCTAATAAGAACACTTTCTACTTTTAAAAAAGAAGGTATTATAGATGTGGAAGGCAGGAATATAAAAATTAATGATTTTGAAGCTTTAGAAAAAATAGTGTAAATCCTTCAAAGCCCCTACAATAAAACAGAATGTGATTAATATCATATTTTGAAATGGGCTCATCCTATACATTTGCAAGCATAGACCTTATCTATGCACGTTGTACTACTCTCAGACTTCTCCTCTGCTTCCAGACATATGCTGGACTATGCGGCTATGCTCTTCCAAAATCAGCAGGTGAAGTTTACGATTTTGCATGTAAAGACACCCTGCAAAAAAGAAAGTTGTAGTGGAAAGTGTGGTATCATCTTTCATCAAAAATTGAAAAAAGATCAAGTTGTTCTTGAAGACAAGGGATATACCGCAGAGCAAATTCAAACAAAATTCATAGAAGGAGCTTATATAGAAAGCACACGTCAGTTTATTTTGGAGCAGCGAGTGGATTTGATAATGCTTGGAAATTCTAGCCAGAAAATGTTTAATACTGGGTTCTTTTTTGATAAAAAAACACTGGAAATTATCACAAAAGTAAAGTGCTCTGTTGTTTTAGTCCCCGAAGATGTTCCGCTACACAGCCCACAGACTGCCCTTTTGCCAACCGATTTTTCAATTACGTCAGATTACAGCATCTTCAATATTTTGAGGTCATTATCTTTTGTGAACAACACCCATCTTCACTTGATACCTACTAGGTTTAATATGACTTTAGGGCCAAATAAAACTCAGGCTAAAGACTTGATTTCAAGAGTGATTAATTCGTTAGATTTCAAAAGCGTGAAGGAAGTTCAATCCACCTTAAAAGCTAAATCTATCAACAAGTACGACCTTGTGATGGTGATGGCCAAAAACCTAAGTATCTTTAAACAATTATTCAGCACATCTGCTGATACAAGATTTCAACCCGAGGTGCCGTTTTTATTCTTACACGATTCCAAGAAGATATAGCACCAAACCATTCTTATTTTTAGAATTAATAACGTTCTAGCCAGAAAAATCAACTTTATCATTAAAATGCTGATTTCAAGATGAGCAACAAATTGTATACTTCTATTTTTAAACGAAAAGAAAAACAGATCCTCGAAACGTAAGTCTGGAGGAATTTTAGAAAACACCCGCTTTTATAACTGATAAATTATTATTATATTTGCAAAGTTTTGAATATGAGGGGACAAATTAGTCCCCTCTTTTTATAAGTATAGAATGGCTTTAGACAAAGAGCAAATAATAACCTTAGTCAACGAAGGTTTACAAGAAGATAAAAGTCTATTCCTTATCGATTTACAAATTTCTGCAGACAACAGCATCAAAGTAATAATAGATGGCGATAGAGATTTATCTATTTCAGATTGTGTAAATATCAGTAGAGCGATAGAGCACAATCTGGATAGGGAGCTAGAGGATTTTTCTTTGGAAGTTGCTTCCTGTGGAGCTACAGAGCCTCTAAAATATCCTAGGCAATACCCGAAAAACCTAGGTAGAAAGCTTTCTGTCGTTACAGATAACGATGACATTGAAGCAGAGCTTGTGGGTGTGGAAGATGAGAAGATTCACTTGAAGTGGGTAGCTAAAGAGCCTAAACCAGTTGGAAAAGGGAAGCATAAAGTAAATAAAGAAGCAAAAATAGCTTTCGACGACATCGTGAAAGCTCAAGTTATAATAAATTTTAACAAGTAAAGATATTATGGAAAATATCGATTTGATCAACTCGTTTTCTGAATTTAAAGATGATAAGCTAATTGACAGGGTAACCTTAATGGCTATTTTAGAAGATGTTTTCAGAAATGCCTTAAAAAAGAAATTTGGGCAAGATGATAATTTTGACATTATCATCAATCCAGATAAAGGAGATTTAGAAATCTGGAGAAACAGGATAGTAGTGAATGATGGAGAAGTAGAAGATGATAATAAAGAAATCTCTTTGAAAGATGCTAGAAAGATAGAGCCAGACTTTGAAGTTGGTGAGGATGTCTCTGAAGAAGTGAAACTTTTTCAGCTGGGACGAAGAGCTATTTTGGCCTTGAGACAGAATTTAATTTCAAAAATTCATGAGCATGATAGTACTAACACCTTTAAATATTTCCAAGATTTAATAGGAGAAATTTATTCTGCAGAAGTGCACCATGTGAGGCACAATGTCGTTATCCTTCTAGATGATGACGGCAATGAACTGATTATACCTAAAGAGCACCAAATACCAGCTGATTTTTACAGAAAAGGGGATAGCGTAAGAGGGGTGATAGAGAAAGTAGAATTGAAAGGCAATAAACCCGTGATTATCCTCTCAAGAACCTCTCCAGTGTTTTTAGAAAAATTATTTGAGCAGGAAATACCAGAAGTATTTGATGGACTCATCACAGTTAAAAATGCAGTGAGAATACCAGGTGAAAAGGCAAAAGTAGCTGTAGATACTTACGATGACAGGATAGATCCTGTAGGGGCGTGTGTTGGGATGAAGGGGTCCAGAATACATGGTATTGTTAGAGAGTTAGGCAATGAAAACATAGATGTGATCAATTACACCAACAACCCTCAACTGTATATTCAGAGAGCGCTAAGCCCGGCGAAAATTGTGAACATTAAGCTAAATGAAGAAAAAAATTATGCTGAGGTCACTTTAAAACCAGAAGAAGTCTCTAAAGCTATAGGTCGAGGTGGCCATAACATTAGGCTGGCAGGACAACTCACTGGGTATAACATTGAAGTCTTCAGAGACGGTATTGAAGAAGAAGATGTAGAATTGACAGAATTTACCGATGAGATAGAAGACTGGGTCATCAAAGAATTTAGCAGAATAGGTTTGGACACTGCTAAAAGTATCTTAGAGTTAGACGTAGCAGATCTTGTAAGAAGAACAGATTTAGAAGAAGAAACAGTAACGAACGTGATTAAAATTTTAAAAGAAGAGTTTGAGGAATAGATTTTTATAACTCATCTTTGTAACACTATATAAGAGGTAATATTAGAGGCAATTTATGGCTGAATCAAAACAAACAAGATTAAATAAAGTACTGAGAGAGTTTAATATTTCATTAGATCGTGCTGTGGAATACTTAAACACTCAAGGCTACGACATCGAAGCAAGACCTACTACGAAAATTTCTGAGGAAGTTTACAGGGTTTTATCAGATAAATTTGAAACTGATAAAAGCAAAAAAGTAGCTTCTGAAGAAGTGAGTGAAGAGCGCAAAAAAGAGAAAGAAGAATTGCGTCTTGCTAGAGAACAAGAACTTGAAAAGAAAAAAGAGGAGGAGGCCAGAAAAGAAAAAGAAACTGAAGAGCACAACAAAAAAATAGAAGCTGCCAAAAAAGCTAAGGAAGTAGAAGACTCTAAAGCAAAAGCAGAAGCTGAAAAAATCCAAATAACTTCTCAGCAACAAGAAGAAACTATTAGGACAAAGTCTAAAATTTCTGGCTTAAAACAAGTTGGAAAAATTGAACTTACTGAGGCTAAAAAACCAAAGCCTACTAGCAAAAAAACATCTGCTAAGCTTGAAAAGCCTTCAAAAACAGCTCAAGAACAAGCTTCACAAAAAGAAACTATCAAAAAGGTTGTAGAAAAGCCTGAAGCTAAAAAAACAGACAAAGAAGAGGAGGAAAAGACTCCTGAGGAAGTTAAGCACGAAACAAAATACACTAAACTTTCTGGACCTAATTTTACAGGTGAGAAAATTGATTTGAATCAATTCAAAAAAACACCCACCAAGAAAGAAAAAGAAAAGGATAAAGAAAAAGAAGCGGCTTCCAAACGAAGGAAACGTAAGCGTATTTCTAAGACAAACACAAGCCCTGGTGCTAATAAGCCAGGAGGAGCTAATAAAAGAGCACCACAAAAACCGTCTTCTAGACGCGGAGCAAAACCGCCAGTTCAGAAAGAAGAGCCAACCCCTGAAGAGGTCCAAAAACAAGTAAGAGAAACCTTGGAAAAGCTACAAGGCAGATCCACAGGCAAGAAAGGTGCTAAATATAGACGAGATAAAAGAGATCAGCACAAGCAGAGATCTCAAGATGACATCAACCAGCAAGAAAAGGAAAGCAAAATCCTGAAGGTTACAGAATTTGTGAGTGTCAATGAAATAGCGACCATGATGGATGTGCCAGTTGTCAAAATCATATCAGCGTGTATGTCTCTTGGTATGATGGTAACGATGAACCAAAGACTAGATGCAGAGACATTGAGTGTTGTGGCTGAAGAATTTGGCTATGAGGTTGAATTTGTGAGTGCAGAATTAGAAGATGACACAGAAATAGTTGAAGAGAATCCAGAGAGCTTGAAGCCAAGAGCGCCTATCGTCACCGTAATGGGACACGTCGATCATGGTAAAACCTCCCTACTTGACCATATAAGAGAAGAAAACGTCATCGCTGGAGAATCTGGAGGAATCACCCAGCACATTGGTGCATACAGTGTGAAAATTCAAACTGGTGAAACGATATCATTCCTTGATACACCAGGTCACGAAGCCTTTACGGCCATGCGAGCAAGGGGTGCGCAAGTTACAGATATTGCCATTATAGTCATTGCTGCAGATGATGATGTGATGCCTCAAACAAAAGAAGCTATCTCTCACGCCCAAGCTGCTGGAGTTCCTATTGTATTTGCTATAAACAAGGTAGATTTATCAACCGCTAACGTAGAGCGAATAAAACAATCTCTTGCCAGCATGAATTTACTGGTTGAAGATTATGGTGGTAAAATCCAATCGCAAGAAATTTCTGCTAAAAATGGAACTGGAGTTCCAGAATTATTAGAAAAAGTATTACTAGAAGCTGAATTATTAGACCTAAAGGCAAATCCAGACAGGCTTGCTAAAGGAAGTGTTGTAGAAGCTTTCCTAGACAAAGGGAGAGGCTATGTATCTACAATACTTGTACAAGCAGGAACCCTTAAGATTGGAGATTATCTGTTAGCAGGTACTACTAGTGGTAAGATAAAAGCCATGCAAGATGAACGTGGCCAAAAAGTGAAAGAAGCAGGCCCATCTACACCAGTGTCTATTTTAGGACTGGATGGTGCACCACAAGCAGGAGATACTTTCCAGGTTATGGAAGATGAACGCGAGGCAAAAGACATTGCTTCCAAAAGAAATCAACTCCAAAGAGAACAAAGTGTAAGAACACAGAAACACATCACCCTAGACGAAATTGGAAGACGTATCGCTCTTGGTGATTTTAAAGAACTGAACATTATTCTGAAAGCAGATGTGGATGGTTCTGTTGAGGCGTTGACGGACAGTTTACAGAAACTCTCCACAGAAGAAATTCAAGTCAATATTATTCACAGAGGCGTGGGAGCTATTACAGAAAGTGATGTACTATTAGCCTCAGCTTCAGAAGCTGTTGTAATTGGATTTAATGTGAGACCAGCAGGCAATGCTCGAACTTTAGCTGATAATGAAGAAATTGATATCAGAATGTACTCCATCATCTATGATGCGATCAACGACATCAAAGATGCTATGGAAGGCATGCTATCTCCTGAACTGAAAGAAGAAATTACGGGTACAGCAGAAATAAGAGAAACCTTCAAAATTTCAAAAATTGGAACTATCGCAGGCTGCATGGTATTAACAGGGAAAATTTACAGAAACTCTGGAATTCGACTCATCCGTGACGGTATCGTTATTCATACAGGAACACTCACTTCCCTAAAGCGTTTCAAAGACGATGTGAAGGAAGTTTCTAAAGGATACGATTGTGGTATGCAGTTAAAAAACTATAACGACATTCAGGAAGGAGATATTCTTGAGGCTTACCAAGAAGTAGAAGTGAAAAAGAAATTAAAATAACAGATGAAATTTGTTACTCTAAAAAAGCTGCTTCATGTCTGAGGCAGCTTTTTTTGATGTCATACAGACAGTTTGCATACTATCAACTGAATTATGAGTTGAATCCTGCGTGATTCATTTCGACCTTCAGTAATAAACACATTTAAAAATAAAAAAATCCGAATTCAATTAAGAAATCGGATTGAATAAAGTTGGCCTACTAGGGCTCCCTTCGACTTCGCTCAGGATAAACTTCTCGCCCTTAAAAACTTTCTATTCAAAAATAAAAAATCCGAATTCAATTAAGAAATCGGATTAATTTTAGTTGGCCTACTAGGGCTCGAACCTAGACTCTTCTGGACCAAAACCAGACGTGTTGCCAGTTACACCATAGGCCAATATTATTGGAGTGCAAATATAAAACTAACTTTTATATCACCAAACGCTTTTTTAAAATTATTCTCTAAAAATTTATCGCCTGATTATTATCCTAAACTGAATAAATAATAATCAAGTCTTAGCGTTCATAAGATTTCATAATTGTTTATTTTCGTTCAAAATTTTTAGCGATGACAAAGTATGCATTCTCACTATGGAATAACCTCTTAGGTTGGTTTGCCTTCTTAGTAGCTTTTATCACTTACTACCTTACGGCAGAGCCTACAGCTAGCTTTTGGGATGCTGGAGAATACATAGCCACTTCTGCTAAACTACAAGTAGGACATCCGCCTGGCGCACCGTTTTACCAGATTTTTGGTGCCTTCTTTTCCATGTTTGCATCAGATGATAGTCAAATAGCCTTCATGGTGAACTTGATGTCTGGGGTGGCTAGTGCTTTTGCTATCTTATTCATGTTTTGGTCAATTACCTTATTATTAAAGAAGCTCACTAAAAACATCGAGGGTAATTCTAAAACCTCAGATGCAGCAATTTTAGCAAGCAGCACTATTGGAGCGCTCACTTTCACCTTTACAGACAGTTTTTGGTTTAGTGCCGTAGAAGCTGAAGTGTATGCTATGGCAGCCTGCTTGATGGCGGCTATGTTTTACATTGGTTTGCTTTGGGAAAGAGACATGCATCAACCAAGAGGAAACAGATGGTTGATTTTGATTTGTCTCATTATTGGTTTATCCTTTGGAGTCCATTTTATGGGATTACTCACCATACCAGCTATTGGTTTCTTGTACTATTTCAAAAATTATAAAACGATTACTGTTAAAAATTTCATAGTAGCCAATTTAGTAGTTGTTGGAATATTACTTTTTATTTTCAAGCTACTCCTACCCTATTCTCTCACCTTTTTTGCGAAAATGGAAGTGTTTTTCATCAATAGTGTAGGTCTGCCTTTCAACTCAGGAACTATTATCGCAGGCTTACTGGTCATTGCTGCCTTTTACTTTGGTTTAAAATACACAAGAAAAAAGAATTACATTCATATCAATACCATATTACTTTGCGTGTTATTTGTATTTATTGGATTTTCGAGCTGGATTATGCTTCCTATACGAGCCAATGCAGGAACGGTCATTAACGAAAATGATCCGAGTAGTGCCCAGCAACTTCTAGCCTACTACAACAGAGACCAATACCCTGAAACGCATTTGTTCTACGGTCCTCAATTCACAGAGCTTTTTGCTGGACTCGATCCTGACAACCCTTACCTAGATGAGGATGCTATCTATGAAAAGGATGAAGAAAATGGAAAGTATATTATTATAAATGACTTCAAAAATGCAAGACAAAATTCTGATGCTAGGCATAAAACGTTTCTACCACGGATGTGGAGCTCTCAGCATGCTTCCAACTACATGATGTTTACAGGCCCGCTGGAATTTTCTATCAAACCAGAATACAGAGGAGAGCAAGAGCTAGTTTCCATAATAAATACCTTTAGAGAGGATTTTAGCAAAGGAGAAGTCTCTTCTGATGGGTATATCAGTTTTCTAAAACGCTTTAATGAATATTTAGACATTCAGAAACCCTCAACAGCTTCAAATTTTAATTATTTATTTGAATTCCAAATGGGATACATGTACTGGCGGTATTTTATGTGGAATTTTGCAGGTAGACAAAACGACAATCAAGGTAAATATTCTGCATTTGATGGAAACTGGCTCAGCGGTATTGATTTTATAGACGAAAATAGACTAGGAAGCCAGGATAACCTTCCATCAGATTTAGCGGCCAACAAAGCTAGAAACACCTATTATTTCCTACCTCTGATACTTGGACTAGTAGGCCTATTTTTTCATGCGTCCAAAGATGTAAAACGCTTCTGGGTACTTACTGTATTCTTCTTATTTACAGGAATAGCCCTAAAAATCTATCTCAATGAACGGCCCTTTGAGCCTAGAGAAAGGGATTATGCCCTTGTAGGTTCCTTTTATGTCTTTGCGATATGGATTGGTATTGGAGTCTATGCTTTGTTTCATTATCTAAAAGCCTATATCACTCCAAAAATAGCACTCCCTTTAATAGGCCTCATTTGTTTATTTTCAGTACCAGTACTGATGGCTTCAGAAAACTGGGATGACCATGACCGCTCTGGAAAATATACAACTCTGGCTATGGCCAAAAAATACTTGGACTCTGTAGATGAAGACGCCATCCTCTTCACCATAGGAGATAATGACACATTTGCCTTATGGTATGCCCAAGAAATAGAGGGCTACAGAACCGACGTAAGAACCATAAACACTAGCTTATTTGCTACAGATTGGTACATCGACCAGATGAGAAAAAAAGCCTATGAAAGTGAAGCTATCAAAACTACTTTAGTTCATGATGACTATAAATTCGGCACCAATGATGCCGTATGGTATCAAGAAGACCCAAGAATAGAGGATACTTTGGGAATTGATAAATTCATAAGATACATCAAAAGCGACAATGAAACTACTAAAGCTGAACTACAAAGTGGACAGGTTATTAACACCTTTCCTACTAAACACATAAGAGTACCTATTGATAAAGAGAACATCATTAAAAATGGAATTGTATCTTCTGAAGATAAAGATTTAATCGAAAATCATATAGACATCAATCTTGAGGATAATTTGATTTATAAACCCAACCTTATGATGCTAGACCTGCTGGCTAATAATGATTGGGAACGCCCTATCTATTTCACTGGTGGAAGTTTTAGAGATGAAGACTACCTATGGATGAAAGATTATCTTCAGCTTGAAGGAGTAACATACAAACTAGTCCCTATCAAAACGCCTGTAGATCCTGAAAATCCATTTGAAATGGGACGTATCGATGAAGATAAGATGTACGACATTGTAATGAGTTGGGATTGGGGAAATAGCGGTAGTGATGACATCTATCACGATCCAGAAACACGAAAAAATGCCATAACTTACAGGAGCAACTTGGCTAGGCTTGCAGAACAACTTATCAAGGTAGACAAATTTAGCAAAGCTGAAGATGTTCTAGATCTGGGCATGAAACATATCCCTGTGAAGCACTACCAATACTACCAACTTGTAGAGCCCTTTATTACTGGCTACTATCAAATCGATAAAAAAGAAAAAGCTAGAGAAATTTGGAATGAAGTCGCTACTAATTATCAAGAATGGCTCGACTATTATGCAGGAATGAGCTACGAAAATCAAATTGAAAATGCGGATAGAATCTTCACTGAAATTGAAAAATACAGAAGCTTAGTAGATATTTTGATTATCTATCAAGACAATGATCTTGTGAAAGAAAAAGCATCTGAATTTAATTCATACTTAGAAAAATTTAGTCACTTCTATGAGGATTCAGATTCCGAGGAAGTTGATCAGAATTTATTAGATGAACTAAATGATGAAGATTTAAATGAAAATAAGGGAGACTCTACAAAAGGAAAATTACTCTCCCCAGACCAAATACCAAATTCTTAGATAGAGTTGAATGCCAATAAATTAGTTAAGCAATTTTTTCCAAAACGAACCTGGACTATTTCTTCCGAGGAAAAAGAGATTTTCCTCACTTTTGATGATGGCCCTATTCCAGAAGTTACTCC
>Ga0102927_1000220_pt1 | contig 13297 bp, 10 predicted proteins | sample SalPon1_A_H2O_MG_FD_78208 | JGI IMG/M metagenome (GOLD analysis project Ga0102927, IMG submission 78208) | Salt pond water microbial communities from South San Francisco under conditions of wetland restoration - Salt Pond MetaG R1_A_H2O_MG | ecosystem: Environmental > Aquatic > Non-marine Saline... | reverse complement strand
GGCCGCGGGGCGTGGACACCGCTGGTCCCTGAGCGATCAGGCTGCCTGATCGAGGCCATGCTGGTGTTCGAGGACTGGCTTGTGCGCCAAGAGTTGGAAGACGCCGAGTCGCGTATTGTCATCCGTGCTCTTGCCAGTGGCGAAGAGCATGTTATCGAGCAGCCTGATCCCTGCGTTGAAGTCGGGCTCGTGGCGGGGATGGAGTACCGCACCCAAATCCTGCGTTTTGCCATGAGCGGTTTCACCCAGCCCAATCAGATCTTTGACTATGACATGGTGACGCGTGAGCGCGTGCTGAGGAAAACGCAGGAAATCCCCTCGGGTCATGATCCTGCGGACTACGTGTCCCGACGCTTGATGGCCACTGCAACGGACGGTGAACAGGTACCGATTTCCCTGTTCCATCGCGCCGACCTCACGCCGGACGCGACAACGCCACTGTTGCTGTATGGCTATGGGGCATATGGCATCAGTGAGCTACCGGGGTTTAGTCCGAATCGACGCTCATTGGTGGACCGCGGGTTTGTCTATGCCGTTGCACATGTTCGAGGTGGACGTGAGCGCGGTTACCGGTGGTATCGCCAGGGGCGGCAGGCCGCGAAGATGAATACCTTTACCGATTACATTGCTTGTGCCGAGGCTTTGATTGACGCGGGATATACCGGGGAGGGTCGGATTGCGGCCCACGGGGGCAGCGCCGGCGGGATGCTCGTCGGCGCCGTCCTCAATCAGCGCCCGGAGCTTTTTCATGCCGCATTGGCCGATGTGCCCTTTGTCGACGTGCTCAACACCATGCTGGATCCCAGTCTGCCGCTGACGCCACCGGAGTGGCCTGAATGGGGTAATCCGATCGAAGACCCGAAGGCCTATGCCGATATTGCCGCTTATTCGCCTTACGACAATATTTCGCCGCGGTCCTACCCCCACATGCTCGTGACAGCTGGCGTGTCTGATCCGCGCGTGACGTATTGGGAGCCAGCGAAATGGGTCGCGCGTCTGCGCGCTGAGGGCAACCCATCAGGTCAGTTGCTGCTGCGCACGAACATGAGTGCCGGGCACGGTGGTCCCGGCGGGCGGTTTCAGCACCTCGAGGAGGTCGCCGTCCGGTATGCGTTTTTGCTCAAGGCCTATTCGATCGTGGAATAGAGCTCAGCGTAAGCATCACGAAGCTGGTTTTTCTGCACCTTACCCATCGCGTTGCGCGGGAGCGAATCGACAAACATCACTTCTTTTGGCTGTTTGAAGCGGGCAAGCCTTCCCGAGAGCGCTTCCATGATGGCCGCTTTGGTGGGCTCGGCGCCCGCTGCGGGCACAACGATGGCGGTGACACCCTCACCAAAATCGGGGTGCGGGACGCCAATGACCGCTGATTCCTCAACATCTGGATGCTCATCGATGATCTGCTCAACCTCGCGAGGGTAGACGTTGTATCCCCCGGAGATGACGAGATCCTTGCCGCGGCCCACGATTTGGAGATAGCCCTGGCTATCGACCATGCCAAGATCGCCGGTCATGAACCAGCCATCGGCGCGGAGCTCTTCAGCGGTTTTTCCTGGCATGCGCCAGTAACCGGCGAAGACATTCGGTCCACGCACCTCAATCATGCCCACCTCTCCCTGTGGTAAGGCCTCACCGCGCTCGGGCTGGGTGATCCGAATCTCGACGCCAGGCAGGGGGAAGCCGACAGTCCCGGCTCGGCGCGCTTCGTCATAGGGGTTAGAGCTGTTCATGCCAGTCTCAGTCATGCCATAGCGCTCGAGAATCGCCACACCGGTTCGCTCAGAAAAGGCCTGGTGCGTCTCGGCGGTGAGCGGCGCTGAGCCAGAAACGAAAAGCCGCATCGCTGCGACAGCGTGGTGATCCAGACGCGGTGATTTGAGCAACCGGCTATAGAAGGTGGGCACGCCCATCAGTACCGTCCCATCCGCCATGGCATCGATGACTTCATCGGCGTCAAACCGTGGCAGATAGAGCATGGACGCCCCACTGGCCAGAACCGTGTTGCAGGCAACGAAAAGGCCATGGATATGGAAGATCGGCAGGGCATGAATGAGTCGGTCCGTTGCCTTGAATCGCCAGGTCTCAACGAGGGCCTCAGCATTGCTGCGCAGGTTGCCGTGGGTCAGCATTGCGCCTTTCGAGCGTCCGGTTGTGCCGGAGGTGTAGAGGATGCTGGCGAGGTCATCGGCGCCGCAGAGGGCAATGCCTTCAAACGGCTCGGCCTTGGCGGCCTGGTCCATCAGGTGACCACCGCCATCGGCGTCAAGCGTGGCGAGGGCGGTGCGCGGCTGGGCAGCACACAGCGTTTGCGCTTCCGCTTCATCCTGCGGCCGACAGACAAACAGCGCAGGCTCGGCATCGCCGAGGAAGTAGGTCACTTCCTCGCCGGTATAGGCCGTGTTCAGCGGTAAATAGACGGCGCCCATGCGCAGGCATGCCAGGTAGAGCAGGATGGTCTCAGGGCTTTTCTCAACCTGCACGGCGACCCGGTCGCCCTGTTCGACGCCCAGCGCAACCAGTGCACCAGCGAGCCGCGCAGTCAGTGTGGGTAGCTCGCCGTAGCGAATCACTTGGCCTGCCGGGGTGGTCAGGAAGGTTGCCTGGGGCTGGCGATCGATGACGGTCTGAAAGTGCTGGTAGAGATTGTCGCTCATGGCGCCGGGTTCTCCTGGATCATCTTTCGGGCGCGCCGCAGCAGGTCGCGCACATTGCTGGACAAAGTGATGTGGCCATCGGCACTGAAGCGCTCGTGGTTGCGCTCAATTTCTTCGGGCACGTAAAGGTAGTTGACCATCATTCCAAAGGCGCTCTGTAGGCCCTTGGTCGAGTGATCGCCGAGAAAGTTGATGCGCTCGAGTCGGGCGCCATTACCGAGGTGAAAATTGGCGACTGGATCACGCGGGGTTGTGCCGCGGCGTTTTACCGCAGCGAGGTAATGTGCAGCGAGTGCCCGAAGGGGCTCTTGCAGTGCCTCGGTCGCCTCGGTATCGGCAAGCCAGTCATCCGTGTTGAGCGGCTTGAGTGCCGCTTTGGTCTCCGCATCGAGCATGGCCGGCTCGGTATCGCGCAGCTCTTCGAGCCAGCGCCGAAACCCGGGCATCGGCGAGAGCGTTACAAAATGCCGCAGTTGCGGTAGCTCACGGGAGAGTTCGGTGACCACCTGTTTAATCAGGAAATTGCCGAACGAGATGCCACGAAGGCCACGCTGGCAATTGCTAATGCCGTAGAAGGCGGCCGTTGTGAAGGGGCCGTCATCAGCCGCGCCATCCGTGTCTTCATCAAGGATGGCCTGAACATGCGACGGGATTTTGGGTTCAAGCGCCACTTCGACGAAGATCAGCGGCTCATCACCCGTGGCGGGATGAAAAAAAGCAAAACAGCGCCGGTCGCGCTGGTCGAGCCGCCGCCGAAGGTCTTGCCAGTCGCTGATGGCATGAACGGCCTCGTAGGCGATGATCTTTTCCAGAATGGCGGCAGGTGTCTGCCAGTCAATTCGCCGTAATACCAGAAACCCCCGATTGAACCAGGAGCCGAAGAGATGCTGAAAATCGGCATCCACCGCGGCCAGGTTGTCATCGTCACCCAGGCCCTCGATCAGCGTTTCACGCATGCGAACGAGCTCAAGCGTGCCGCCGGCAGGTAGGTTTAGCCGACGTAAAAGTTCTTGACGGCGGGGCTCGCAGGCGGAAAACAGGCGCCCCAAACTGGCCTCGTCGCCGTTCGATTGCCAGGTGCGGTACGCCGCCTCGATGGACTTCGGATCAGCCGAAAAGTCACGGGCGAGCGTGCGAAAAAAAGCGTGTTTTTCATCGGTGTCGAGGCTTTTGTAAAGCTCAAGTGCCCGTTGCGCGAGTGCAATGCTCGAGGCCTCTCCATCGCTTGCCATTAGCGTGTGGCAGGCCTCCGTCAGCTCAGCGGCTGAGCCCGGTTGGCTTCGCTGCCGACCCCGTCGCATCGCGCGGCTATCCCGCTGGGTGATGGTTTGGAGCAGGTCCTGCAAAAAGCCGACATTCACAATCGCCATGACTGCCTCAGCCCATCACGGTGGTCGGCAGCCACGTGGCGATACCCGGGAAAAAGCACAGAATGATGATCGCAAGGACCATGCACAGCGCGTAGGGCAGGCTGCCATACAGAATATCGCGCAGTGAGATTTCCGGCGCGATCCCCCGGATGATGAAAAGGTTGAGACCCACGGGCGGGGTAATCAGGCCAATCTCCAGATTGATGGTTAATATCACCGCAAACCAGTAGGGATCGAACCCGGCGTTAAGGATGATGGGTATCAGGATGGGGGCGGTCATGACGATGACTGCCACCGGTGGCAGGAAGAATCCGGCTACCAGGAGAAAGACGTTGATAATGCCCATCATTACCCAGCGATTCACCTCCATCGATGCGATCGCTTCGGCCAGCGTCTGCGTGATGAAGAGTGAAGACAGCGCAAAGGCAAAAATCTCGGCGGCGGCGATGATCAGCATAATCATCACGCTCTCGCGCAGCGTGTCCCGAAAGATCAACTGCAGGCGATGGCGATCCCACATCCGATAAATGACGACGGCCAGCGCGATGCATAAGAACGCCCCGGCGCCAGCGGCTTCAGATGGGGTAGCGACGCCGCCATAGAGGGTGAACAAAATGCCCAGCACGACGGCCAGGAAGGGCAGCACGCGCTTTATCGCCTGCAGGTTAGCGCGGACATTGCTGCTGACCTGCGCGGCGCCGGCTGCCATGGAACCGCCATAGCCGCCACTGAGGCGACAGGCGATGATCGTCCAAATAATGAACAGCCCGGCCAGCATGAATCCGGGAATGACGCCCGCCATGAATAGACGCCCGATGGACGTCTCGGTGGCGATGCCGTACACGATCATGGTGACGGACGGGGGGATGAGGATGCCGAGTGTGCCGCCCGCGGCAATGCAGCCAGCGGCAACGCCGTCCGGATAGCCGCGATTGCGCATTTCGGGGATGCCCATCTTTCCAATGGCAGCGCAGGTCGCCGGTGATGAACCCGAAAGTGCGGCAAAGATGGAGCAGGCCCCAATGTTGGAGACGGCGAGCCCAGCGGGAACGCGGCCGAACCAAACATCCAGCGCACGGTAGAGGTCCCGCCCCGTCGGCGATGAGGCGACGGCGGCCCCCATCATGATGAACATGGGAATGGCGACAAACCCGAAATGGGCGATGCTCTCGTAGAAGGTTTCACCGAAGTAGGTGAGCTCGGGCATGCCTCGGCTGGCGACCAGGGCAACAAGTGAAATACCCCCGAGGGCGAAAACGATCGGGGTGCCGATGGCCATCAGCACGAAAAGGCCGACAACCACAAACACGCCACTGGTCAATGGATCCATGATCAGGGTGCTCCGCGCAGGAATTCCGCGATGTATTGCAAACAAAGCAAGGTCGCGGCGATCGCCATCGGGAAAATCGGAATCCACAGCGGCGGATTCCAGATCGTGCCGGTGCCCCAACCCATGTGCCAGGCCTCGTAGACGTATAACCAGGCCGCGTAGGTCAGGGCCAAGCAGAACCCGAGGCCGACGAGCCGACCAATGGTGAGCATCACGGTTCGAGCGGTCCCTCCAAGGACGTCGGGGAGGGCCGTGACGGCAACATGGCCACCGGTCATGAGGACATACGGTGCGCCAAGCATCATTGCCCCCGTAATCGAATACACCGTGAACTCGGTTTGCCAGACAGTGCTCTGGTTGAGCACATAGCGCACAAAGATCATCTGGCAGACGACGGCGACGCCCGAAAACAGCAATGCCGCGGCAAAGACCGCCATGGCCACCGACACGCGGTCGATGACCCAGATGTAGGTGGCGGTCATCCCTCGGGGGATGACCGCAGTGCGAGCGTTACTCGATTTCGAGGGCTGCATCGATGAGTTCCTGTCCGTTCGGGACATCCTCGGCAAAGGTCTGGTAAGCGCTCTCCTGAGCCAGCTGGAGCCATGCCTGATAATCTTCGCTCGACATGCCGACCACCTCGACTCCGTTCTCGGAGAAGACGTCAACCAGCGTCTCATCGAGGCCCGCGGCCTCAGCAGCGAAGTACGCCTCGGCGACCTGACCCGCCTCCATCAGCGCTTCGCGCTGTGCGTCATCGAGCCCTTGCCAGGTGCGCTCCGAGATCAGGATCGGTTCGTACATGAACCAAAGGGCATTTTCGCCGGGACGCGTGAGGCAATCGACCTGCTCGTAGATGCGGTAAGAGACGAATGAGCCTGAGGACGTGTTCGCCCCCGTCAGAACGCCCGTTTGCATTGCGGAGTAGATTTCCGAGCTCGGCATGGAGGCAATGGAAGCCCCGCCAGCCGCCAGGAGTTCATCGAAGGCCGGGCCTGCCGCCCGCATTGTCTGCCCGTCGACGGTGTCTGGCGAGGTAATGCAGCGTTCGTTAGACGCAAAGGCCCCAGCCAACCAGGCATCGGCGAGCACACGGCCGCCCCCCTCGTTGATGACGTCCTTGATCATGTCCATAAAGCGCGAGTCGTTCAGACGCTGAGCGCGCTCATGGTTGCGCACAAGCCCTGGCATCAGCGTGGCTGAGAACTCTGGATGACGGCCACTGGCGTAGTCCAGGGGCAAAGCCGTGATGTCGAGCCGCCCCTGGGCAATGGCCCCCCACTGTTCTTTTGGTCCAAACAGCGAGGCCCCTGGGTAGACTTCGATCTCAAGGCCAACGTCAGCCTCGGCCACCTCGCGAGCGAGGATTTGAACCATTTCATCGCGAACATCGCCCTGGCCACCTGGCCATTGATGCGAGGCGCGCAGGGTGGTCTGGCCCATGGCGGTACTGCTGATCGCGACGGTGAGCGCAACGGCCCCGCCGATGATGTGATGACTTCGACTCATCGTTCTCTCCTCCTGATGGAATGTCAGGTTGGTTTTTTGGTATACATCAAATTGCTTGATGTATACATCGGTATAGTGAACCAGGTTAGGGCTGTCAACCCTGGATGACTCATAGATAATGCGGGAAGTCGCCACGGAGGGAGTAATGACGCGGGAGCGGGTATCACGAGTGCAGCGACTGCGAGACGAGCTTGCGGAGGCGGTGATCAATGGTGATCTCAAGCCCGGCGAGAAGATCGACCCCGAGGCGCTGTCCGCGCACTACGGCTGTTCCCGCACGCCTGTTCGTGAGGCGATTCAGCAGCTTCACGCAAGTGGTCTGCTGGTGGTCGTGCCAAAGCAAGGGACGTTTGTTGCTGAGCTGGGTGTGACGGAGCTCATTGAGCGGTTCGAGGTGATGGCTGAGCTCGAGGCGATGGCGGCCCGACTGGCCGCTCGCCGTGTGGATGCAACGGATATCGCTGAGTTAAATGCCGCGCTGGATGCGTGCAAGACCGCTGCGGCCAGCGGCGATGCCGACCGCTATTACTATGAAAACGAGCACTTCCATCATTTGATTTATCGAGCCAGTCAGAACACCTTTATCGAAGATGAGGCTCGGCGGCTGCATAACCGGCTGAAGCCATACCGCCGTTTGCAGTTGCGCATGCGCAATCGTTTGCAGCGCTCACAACAGGAACACGCCGAAGTGGTGGCCGCGATTGAAGCCGGCGATGCTGAGGCGGCCGCCGATGCACTGCGTCGTCATGTGCGCGTGCAAGGCGATCGGTTTACCGATTTCGTGGCCTCAATGCATCACCAGATGAGGTCATCCGGTACTGGATGATCGGGGTAGTCCGCCTCTGTATCGGATTGGGGCGCCGCCTCGTCAGCGCTCCACGCCAGTAGAAATGGCGCATCAGCGCGCAGTCGCTCCACCAAGGTGCCGGGAATCAGTCGGTAGCGCCCGCGGGTGCGCGCGATGGCTAGCTGGCCGGAAGCCAGGGCCTTGCGCTGTTCGGCGTTGATATTGATCGGGCGGATTCGGCCATTGTGTTCGAACTGGAAGCGATCATCTCCGTCGTGGGGCACTTCATTGTCGACCACCAGGGCCCGGGCCGCTTTCTCACGAGCGGCTTGATCACGGGCTTCTTGCTGATGTCGATTGAGAGTGCGGTCGCGAGCGCGGCGGTCAGCCTCACGCTGCGCCGCCGCTTGACTAGCGGCGTTCTGGTCGGTGTCGTCCTCACCGCGCTTGCGCTTTTTGCGCTTTTGGCTGCGAGTTTTACGCACAGACTGCTCGTCGGTCAGCCCGGCCTTCATTAATTGATCGCGAAGACTATCACTCATGTTGAAAGGATAAGCAGCGGCAACCCAGCTGACTACCCCTTAAGCGCAGGGCTTGGACGAGCCCGCTGTACCAGCATGACGCCGAAAACCACCACGCCGACTCCGGCAATGGCACTGGGTGCTAACGACTCGTCAAACAACAGCCACCCCATGACGACGGTGAGCGGGGGAGCGAGGTAAAACAAAGAGGCGACTCGAGAGGCGGCACCATGCTGGATGAGCAAAAACAGCAGCCCGATCGCGCCAACAGATAGGACGAGGACCAGCCAGCCGAGCGCAAAGATGAGTTCACTGGTCCAGGTGATTTGCCCGGTCTCCGTGAACATGGCCAATGTGCCCAGTACCACGCCGGTGGCGGCGAACTGCACCGCACCCCCTGTGCGCAGATCAGTGATAGGACAGAAGCGTTTTTGGTAGAGCGTCCCCAGCGTGATGCCCAGTAGTGCCACACCGGTGCTGATCAGTGTATCTGTATTGGCGGTGCCGCCTTGGAGACGGGAGGAGATCACGAGCGTCACACCGGCAAATCCCAGCAAAAGCCCGATCCACTGACCTCGGCTGACCCGTTCGCCGAGGACGGGCCCAGCCAGCGTGGCAGTCAGCAAGGGTTGTAGCGCAACGAGAATGGCCGTCACCCCCGCCGCTTGGCCACGGTCAATGGCCCAGAAAACGCCGCCAAGGTAGCACCCGTGCACAAGCAGACCAGCGACTGCGGTGTGAGCGATCGCTCGGGGGCCGCTCGGCCAGGGCGCTCGCATGAGGATCGCCACGGCGAGCAGCAGCCCGGTCGCTAGGAGCATTCGCACGGCGAGGAACGTGAGAGGCTCGATGTAGGGCAGTCCGAGGCGGGCACCGATAAACCCCGTGCTCCACAGTAGGACGAAGGCGCTCGGCAGTGCCAGGGTCCAGGCCCATTCTGGGAGATGACGCATTGTGGGTTCCCTCCGAGGATCGAATAGTGCCGATCCCGCGTGAACTTGGCCACCCCTGGTGTGGCCAAAACTGGACTGACCGAGTACGGTTTAGCACACTCAACCGAGTGGTTTTCGCATGACACGACCAAGGAGGCCTTTATGGCATTCACGTTGCCGGATCTGCCCTATGACTATGATGCACTGGATCGCGCCATTGACGCGCGCACCATGGAGATTCATCACAGCAAGCATCACAACACCTATGTCACCAAGCTCAACGACGCGGTCGGTGGCACTGAGCAGGGCGAGAAGTCGCTGGAGGACCTGTTAGTCAGTGTCTCCACGTTGCCTGTCGCAGTCCGCAATAACGGGGGCGGTCACTACAACCACTCGCTGTTCTGGCAGATGCTCTCCCCCAATGGAGGCGGTCAGCCGACTGGGGCGGTCAGTGGTGCGATCGATGCGGCCTTTGGCTCGTTTGACAGCTTCCGAGAGACATTCACCAATGCCGCATTGGGGCGCTTCGGTTCCGGCTGGGCCTGGCTAATCCACACGCCAGATGGGCTGAAAGTGACCTCCACGCCAAACCAGGATAATCCCATCATGGACGTGGCCCCGGAGCAGGGAACGCCGATCCTCGGCCTCGATGTCTGGGAGCATGCCTACTACTTGCGCTACCAGAACCGGCGCCCGGATTACGTTGAAGCGTTTTGGGACGTCGTAAACTGGGACGAGGTCAATCGCCTGCTGAGCGCTGCGAGCTAATCAAAGCGGTCTTTTGAACCCGGGCGGGTACCTCATGGAGGTGCCCGCTTTTTTGTTGGTGGCTATGACTCGGGGGCGACGTCAGCCAGCGCGTCGCTGAATCCCATCAAGGAAAGCGGCAATTCAACACCACGCCCCTGTGGATCGGCGATGGTCAGCGTCACCTCAGTGCCGGCCCGCATTTGCCCGAGGAGATCATCCTCAAGCTCGATATTAGCCCGGCAGCCTGTCTGCAGGCATAGCTGAATGGGAAAGCGGATGGCCTCATTGTCATCCACTTGAAGCTGCACACCCGGAGGCAGGCGCATGCCCAGTGGGAGGTTGAACAATGCAATCGGATTGTCGGCATCCTGCGGGTAGCCGATAACCGCCTCAAGCACGGTCTGCTGGCTTTCCTGCTCGCTGACTTGCTGGTACATCTCACACAGGTCTCCCGCCCCAAACGCGTCTTCTGGCGCAGGTTGGCAGCGCACAATCCAGTCTTCGTGCTCGGCTGTGATTTCAGCCGCCTGGGCCTGATCCTCCGCCCCGAGCGTTGGCTCGCCCTGGGTTTCCTGCTGCGCAAAGACCGACGTCGTTGCAAAAAGCGTGATCAAGCCCAGCGCAGCGGCAAAGCCAGCCTGTTTCATAAGCGATTCTCCTGATGGGTAAGAGTAGGCGCAGTTTGCCGGAGTTGGCGAGGTGTGCAAATCAATCCTCGGCAGGCTCATACCCAAGGTTTGGGGCAAGCCAGCGCTCAACCTCCCGAATGGGCATGCCCTTGCGGGCCGCGTAGTCCTCAACCTGGTCACGATAAATCCGACCCAGCCCGAAGTAGCGGCTATCAGGGTGACCGAAATACCAGCCAGAGACAGCGGCGGTGGGATACATTGCCCGACTCTCGGTTAGCTTCAGACCGATGCGCTCCTCAACGCCGAGCAGGGCCCAGAGACGATCCTTTTCGGTGTGATCCGGACAGGCGGGATAACCAGGCGCGGGGCGGATGCCGTTATACTGTTCTTCGATCAGCGCCGCGTTGTCTAATGCCTCATCAGGCTGATAACCCCAGTAGGCTCGCCGAACCCGTTGATGCAGCATCTCCGCAAAGGCCTCGGCCAGGCGATCAGCCAGTGCTTTGACCATAATGGCATTGTAATCATCGTGATCGGCTTCGAACCGTGCGACCGGTTCGTCGATGCCAATCCCCGTTGTCACAGCGAAGGCGCCGATCCAGTCTTTGGCGCCGGTCTGCCGGGGAGCAACAAAATCCGCGAGTGACTGATTAGGCCGGCCGTCGGGCTTTTCGTTTTGTTGGCGCAGATGGCACAGGGTCATCAAGGTCTCGCGGCGGTCTTCGCCGGTGTAGATCTCCGTGTCGTCTCCGACCGCGTTAGCCGGAAACAGCCCGTACACGCCGCGCGGCGTCAGCCACTGTTCAGTGACCAGCTGCTCAAGCATATCCCGGGCATCAGCCAGGAGTTTGCGGGCCTCTTCGCCGACAATCTCATCATCGAGGATCTTCGGATACGAGCCGGCCAGCTCCCAGGCGTGAAAGAACGGCGTCCAGTCGATGTACTCGACGAGTTCATCGAGCGAGGGTGATACCTCGTGGATGCCGGGGCAACGGGGTCTGATAGGTTCATAACCCTGCCACGTGATGCGTGTGCGATTCGCGCGTGCTGTCTCAATGTCGATCCATTTTTGGCGTTTCTGGCGGCTCGCGTGCTGCTCTCGGACTCGCTCATACTCCGTCCGAATACCCGCTGCAAAGTCTTCGTAGCGGGTATCACTAACCAGGTTGCTGGCCACGCCGACCGCTCGCGAAGCGTCTTTTACGTAAATGATATCGCCGTCATAGCGCGGCGCGATCTTGACCGCCGTATGCACGCGTGAGGTCGTTGCGCCCCCGATGAGCAGTGGCTTCGTCATGCCCCGGCGTTGCATTTCCTTGGCGACGTTGACCATTTCATCGAGAGACGGGGTGATCAGTCCGGACAGGCCGATGACATCCGCGTTTTTCTCGATGGCAGCATCGAGGATCTGCTCGGTCGGCACCATCACGCCGAGGTCAGTGACCTCGAAGTTGTTGCATTGAAGCACGACACCGACGATGTTCTTACCAATGTCGTGGACATCGCCTTTGACCGTGGCCATCAAAATCCGGCCGGCAGGCTCATCGTCTGTGTTGCCGCTGGCCGCTTTCTCTTCTTCGATGTACGGCAGAAGATAGGCGACCGCCTTTTTCATGACCCGGGCGGATTTAACGACCTGGGGCAAGAACATTTTGCCTTCACCAAACAGGTCGCCAACCACATTCATGCCATCCATCAGAGGGCCCTCGATGACCTCGATGGGGCGGTTGAACTGCTGGCGGGCTTCTTCTACATCGTCATCGGTGTAGTCGGCGATGCCTTTGACTAGCGCGTGCTCCAGACGTTTGGCGACTGGCTGCTCGCGCCAGGCAAGGTCCTCTTCTTTTTTGCGGCCGCCCTGGCCTTTATAGCGCTCAGCCAGGTCAAGCAGGCGTTCGGTGGCATCCTCACGCCGAGCCAGCACCACGTCTTCAACATGCTCGCGCAACTCCGGGTCGATGTCGTCATACACCTCGAGCTGGCCGGCGTTGACGATGGCCATATCGAGGCCCTCACGGATGGCGTGATAGAGAAACACCGAGTGCATCGCCTCACGCACGGCGTTATTGCCGCGGAACGAGAACGACAGATTGGACAGGCCGCCACTGACTTTGGCGTGGGGCAGGTGAGTCTTGATCCAGCGCGTGGCGGCGATGAAGTCCACGGCGTAGCGATCATGCTCAGCAATCCCCGTCGCCACTGGGAAGATATTGGGGTCAAAGATGATGTCCTCGGGCGGGAAGTCGAGGCGCTCAATCAGCAGACGATAGGCTCGCTCGCAAATCTCGATGCGTCGCTCGTAGGTGTCCGCCTGACCCTGCTCGTCAAAGGCCATGACGACAACCGCTGCACCGTGGCGGCGAAGCTCCGCGGCTTGTGCCAGAAACGGGGCCTCTCCTTCCTTGAGCGAGATCGAATTCACGACGGACTTGCCTTGAAAGCACTTCACGCCAGCGATCATCGGATCCCATTTTGAGGAGTCGACCATCACGGGGACGCGCGCAATGTCAGGCTCGGACGCCACCAGTTTCATGTAGCTTTCCATGGCGGCGGTGGCATCCAGCATGCCCTCGTCCATGTTGATGTCGATGATCTGCGCGCCCCCGTCAACCTGATCCCGAGCGACCTCAAGCGCGGTGTCGTAGTCCTCTTCCATGATTAGGCGCTTGAAGCGTGCGGAGCCGGTGACGTTGGTGCGCTCTCCGATATTGACGAACAGCGAGTCGGCAGCAATGTTGCAGGGTTCCAGCCCCGATAGGCGCATGGCAGGCTCAAGCTGGGGAATCACGCGTGGGGGCAGGTCTTCCACCGCCCG
>Ga0102927_1000218_pt1 | contig 13359 bp, 13 predicted proteins | sample SalPon1_A_H2O_MG_FD_78208 | JGI IMG/M metagenome (GOLD analysis project Ga0102927, IMG submission 78208) | Salt pond water microbial communities from South San Francisco under conditions of wetland restoration - Salt Pond MetaG R1_A_H2O_MG | ecosystem: Environmental > Aquatic > Non-marine Saline... | reverse complement strand
CAACGAGGCGGATCCAGAACTCCGCGCCATGGCGGAAGATGAAGCAAGTGCGGCGCGCGAGCGACTTGAGACACTATCCGCAGAGCTCAAGGTACTAATGCTGCCAGAGGATCCCAATGACGCGCGCAATACGTTTATAGAGATTCGTGCTGGCACTGGCGGCGATGAGGCAGCGCTTTTTTCAGGTGACTTATTGCGGATGTATCTCCGCTATGCCGAGCAACAAGGCTGGAAGCGGGAAATCATTAGCGAAAGCGAGGGTGAACAGGGCGGCTACCGCGAGGTGGTGGCTCGTATCACTGGCCGTGGTGTTTACTCTCGGCTTAAATTTGAATCAGGTGCCCATCGGGTACAACGCGTGCCAGCCACTGAGTCACAAGGCCGCATTCATACCTCGGCTTGCACGGTTGCGGTTTTGCCCGAGGCAGAAGCGCTTGATGAGATTGACGTTAACCCAGCCGATCTTAAAGTGGATACATTTCGAGCATCTGGCGCCGGCGGCCAGCATGTTAATAAGACAGACTCCGCGGTGCGTATCACACATTTACCCACCGGCGTGGTGGTGGAATGCCAAGATGAACGCTCTCAGCACAAAAATCGGGCTAAAGCGCTTGGCTTGTTGCAAGCACGTCTCATGGACGCGCAACGGGATGCCGCGGTGAGCGAGCGCAGTGAAGCCCGTCGGTTACTCGTAGGAAGTGGCGATCGATCAGAGCGCATTCGCACGTATAACTTTCCCCAGGGTCGCGTGACTGACCATCGCATCAATCTCACGCTGTATAAGCTTGAGGATATTTTAATGGGGAATCTCGATCCAATTATCGACCCGCTCGTCAGTGAATATCAGGCTGACCAACTGGCCACACTAGCGGATGAGGTTTAGATGAGAACAAGCGCGCGCGATTAAGCGACGCGCTGTTTCTCGCGGATCTCCTCTAGCGTTTTGCAATCCACGCATAGCGTAGCCGTTGGCCGTGCCTCTAACCGACGTAGGCCAATTTCTACGCCGCATTGATCGCAGAACCCATAATCATCAACCCGGATACGATCCATGGTTTGATCGATTTTACGAATGAGCTTGCGTTCACGATCACGCGTGCGCAGTTCAAGCGCGAACTCCTCCTCTTGGGTCGCGCGGTCTGCCGGATCGGCGTAATGATTTGCATCGTCACGCATATGGCTCACCGTGCGCTCCACTTCATCCTGCAACTGCTGTTTCCAGGCCTCAAGAATGGCTTGGAAATGCGCACGTTGCGCCTCGTTCATGTACTCCTCGTCCGCCTTGAGCGGATACGGTTCAATCCCTCGAACGGGCAGGGTAGCCTTATCGGCCATAATGCACCTCCATAAATGCGAGCGCTGATTCAACCCTTCGACGGCCTCCGGGTCAAGCCCTTAATGTGATAACTCGACTAAGCCGATCGCGCAAGCAGCGGTTTTGCTAAACGCGCGGCGGCATCTCGTAACAGGGACTCGGTGGTGTCCCAATCAATACAGGCATCGGTAATCGACACGCCATAGTCTAAGTCAGCAGGGCTGGTGGTTAATTTTTGCGCGCCCCAGCCAATGTTACTTTCGATCATTACCGCTACGATAGACCGATTACCCTCAATAATCTGGTTAACAAGGTTCTCCATCACAAGCGGTTGTAATGCGGGATCCTTATTGGAATTAGCATGGCTACAATCGACCATTAAACGGGTCGAAAGATCCGCATCCGCTAGCGCTTTTTCACTGAGCGCAATACTCACTGAATCATAGTTAGGCTGACTGCCACCGCGAAGCACCACATGACCAAAGCGATTACCGGCCGTGCGAATAATGGCAGATTGTCCCTCTTGTTGAGTGATTCCAAGAAAGCTATGCGGGCTTGCCGCTGAGCGCATTGCATTAATGGCCACATCAAGACTGCCATCAGTACCGTTTTTAAAACCAACCGCAGTGGATAAGCCGCTCGCCATCTCACGATGCGTTTGTGACTCGGTTGTCCGCGCGCCAATCGCCGTCCAACTAATTAAGTCGCCAAGATACTGCGGCGTGATAGGATCAAGCGCTTCAGTGCCTGCAGGCAGGCCTATTTCAGCGAGGTAGAGCAAAAGCTCACGCGCACGCAATAGCCCTTGTTCAATATCAAAGCTGTCATCCATATACGGATCGTTTATTAGCCCCTTCCAGCCAACGGTGGTGCGGGGTTTTTCGAAATAAACCCGCATCACGATAACGAGCTCAGAGGCAAGCTCATCGTGAAGTACTTTTAGCCGACGCGCGTAATCCTTAGCGGCTTTAACATCATGAATTGAACACGGACCAATCACCACCAAAAGGCGTGGATCGGTTCCCTCCAACACACCTTCGACCGCTTGCCGGCCAGACTCAACCGTCGCTCTTGCAGCTGCGCTAAGCGGAAGTCGCTCTTTAATGGCCAGCGGTGTGGGCAAAAGCTCTTGAGCTTTAACGTTAAGATTGTCGATTGGCGCATCGCTCATGAAGTTACCTAAATGGTTTGCGTGGAATTATTTTAACCAAGATTAGTTTAGCCTGATGGCCAGAAAATGACTATGTCAACGCTGATATTCACCGTCATTCTGCTATGCTTTTAATGAATACCACGATGGGTAAAAAATTTATGGCTATCGATCGTAAACTCCTCGATGTGCTCTGCTGCCCGGTCACGAAACAGCCGATTCGCAGCATTAAGCGCAATGAGTTAAAAACACTCAATGAGCGCATTAGCGCCGGCGAAGTCCACTATCAAGATGGCAATACGGTCGAGATTCCGCTCGAAGAAGGTTTGATCACGGCCAATGAGGAACGCGTTTATCGCATTGATGACGGGATTCCTGTCATGCTCGAAGAGCGCGCCATTAATTTACGAGCCGCCGGATTGAAGTGATTGCCGAGACAACGCTGGGGCAGGCACGAAAACAGGGAATAGACCGGCTGCGGCCCACTAGCCCAACGCCTATCCTTGATGTCGAATGTCTCCTTGAGGCAGCCACAGAGCTGCCCCGGGTGCGAATGCGATCACACCCAGAAACACCCCTAAGCGCTGAGGCTAAGTGGCGTTATCAAACACTGCTTGAGCGCCGGGCTAATGGCGAACCCATCGCCTATTGCCTTGGCCGGCGCGATTTTATGGATTTCACGCTTAAAGTCAGTCCCGATGTACTTATTCCTAGGCCGGAGACTGAGCATTTAATTGCCGCCGCACTGACGAGCTCGCCTGCGCGCGTGCTTGATCTCGGGACCGGTAGTGGCTGTGTCGCGATAGCGCTGGCGCGAGCGTGGCCAACCGCGAGTGTTGATGCGGTTGACCAGTCAGCAAAAGCACTCACACTGGCTCGGCGAAATGCGAAAGCGCTTGGGGCTGAACGCATTCGATTTTATCAAGGGAATTGGTATGCGCCGGTGAAAGACCAACGCTACGACTTAATCGTCGCGAATCCGCCTTATATTGCGAATGCGGAAACGGAACCAAACCAAGGCGATGCACAATTTGAGCCAACGCATGCCTTGCGCGCGGGTCCGAGCGGATTAGAGGCACTTAATCAAGTAATAAGCGGTGCACCTACTCAGCTCACCAACCAAGGCCAGCTCTGGCTAGAGCATGGCTATCGACAAGGCCAAGCTGTACGCACACAACTACAAGCAGCCGGGTTTACCGCGATCACAACGCAAAATGATCTTGCCGGTCACGAACGGATTAGTGGCGGCATTTGGAGTGCCGCGTAATGGATGATGAGCAACTCCAGCGCTATAGCCGGCAAATTATGTTGCCGGGGTTGGATTTGGATGGCCAAGAGCAATTACTCAACAGTCGCGTGCTTATTGTTGGGCTAGGCGGACTGGGCTCGCCGGCTGCTTTGTATCTTGCCGCCGCTGGGGTAGGGCATTTACATATTGCTGATTTTGACCATGTCGAACTCACCAATTTACAACGCCAAATCCTCTACACCAGCGCCGATGTGGGGGTGCAAAAAACCACGGCAGCCACCCAACATATCGCCGCTCTCAACCCGGGCGTGGCAATTACCGCCATCCAGCAACGTCTTGATCCCGCTAGTCTGACCGAGCTCATGGCCGATGTTGATATTGTTTTAGATGGTTCTGATAATTTCGCGACTCGATTTGCTGTCAATGCGGCCTGTGTTCGCACTGGCAAGCCTTTAATTGCAGGGGCAGTCATTGGTATGGAGGGGCAGCTGGCTGTCTTTAGGCCCGATCGTAATGGGCCGTGCTATCGCTGCGTTTTCGCTGATACGGGGGACCAAGCGCTGAGTTGCAGTGAGACAGGTGTATTGGGACCGCTGCCCGGGGTGATTGGCAGCCTTCAAGCCGTTGAAGCGATCAAGGTACTGACCGGTTTAGGTGAGGCGCTAGATAGCCGATTATTAGTGGTTGACGCGCTCAGCCAATCTTGGCGGCGATTGAACCTACGCGTCGACCCAGCGTGCCCAGTCTGCCAGCGTTAGTGTGATTGCTCGCTTGCCGGCGGTTGGGAGGCCGGGTCGGTAAATAAGCGCTCAATATCAATCGCATCAAAACGGTAGGGCTCGTTACAAAAGTCACAATGCACTTCGACCTCACCCTGCTCTGCCAGAGTTTCTTGCATCTCGGGTTCGCCCAGTCCTTGCAGCATTGAAGCGACTCGAGCCCGTGAACATCGGCATCGGAATTCAAAAGGCATAGGCTCGAAAACCCGAATATCTTCCTCATGGAACAAACGCCGAATCACCTCCTTTGGGGCAAGCTCACGCAACTCTTCACCCGTGAGCGTTGAGGCCAACACCCCGGCACGCTGCCAGGCATCCTCGTCATGAGCGTCGACGACATCTGACTGCCCAGGGAGTCGTTGAATCAGCATGCCAGCTGCTTGATTGGCCTTAGCAGACAACCACACACGGGTCGGCAGCTGTTCAGATTCGCGGAAATAATGCTCGAGCGCGGCGGCAAGTGATTGCCCGGTCAGATCAACCACACCTTGATAGCGCTCGCCTCCAGACTCAGGCTCAATTGTAATCGCCAATGTGCCTTGTTGCGCTTGATCGGCAAGCGCGCCGGTGTCTGGCAGCTCATCGCGTGAGCGCGCCATTGCCCGCAATGCACCATCACTGCCGGCCTGAACGAGTAGCAATGAAAGTGGTCCTTGCGACTGCAACTGCAGAGTAAGTGCGCTTGGATATTTCAGCGTTGCCACAAGCAAAGCTACCGCGGCTAAGCCCTCACCGACTAATTGCTGCACTGCCGGACTGTAATCAGTGCGCGAGAGAATGCTGATAAATGCGTCATCTAATTGGACGACTTCACCACGCACGTCCGCGTGCTCGAATAAAAATCGCTCTAACCGATCTGTCATCGCCATTTAGCCATCCAATCGACGCTTGAGAATATCGTTCACTTGCTGTGGATTCGCCTTGCCTTGAGAGGCCTTCATAACTTGACCGACAAAAAAGCCCATCAGTTTGGTTTTACCGGCTCGATACTGTTCGAGCTGATCGGGATTAGCGGCGATCACCTGTTCAACTAACGCTTCAATGGCACCGCTATCTTTGACTTGCTCAAGTCCTCGAGCGGCAATTACAGCATCCGCATCGCCCTCACCCTGCCACATGGCTTCAAACACTTCTTTAGCGATTTTGCCTGAAATTGTCTCATCGGCGATCCGCGCAAGGAGGCCGGCAAGCGCCACTTCGCTGACCGGGCTCTCGGTAATTTCTAAGCCGGCTTTGTTCAGCGCGCCTGAGAGATCACCCATGACCCAATTAGCAGCGAGTTTGGCATCGTTGCAGTGAGTGAGAACCGCTTCAAAATAATCAGCTAATTCGCGGTGACTCGTAAGCACCGCGGCATCATAGTGATTGAGTCCATAGTCACTAACAAAGCGTGCCTGCTTGGTATCCGGTAACTCCGGTAACTCGGCGCGTACCGCTTCAATTTGCTGAGCAGTAATTTCTAATGGCAAAAGATCAGGATCCGGGAAGTAACGGTAGTCATTCGCCTCTTCTTTGCCCCGCATTGATCGAGTGACACCGCGATCCGAGTCAAAAAGGCGTGTCTCTTGGATTACCCTACCGCCGTCCTCGAGCAGCTCAATTTGCCGCTCAATCTCAAAATTGATCGCCCGCTCGACAAATCGAAACGAGTTGAGATTTTTAAGCTCGGCGCGTGTGCCAAAGGCAACCTGTCCCACCGGGCGAACCGAGACATTGGCATCACAGCGAAAGCTGCCTTCCTGCATGTTGCCATCACAAATGCGCAAATAACGCACCAGAGAGTGCATTTTTTTCATATAAGCCACGGCTTCTTTGGCAGAACGTAAGTCTGGCTCTGAGACAATCTCCAGCAAAGGCGTACCTGCACGGTTAAGATCGATACCGCTCATCGCAGTAAAGCCCTCATGCAAGCTCTTACCGGCATCTTCTTCAAGATGGGCACGGGTCACGCCAATGCGCTTGCGGCTCCCATCCTCTAGGTCAATATCCAGATGGCCTTGACCAACAACCGGCAGTTCGTATTGCGAAATTTGATAGCCCTTCGGCAGATCCGGATAGAAATAATTTTTCCGCGCGAACACCGACCGACCCGCGACGTCGGCATCCAATGCAAGCCCGAGTCGTATGGCGTAGTTCACTGCCGTTTCATTGAGAACGGGCAGCATGCCAGGCATGCCTAAATCAATAGCACAAGCTTGGGTATTGGCTTGTGCGCCGTAGGCCGTTGAAGCCCCTGAAAATATTTTTGTTTGCGTGGCGAGCTGCGCATGCAGCTCTAAGCCAATAACGGCTTCCCATTGCATGCGCTTTAACCCTCCTCGCCTGGCTGACGTGTATGCCAATCAGTGCATTGTTGATAGGCATGCGCGGCGCGCAATAGGGTGGATTCAGCAAAGTGATTACCAATGAACTGTAATCCAACCGGTCGTCCCGCCCCCATTCCTGCCGGAATCGACAATGCCGGCAATCCCGCGAGATTAGCCGCAATGGTGAAAATGTCTGATAGGTACATTTGCACTGGATCATCTGATTTTGCGCCCATTGAAAATGCTGTTGAAGGCGCTGTCGGCCCGACAATGACATCCACTGACTCAAACGCTTGCGCAAAATCGTCTCGAATCATCCGCCGAACTTTTTGTGCCTTGAGATAATAAGCATCAAAGTATCCGGCCGATAGTGCATACGTGCCCACCATGATGCGCCGCTTCACCTCCTCCCCAAAGCCTTCAGCGCGACTGCGCTTGTACAAATCTTCGAGATCCTTAGGCGCCTCACAGCGATGGCCATAACGTACGCCATCAAATCGCGAAAGGTTTGATGACGCCTCGGCTGGCGCAATAACGTAGTAAACCGGCACAGCAAGTTCGGTATTGGGTAGAGAAATATCGCGTATCTCTGCACCCTGCTCACGCAATGTTTCAACGGCAGCAGCGATTGCCTGGGTCACTTCATCATCAACTCCATCGGCTGCAAAATACTCGCGCGGCAAGCCGACCTTAAGGCCTTTTAAGTTCGCGCCCTCAAGGCCTGCTTGATAATTCGGAACCGGTTGGTCAACGCAAGTCGAATCCCGCGGATCAAAGCCCGCCATCGCACCTAGCATGATGGCAAGATCCTCTGCGCTCTGCGCCATCGGGCCGGCTTGATCAAGGCTCGAGGCAAACGCAATCATGCCGTAACGCGACACCCGCCCGTAGGTTGGTTTAAGTCCGCTAATGCCGGTAAGCGCAGCCGGTTGACGAATCGACCCCCCGGTATCGGTACCTGTTGCCCCAGGGACCAATCGTGCTGCCACTGCCGCTGCCGACCCCCCCGACGATCCACCGGGTACGCAGCGGGTATCCCATGGATTTTGCACCGGGCCATACCAACTGGTTTCATTGGATGAGCCCATTGCGAACTCATCCATATTCGTCTTCCCCACCATAACGGCGCCGGCTGCACGCATCTGCGCAACGACAAAGGCGTCATAAGGTGGAGCAAAATTATCCAACATGCGCGACCCGCAACTCGTACGAACGCCGGCGGTACAAAAAATATCCTTGTGTGCAATAGGAATGCCCGTTAGCGCGGTTGCCTTACCTTTAGCACGAGCTTTATCCGCAGCTTTGGCCTCTGCCAAGGCAATATCGGGGGTCATTGTGATAAACGCATTCAGCGCTGAGCCTGTCTCCATAGCCGCTAGGGTGGCGCGCGTGAGCTCTACGCTTGAGAGCTCACCGCGATCGAGGGCGGCCGATAACTCGGCAATAGTCCGGTCGTGCATGATGATCAGATCCTAGCGTGGCCCGCGATCAGGCGGACTTATTCGATAACGCGTGGCACCAAGTAGTGCCCATGTTCAGTCAATGGAGCGAGCGCTTGAAATTGCTCGCGCTCATTGGGCTCGGTTACCTCATCCGGTCGCAAGCGCTGGGTCATCTCGAGGGGATGGGCCATGGGTTCAACACCGGTCGTATCAACCGCTGAGAGCCGCTCGACAAAAGCCAGAATGTTACTCAAATTACGAGCGTGGTCTTGACTATCCTCGTCACCAACCGCTAAGCGGGCCAAATGGGCAATCTGCCCAACTTCATTTACATCAAGTGCCATTAGCAGGATTCCCCGAAAAACGCGGCGTAAGCCGATAAAATTACCATAATGAGTGGCTTGCCCAAACCCCCGCCTGTTGATAACTTAACGAATCTTTCTCAACCGTCTGGATTTCTTCATGTTCAAGGGTATACGGGGTATCTTCTCCAACGATCTTTCCATCGACCTAGGAACAGCGAACACGCTGATTTACTCCCGTGGTCTTAACATAGTGCTCGATGAGCCATCCGTGGTCGCCATTCGTCAGGATCGTGACGGTGGCCCCAAGACGATTGCCGCGGTGGGACATGAAGCGAAGCAGATGCTGGGCCGCACGCCCGGCACGATTAAAGCAATACGCCCCCTGAAAGACGGGGTCATTGCGGATTTCACCGTCACCGAAAAGATGCTTCAGTACTTCATAAAAAAAGTCCACGAAGCGCGTTTTTTCCGTCCTAGCCCAAGGGTGTTGGTTTGTGTCCCCTGCGGATCAACTCAGGTCGAGCGTCGCGCGATTCGCGAATCGGCCGCCGGTGCTGGCGCTCGCGAGGTGTATTTAATTGAAGAGCCCATGGCAGCGGCTATCGGCGCGAATATGCCTGTTGACGAAGCCCGAGGCTCTATGGTTTTGGACATTGGTGGTGGCACCTCAGAAGTCGCCGTACTCTCTTTGAATGGCATTGTTTACTCAGCCTCGGTACGTATTGGGGGCGATAAATTTGATGAGGCCATTGTCAATTATGTCCGCCGTAACTACGGCATCCTAATTGGTGATGCCACAGCAGAGCGGATTAAACACGAAATTGGCCAAGCTTTTCCTGGCAATGAAGTGCGTGAACTTGAAATCAAAGGCCGCAATTTGGCGCAAGGGATCCCGCGCAGCTTCACGCTAAATAGCAACGAAATGCTTGAGGCCCTCCAAGAGCCTCTCTCAGGCATTGTTGGTGCGGTAAAGACCGCCCTTGAGCAAACACCACCAGAGCTTGGAGCTGATGTCGCTGACCGAGGTATCGTGCTCACCGGCGGTGGCGCTTTACTGCGCAACATCGACCGCTTGTTGATGGAAGAAACGGGCCTGCCCGTCGTGATCGCTGAAGATCCATTAACTTGCGTCGCCCGGGGTGGGGGCCGAGCACTGGAACTCATGGATGAACGCGGCGCCGATTTATTTACGAGTGAATGATCGCCTAATTAAGGCATCATAAAGGGTTGCGATCGCCATCATTGTCTGACTAGCCTAAGGGCTTCGTTGGCAGCCGATCGAGGAATTTAGCGTATCAAACCCCTATTCTCACAGGGCCCAACAACCAGCATGCGATTTGTGCTACTGGCACTGCTATCGCTTGCGCTCATGATTACCGACTATCGCCACGGGCTACTCGATCCAGCACGGCAGGCAATCTCAACGGTTATTCATCCCATCCGTTTATTGGCCGCACTGCCAACGCAAATACTCGATACTGCCGATCAAAAACTCACGAGTCGCGGCGAGCTCATCGCTGAAAATAAGCGCCTTAAAGCGCGTCAACAGATTTTTGAAGCACGTCTACAACGCCTCGATGCCTTAGAGGTAGAGAACATTCGCCTACGCAGCCTACTCGATTCGTCTTATGACCTAGAGAGTCCGGTGCTCATTGCTGAGTTAATACAGGTAGATCTCGACCCTTTTAGTCATCTGATTGAGGTGAGTAAAGGCCATCGCGCTGGGGTAGCGGTTGGCCAACCCGTCATCGATAGCGATGGAATCATCGGCCAAGTTGATCGAGTTACACCGTTTAGCGCCACTGTGCGGTTAATCAGTGACCCAGGCCATGGCATTCCTGTTCAGGTCAATCGTAATGGCCTACGCAGTGTTGCGTTTGGTACCGGGCGTCTCGACACACTAAGTATTACGAGCTTGCCCAATAATGCCGATATTCGTCGTGGTGATTTGCTGGTGACATCAGGGCTAGGTGGGCGTTTTCCTTCTGGCTATCCCGTTGGTGAGGTGCGTTCAGTGACAACCGACCCGGGGCAGTCCTTCTCTATGGTGGCATTAGAGCCTCTTGGCGCCCTTGGGCGCATTCAAGAAGTGCTGTTGATTCAGCAAAAAGACAATCAACCCGCCCCCACTACAGAGTCAGACGATAATGAATAGCCTGCGCACACAAGGCGGTTGGCTTATCGCTTTGAGTGTTCTGCTCGCGTTAGTTTTAACCCTAGTCCCACTGCCTAGCTCGTTAGAACACTTACGCCCCGACTGGGTGGCATTGGTATTAATTTACTGGAGTTTAGCTCTGCCGAGCCGCGTTGGCGTTGGCATCGCTTGGTTGGTTGGCATCCTGCAAGATGCCTTGCAAGGCACGCTACTCGGCGCGCACGCACTGGTATTGGCGCTAAGCGTTTTTTTAATCATTGAGCTCCACCAACGCATTCGTAATTTTCCCATTTGGCAACAAGCCCTTACCGTTTTATTCGTCCTCAGCATCGGCCGTGCCGCTTTATTATGGATACGCGGCTTGGGTGGCAATGCGGATCTTGATTGGCGGTTTTGGATGCCTGCGCTCACGAGTGCGGTTATTTGGCCGCTCATTTTTGGATTATTGCGGACATTGCGCCGTTATTATCGGGTGAGCTGACATGAGTCTTAACCTGCTCCCGGATCGAACGGGCGAACGCCGTGTGGTGCGCGCTCGGCTATGGATAGCGGCAAGTATGATCGCGTTATTGATGATCGCCCTTGTCGGGCGCATTGGTTATTTGCAAGTCGCACAGTACGAACAGCTAAGCGCACGCTCACAAGATAACCGTATCCGCATGGCTCCACTCACACCGACTCGTGGCATTATTTATGATCGCCAAGGCCGCATTCTTGCTGAAAATCGCCCCGCCTTTCGACTGAGCGTTATTCCTGAACAAGCCGGTGATCTATCCGATTTACTCGGGAGGCTGGATGCATTAATTGGTGTGAGCGACGCGGAGCGTGAAGCGTTTGCGGAGGCACAATCACGTTCTCGCCGCTTTCAAGAAATTCCCCTTAAACTCCAACTTACCGATCAACAGGTCGCACGCTTAGCCGTCAACCGGCATCGTTTCCCTGGCGTAGAAGTGCGCCCAGATCTCAATCGCTACTACCCCTATGGCAACAGCGCATCGCATGTCATTGGATATGTCGGGCGTATTAACGAACAAGAGCTACGTGAGCGCGATCAACGACGCTATCGAGGCACGAGTCGTATTGGGAAAACGGGCATTGAACGCTTCTATGAAGATCGATTGCGCGGTGAGATGGGGCTCGAGCGCATAGAAACCAATGCCCTTGGCCGTTCACTTGAAGTGATCGATCGCGTTCCACCAACACCAGGCGAGGACTTGCATCTAACCCTTGATATTCATCTCCAGCAGACTGCTGAGAACGTCCTAGGCGATTACCGCGGCGCGGTGGTTGCATTAGACCCACGCGATGGGGCTGTGCTTGCGCTAGCCAGTCAGCCAGGATTTGACCCGAACGCGCTCACTCAAGGGCTCGATCGGGCAGCATTCCAACAACTAAGCGAAGATACTCGCCAGCCGCTGTTTAACCGCGCTCTGCGTGGCCGCTATCCACCCGGATCGATCGTTAAGCCCTTTCTCGGTCTCTCTGGTGCCGCCGCCGGTTATATCAATCCGAATGAGCCGCTCTACTGTAATGGCACCTTTGAACTGCCCGATGTTGAGCGCGTGTGGCGTGACTGGAGACCAGAAGGGCATGGCCGTATCGACCTTATTCAGGCAGTCGCTCAATCTTGCGATATTTACTACTACGACTTAGCCGAGCGCATGGGTATTGATGCAATGCATGACTGGATGAGTCGGTTTGGTTTTGGCCGCTCAACAGGCGTGGACTTACCTGGTGAGCGCACGGGCATAATGCCCTCACGTGATTGGAAACGCGAAGCACTCGGAGAGCCTTGGTATTTAGGCGAAACGATTAATACCGGTATTGGGCAAGGCTTCACCCTAGCTACGCCTCTACAAATGGCTGCCTCTACCGCAATCATAGCCAATCGTGGCCGACCCATTCGCCCCCATTTAGCTGCCAGCGCTGATGTCGAACCCAGCAAACCCATTGGGGAGTCGGTTATGCTGAAAAATGAGCGTCTATGGCAAATCGCCATTGATTCGATGGTTGAGGTGGTTCATGGCGTTCGCGGCACTGCCCGAGCGATTGCTTCAAGTGACTATAAAATTGCTGGGAAAACGGGCACCGCACAAGTTATTGGCATTGCTCAAGATGAGGATTATGACGAAGACATCATCGCAGAGCGTTTCCATGACCATGCGCTATTTACTGCGTTCGCACCTGCCAATTCTCCACGCATCGTGGTTGCCGTCGTGGTGGAGAACGGCGGCAGCGGAAGCCAAACCGCCGCACCCATGGCCGCAGAGATAATTGAACAATGGCTCAAAAGCACCAATGAACATGGCGATCTGGCCCTCGAAAAGCGCTAATCCTCCGTCTGGGCCGCGGTACGGTGGTTGGCTCCAACGCAGCCTGCACGTTGACGGAGTGCTGTTGGCATTACTCGGTCTGCTAGCCGCTATTGGCATGGTGGTTTTATACAGTGCCTTTGGTAGCCGAATGGATCCCATACAAGATCATTTGGTGCGTCTAGGCGTGGGCTTTGGGCTTTTATTGGTTGTCGCAAGAATCCCGCCCTGGCGCCTATCACGGCTCACTCCATGGGTATTTGGCCTAGCCCTGATATTGTTGATTGCCGTTCTCGTGTTCGGCCAAGTCAGTGGGGGTGCTCGTCGATGGCTGGATTTCGGCATT
>Ga0102927_1000217_pt1 | contig 13396 bp, 14 predicted proteins | sample SalPon1_A_H2O_MG_FD_78208 | JGI IMG/M metagenome (GOLD analysis project Ga0102927, IMG submission 78208) | Salt pond water microbial communities from South San Francisco under conditions of wetland restoration - Salt Pond MetaG R1_A_H2O_MG | ecosystem: Environmental > Aquatic > Non-marine Saline... | reverse complement strand
GAGAGTTATACAACTGGTTTCTCAAAAAATTACCACCATCAGACCAGCGAAAACCTAAGCAACGTGAATTTGCCAGAAGGAATTTAAGCCACACGATCGTCAGCAAGCGCAAGTTAGCTGAATTAATAGAAAAAGGCCATGTAGATTCCTGGGATGATCCGCGAATGCCAACTATCGCTGGCATGCGAAGAAGAGGGTTTACACCGTCGAGTATTCGAAATTTTGCAGATTCAATTGGCATAGGAAAACGAGAAAATATGATAGATGTTTCCCGATTGGAATTTAGCGTTCGGGAAGACCTCAATAAAGTAGCAGATAGAGCTATGGCGGTTCTTGATCCGCTTAAAGTTGTAATCACAAATTACCCACATGATAAAGTGGAGTGGATTGAAGCAGAAGATAATCCGGAAGATGAAAGTGCAGGAAGCCATCAGGTGCCTTTTTCGAGGGAGCTTTATATAGAAAAAGCTGATTTTAGAGAGGAAGCAAATCGTAAGTTTTTCCGATTAAAATTAGGTAAAGAAGTTAGGCTAAAAAGCGGCTATATTATCAAAGCCAATGATGTGATAAAAGATGAGTCCGGAAACATACTGGAAGTTCACTGCACCTATGATGAAGACAGTAAAAGCGGTAGCGGGACAGAAGCGGCACTCAGAAAAGTGAAAGGAACCCTACACTGGGTTTCAGCAGCTCACGCCACAGAAGCTGAAGTTAGGCTTTATGATCGTTTGTTTAAAAACGAAAACCCGGTAAAAGACGCTAAAGAAAACTTTCTGGAATCGATTAATCCGGACTCACTGCAAGTTACAACCGCATTGATAGAACCCAGTTTAAAAAAAGCTGAAGTAGGGAAAACTTATCAATTTCAACGTATAGGTTACTTTTGTGTAGACAGAGATTCTACGGACCAAAAGTTAGTTTTTAATAGAACGGTAACACTAAGGGATAACTGGAAAAACAAGTAATTTGTTTATCTTAACCATGCATTAACAATAAAAAATATAGAATTTTCTTATTATTGCACACTCTAATAATAAAAAAAATATATTATGTCTAATAACACAGGAAACACTATTATTGCTTTAGCAACTGGCATTACAGTAGGAGCTGGTATAGCTCTTTTATATGCACCACAAAGTGGGGATAAAACCAGAAAGCAGTTAAAAGACGAGGCGTCTAAGACAAAAGAAAATCTTAATAAACAAATTGAAACTGCTTCATCAGATATCAGTGAATTTTCAAAAACAACTAAAGAAAAAATTGAAACTCAATTAGAAAGTCTTTTTAATAAAGCTTCTAACAAAACTGACGAAATGGTTGCTAAAATGGAGTCAGAGCTTAACGAGTTAAGAAATAAAAATAAGGAGCTTTTAAATGAATTAAAAAGCCAGAAAAAATAGTGAATGGCTAAGAAAGTCAATGAACACATTGAGGATTTATCTGATGACTCAAAAGCTTATTTAAGAAGTTTAATAGAGTATTATAAGTTAGATGCATTAAAAAAATCAACCAAAGCAATAGCGGCACTTCTAAGAATTGCTATTAATGGATCGCTATTGCTTTTGTTGTTTATGTTTTTGTCTATCGGATTAAGTTTTTTTATAGGTGAATTGATTGATTCAATTGGGTATGGATTTATGATCATGGGTGGATTTTATCTAACACTATTGATCATTTTTGCTATAATATCAAAGCCATTAAGAGAGTCTCTTAGTTTAAAATTCATCAATAAAATTATTTATTCGGATAATGATGATGCTAACAATCAAGAAAGTGGCTCATGAAAAAATACAATAATCTTAAAGAAATCAATAAAGATCTTAAACTTCTCAAGCTTCAAACTGAAATATATCAGCAACAGACTTCCATTGACTTGACTTATATAAGAAAAAAACTTACCGTAACTAATTTATTGACAGATTTATTATCAACACTAGGCACTAGTTATTTTTATAAAAAACTAGGCAGTAAATTATATGATAAATTAGGAATTAATTTAAAAAATTTCAAAGCTTAATAAGATTCCTGATTTAGGTTTAGCATAAACAAATTTGAGGCAATACCATCACTAAGAAATCTCCCCTCACAGGTGATTTTAATTTTGTTTTTTATTATTTTTATAAGCCCTTGATCTAAAAGCGATGTGGTTTCATCAATCAGAAAGTCTGTATAAATTTTTCCAAACTTTTCTTCAACTTCATAGAGATCAACGCCCCATTTCGTTCTTAAACGAGTCATAATATATTCGTTATATTGATCAACCTTAAGCAGTTTTTCACTCTGAAAAGGTCTTTTACCGGATTGGATGGATTTAATATATTTGATATTATTGCTAATATTCCATGACCTAAGGTTAACTGAAAAACTATGTGCCGCCGGCCCGATACCTAAATAAGGTTTGCCGGTCCAATATCCTATATTATTCCGCGAAAAATAGCCGGGTTTTCCATGATTAGAAAATTCATAATGATCAAAACCTTCTTTTTTTAAGACCTTGGTTAATATTTTGAATTGACGCTCCGCTTGTTCATCATCAACATCTTGCACCAGTCCTTTTTCAATAAACTTTGATAAGGCTGTTTGAGGTTCTACGGTCAGAGCATAAGTAGAAATATGAGGGATTTGAAGCGCTGTTAATTGACTGATATTGGCTTTCCAGTCTTGATCTGTTAATCCGGGAATACCATAGATCAAATCAGCCGATATATTATCAAAATATTGTTTTGCATTTTTTAATACAGCAAAAGCCTCCTGCGCATTGTGTGAGCGATTCATCAGCTTTAAATCTCTGTCAAAAAATGATTGAATTCCTATGCTGAGTCGATTAATTGGGGTTTCTGCTAATTCAATCAATTTTTGATGCGTTAAATCATCCGGGTTAGCCTCTAAGGTGATTTCAGGTTGATCTGAAACTTTGTAATGCTTAAATACTTGATCAATAAGGGTTTTGATCTCGCTGGCTTTTAATAAGCTAGGTGTTCCTCCACCAAAATAGATGTTTTCAATCGGTTCATCTAAGTCTGTACATCTCATAAATATTTCCTGTTGAAGTGCATCTAGCATTGCTTTTTGATGCTTCAAAGAAGTAGAAAAGTGAAAATCACAGTAGTGGCAAGCTTGCTTGCAAAACGGAATGTGAATGTATATTCCGGCCATACAGGCTTTTAGGTATTTTCTATGAAATATTGATAATCATCAAATGAGAACTGACCGGAAAAAAGGCGGATAGATTTTTGAATAACCTTCTCTGCCTGATCCGGCTGATACCCCATGCCAATGGCGAAACGCTTGATAAGCAACCGTTCTACTTCATCTAATTTCGCATCACTGTAAATCATCTTAAAGAGATTAAAAAGATATTCTAAGCGCTGCTCTTTGCTATTTACATGAGAAACCGGATAAGCTTGTGGGTTTTTGAGTATTTCTTCTATCTTATCTTCAGGAATTTCTAGCTTTCTGGCCATTTTTTCAAGCATAGCTTGCTCTACCTCAGTAATTTCTTTTCCTTTACAGGCTATAGATGCTATGTTAGCAAAGTGATTTAGCCTTGATGAAGGGTCGTTAATTTCAAATTCTTCTTGTCTGGACATTTTTTACTCTTATTAATATGCAAATATACGCAATATGAAACCGTGTTTTAAAAAAATATACTAACTCCTTTTATGTGTCTTGACTGATTATTGCATACCTACAAACATAAGATTTTATTACATCGATTATTGAAATAAATTTAAGACATCGCATAATTTTGTCATCTAACTTTTTATCGGTATTAAATTTTACTCAGCTCAACATTTCTCCCTGAATAATCATGGTTAATTTATAAAACTAATCCGCTGTAAACCGCTCATCAACCGGCATTATAGTGCCGCAATTGTTACAGGTTCGCAAGGATTTATCGCTGTAAAAGTCCTTGAAGTGTTTTAAAAAATCTTTTTCAATATCATTAAGTGGAAAATACACTTCATGCAGTTTGTGGTTACAGTTATCACAATACCATAACAAACCATCTTGAATAGGTAGATCTTTGCGTTTGCGCTCCACGACAAGACCTATAGAATTTTCTTTTCTTACCGGTGAGTGTGGCACCTTAGCCGGATGTAAATACATATCTCCGGCACCAAGTTTCATCGTCTTTTTTTCATTGTTTTCCTGAATATGCACTTCAATATCACCTTCCAGCTGATAAAACAACTCTTCGGTTTCATTATAGTGATAATCCTTACGAGCATTAGGCCCGCCAACGATCATCACAATATAATCTCCGGCATCTTTATAAAGGTTTTTATTACCTACCGGTGGCTTGAGAAGTTCTCGATTTTCTTCAATCCATTGAGGGAGATTAAAAGGTTTTGCTATAGCCATAACTATTTATTTATTTTATAAATTTACAAAAAATAAGGCATATTTCTTTTATAACAAAACAGAGGAATCGGTTAAAGTCTTTGAGGCTTAAACAACATAGAAAAAAAATTCTTAGGCATCAAAAATATAGCCAGCAAGCGTGTTTGAATTGTGGTTTTTCACTGGGCAGGTTTGATCGTTTTTGTGCCCGTTGCGGTCAGAAGAACTCTAAAAGAAAGTTGAATTTAACTGACTTAACACAGGAGTTTTTATCCAGTTTATTTGCTTATGATTCCAGAGTTCAACATACTTTTAAAGCTATTTTTACTTCGCCCGGAAAAATAGCTAAGGAATACATTGCCGGAAAACGGGTGAAATATGTGAATCCGTTTCGGTTTTTAATTTTTATTGCGGTTACTTTCTTTCTGCTTGTTAGCTGGTTAATTCCTTATGAAGATATGTATCAAAACAAGAGCGAAGATCAAGTAGATAAAGAACAAGTAAAAAAGGGGCAAAGTTCAGTTTCACTTGATTCTATTCAAAATAATAAGAAATCATTGAAAGAAAAAGATGCGGCACAAGAAAGCGCAGATGTAGACACCATATATGCTTATTTTAAAAAGAATGAAGTTAGAACATTTAAACAGGCGATAGCAGAAACCAAACTTGAAGATAATTTTTCAGATTGGATAACCTATAAGTTTTTGTTGGGAGCTTCCATGATTGAAGATCAACCGGCTGATTTTATTAGATTTTTACTACCTAAACTTCCGTTTTTTATATTTTTTTTTCTTCCTGTACTTACGCTCTTGAGTAAATTATTTTATATAAGAAAGAACTTTACTTATACAGAGCATCTGGTATTTAACTTCTATCAGCAAAGCCTTTTCTTTATGTTGTTTTTTGTTGAATCTATGACCTATAAGTTCATGGATTTTGATGCGAGCCTTTTCTTTTTGATCCTATTTTCCATCTATCATGTCGCTGCTAAGAAAAAATTTTACGGGCAGAACTATTTTAAAACAATCGCAAAGTTTCTGGGATTAAGCTTTTTATACCTCCTTTTTTTCTTAATCATCGTAGGTGCTTTTACGTTATTAAGTGTGGGATTTTACAGATGAACAAGATTCAGAAAAACTTCACTTTTAGATGCAATTCAATCCTGAAAAATCAGTCGCCCATCCCACAACTCTTCAACATCTACCAGTGGCGGATGGTTTAGAGAAACCACATTACCTACGCTTAATATTTTACCCCTTATTGCTGATTCCGGTTTAACTATGATGTCATTACTGCTGCGGTGAAAAACTTGTAGATCTTGTATTGATAAATCAGCCCCTTCAAAGCGAGAAACACCGCTGTAAAATCCTATAAATGTTTTATCTGCTTCCCCTTTGATAAAGAAAGCAGAATTACCATCAGCCACTACATTTAATTTGTCAACATCAATATCTATTTCAAAACCACCAACTTTATGTATTTCCCCATCAATGTCTCCATCTCTTGATATAAGATCAAGCCTTTTAAAGTTCAATATTCCATCACTAACAACAGAAAATACAGAACCGTTTCTTATTTCTATAAGCTTTGGTGTGGTTACATATATTTTAGTCTTAGCATAATCCCGAAATAAGTTACATCTGTTGTTATTTTCCATTCGTAAAATGCTGTCTTTTACTACAAGGCTGATCTTATCTCTTAAATTCTCGCCGGTTTCTAAAATAACTTTTCGCTCAATCCCTTGTTTTACAATGAGCTGAATTCTATCTCTAACTTCCAGTTTATCAAAGAAACCTACTTGAATTTCCTCTTGATAAACCTGCCCCGTCGATTTAACACAATCCCATGTATCAGACATGTTGCAGCTTATCATCAAGAAAACAATTAAAAACCCACAAATAAATTTACTCATTTTTTCCTTTTTTTTTATGAAAATTAATTATGTTAAAATCTATACCCTATACCAAATTCTAAAGCTTCTGCTTTCGCCGCATGAGATTTAACACTTAACAAACCGTAGATCTCTTCTTTTTGCCCGAAATACCTTTTGATGCCAATCCTGTTATAAATTTTATTGCCAAAACGAGTATAGGGTCTGTAATAATAATAACCCAAATTCACAAAAGGAGCTAATTTGTTTATTCGAAACTGATAACCAACAAAAATGCCGGCCCGTTTAAAATCATGGTCATTAGAGTTGGACTCTTCAGGAATTGCGCGTGCGTTATAATTGATTAATTCCCTTAGAAAATAAGAAACAAACAGCTCTGACCCAACAACCACACTACTGCTTCTGCTCAATCTCTTATCTAACTGCGCCACCACTATGAAAAAAGGATATTGTCCTAAGCCTACCACCGTACTTTCGTTTAAACCAAAGCGAAGTGCTAAATTAAACTTGATAGGTTCCGTCAATGGTTCATCATCAACTTTAATATAATTGAGTTCGCTTGTATCATCAAGTTGATAATTTACACCCACATTAAACGCAAATGTATTCGTGCTGGTATTAGGTAATTTAACAGCTCCATTAGAAAAATGAAAAAAAGAAACTCCGGCTTGCAAGCCTATTTTGTTCCAAATATTAGGCTTGTGGTAATTAAGCTTTAGATAGGTGGCACTCATCAATTGCGTTCCATATGCATTATTTCTAAAATTAGTTTCTTTATCATAAGGATTGGTTGTATATCCAACACCCTGACCAACAGATAGCTGTACATTTCGCTGAAAGAAATACCAATTAATATGACTAAAAATGCCGTAAATTTCGCCTAACCAGGGATTTTTCATGTCTTGATAAGTAAATGAAAAACCCCAATCCGGGTAATTGTGTCTCCTTTGCCATTCTTTCTTACCAAAAGTCTTATAATTATATCTTATTAAAAAACCTACCGGATGATCCGTGATCAAATGGCCTATTTTTAGGGAATGTTCTAACACGGTTCCATGATAAAAATCTGCATCTACATAAGTCTGTTTTTGATTTTCCTGACCATAGACCGAACTTATAATGAAAAAAGTCAAACCACAGATTATCCAATGTTGGAAAAAAGGCATGTTTTTAAGGCAAGAAAGTATGTTCAATATATAATTGATTGATGTTTAAATTTATTAAGTTTGGTAAAAATAATAGAATTAAAATAGTTACAGACAAATAGCAAATCATCAAGGGATATTTTTACACGATTATTTATCAACAAATCCCTATTTTCGTTGCAAATTTATATTATGAATCAAGTAGCTTATTATAAGGCCGCTTTTGAGAAATATCTTAACCAAAATATAGCAGTAACAGAACCTTCAAACTTATACGAACCTATACAATATATTTGTTCGATAGGAGGCAAAAGGTTACGCCCTGTACTTACGCTCATAGCATCAGAAGGTTATTGAGGAGATTATCAAAATGCTTTAGCAGCTTCATTGACCATAGAAGTATTTCATAATTTCACCCTTGTTCATGATGATATCATGGATGATGCATCTATAAGAAGAGGAAAAACAACCGTTCATGAAAAATGGGATATAAATACAGGTATTTTATCCGGTGATGCTATGCTCATTTTAGCTTATCAATATTTATCTGATTACACTGGAGTAACGTATGAAAAATGTATGAAAAGGTTTACCGATATCTGTTTAAAAATATGCGAAGGGCAACAATTAGATGTAGATTTTGAAGCCATAGAGCAGGTTAAAATGGAGGATTACCTGCAAATGATCCGCTATAAAACAGCAGTTCTTGTAGGTTGTGCTTTAGAAATGGGTAGTGTGATCGGAGGCGCAAGTGAGAAGCAACAAAAAGCCATTTATAATTTTGGCGAGCTATTAGGTCTTGCTTTTCAAATGCAGGATGATTATTTAGATTCATTTGGAAAAGAATCAGAACTAGGCAAAAAAATAGGCGGTGATATTATCGAAAATAAAAAAACATACCTCTATTGTAAAGCATTGGAATTAGCTGATAAAAAACAAGCTGATCAGCTTTGCCATTTATTTACGATCAATCCCGGAGATCCTACTCATAAAATAGAAACTACAAAAAAAATATTCTCAGAATCAGGCGCTGCTGATGCCTGTTTGCAAGAAATCAGAAATTACTCTAATAAAGCATTTGAGGCATTAGAACAATCAAGTATAGCAGATCAACAATATAAACTATTAAAAAACATAGGAAATCAGCTTATAACGAGAGTAAATTAGTCTAAATTTGTTAATAACAAGAAATAAAGTGTAAATTCATTAATATCAAGCATTCGATATGAACAGAAGTTGTAATTTTGCAATAACTAAGTTTTAAATATTTATGGATAAGTTTTCTTTTCTCAACACCATACACCCTACACAACTCAATGAACTTTACAATAATTATTTGATCAATCCAGATCAGATAGAGCCAAGTTGGCGAGCTTTTTTTCAGGGTTTTGACTTTGGAAAGGAAGAAGCTATTACTCTGGTAGAACCAGAAATTGAAGAACAGAAAGCAACGGTAAAACAGCAGGAAGTGCCGGAGGATGTGCGTAAAGAATTTCAAGTTATCAATTTGATCAACGGTTATCGTCAGCGCGGACATTTATTTACTAAAACAAACCCTGTTAGAGAGAGAAGGAAATACGAGCCTAAATTAACAAAAGAAAATTTTGGCCTATCAGATGAAGATCTTGAAAAAGAATATGAAGCCGGCGAATTACTTGGCATTGGAAAAGCCAGTTTACGTAGAATAATAGCATTTTTGAACAAAGTTTTTTGTTATTCAATCGGAGTAGAATATGCTTATATAAGAAAGCCGGATAAGGTTGAATGGATTCAAAATTTTATATATAATAATGAAAATCAACCAGATTTTGATGAAAGCCAAAAGAAACATATTTTAAGAAAACTTAACGAGGCCATATCATTTGAGAGTTTTTTGCATAAAAACTATGTAGGACAAAAAAGATTCTCTTTAGAAGGTGGCGAAAGTTTGATACCTGCTTTAGATGCACTAATAGAAAATGCAGCAGATAATGGAGTAGAAGACTTCGTCTTAGGAATGGCTCATCGCGGAAGGCTTAATACATTAGCTAACATATTTGGTAAAAACACTAAAGCCATTTTTAACGAGTTTGCCGGAAAAGAATATGAAACAGATGGTTTTGATGGAGATGTAAAATATCATCTGGGCTGGACCTGTGAGCGTAAAACCGATACTGATAAAATTATCAACCTTAGCTTAGCGCCTAACCCTTCACATTTAGAAGCAGTGGGCAGTGTAGTAGAAGGAATTAGTAGAGCTAAACTCGATAATAATCATGATGGTAATGAAGAAAAAGTTTTACCTATTATTATCCATGGTGATGCAGCAATTGCCGGACAGGGCCTTGTTTATGAAGTTGTCCAAATGGCTAAATTAGACGGTTTTAGAACCGGAGGTACCATTCATATCGTCGTAAACAATCAAATAGGTTTTACCACAAATTATTTAGATGCTCGCTCTTCTACTTATTGTACTGATGTAGGAAAAGTAACACTTTCCCCTGTATTACACGTCAATGCAGATGACGCTGAGGCTGTGGTTCACGCCATGAATTTTGCTTTTGCATACAGAATGCAATTTAACAGCGATGTTTTTATAGATCTGTTAGGCTATAGAAAATATGGACACAATGAGGGAGATGAACCCAGATTTACGCAGCCTAAGCTTTACAAGGCAATTTCAAAACACGATAGCGTTAGAGATCAATATGTTGATCAATTAAAAGATGAAAAGATCATAGATGCTGATTATGTTAAAAAGCTGGAGGAAGAATACAAAGAAGAACTCAGCAATAGCTTAAACGATTCTAAAATGGATGAAAAAGCTTATGTAACGCCTATTTTGCAAAAAGAATGGGAAGGAATAGGTGTCGCTGATAAAAAAGGCATGTTAGCTGAGGTCGACACAAGCTACGATTTAAAAAAATTATCCGATATCGCTGAAAAAATGACCAGCATTCCGGATGATAAAAACTTTATGCGAAAAGTAGCTAAGCTCATTAAAGCCCGAAAAAAGATGTATTTTGAGGATAATCAATTAGATTGGGCAATGGGTGAACTTTTAGCTTATGGTAGTTTAATGGAAGAAGGCCATAACGTCAGGCTAACCGGTCAGGATTCAGAGAGAGGAACTTTTTCTCATCGTCATGGAATCTTAAAAGTAGAAGCGAGTGAAGAAGAGTATGTTCCGCTTAACACGATTGATGCTCCGGGAAAACTTCACCTATATAATTCCAGTTTATCAGAGTATGGCGTAGTAGGTTATGAATATGGTTATGCAATGGCGAGTCCTAAAACCTTAAATATTTGGGAAGCGCAGTTTGGCGATTTTAGTAATGGTGCACAAATCATCATTGACCAATATATTTCATCAGCGGAAGATAAATGGAAAGTCCAGAATGCATTGGTGCTTCTATTACCTCACGGATATGAAGGTCAGGGCTCAGAGCATTCATCTGCCAGAATGGAACGCTATTTACAACTTTGTGCGCAGGACAATATGTATGTAGCCAATCCTACAACTCCGGCAAACTTTTTTCATTTGCTTAGACGTCAGCAAAAGGCAGATTTTAGAAAACCTTTAGTTGTTTTTACACCAAAAAGTTTATTAAGGCATCCTAAGGTGGTCTCCACCAAAGAAGAATTAGCAAACGGAAAGTTTCATCCGGTAATAGATGACCAGCAAGCTACTTTTAAAAATGCAAAAGCGGTTGTTTTATGTCAGGGGAAATTTTATTACGATCTTTTAGCTGAAAAAGAAAAACGAAACTTAAAAGATATTGCTTTAATTCGTTTAGAGCAGTTATTCCCATTACCTATTGATGAGCTCAATGAACTGATTGGCAAATACAAACAAGCACAAGAAGTGATATGGGCACAAGAAGAACCTAGAAATATGGGACCTTATTCTCATTTATTATTACATTATCCAGAATCAAGAAATTTCAGGGTATGCAGTCGCGATTTTTATGGATCACCGGCTGCCGGAAGTGTAAGCTTATACAAAAAACGCCATCAAGCTATTATTGATGATGTTTTTAAAAATTTTAAATCAAAAAACGACTCTAAATAAAAATAAACTATGGCTTTAGAAATGAAAGTCCCTTCACCGGGAGAATCCATAAGCGAAGTAGAAATAGCAGAATGGCTGGTTAAAGACGGCGATTATGTTGAAAAAGATCAAACCATCGCTGAAGTAGACAGTGATAAAGCAACTTTAGAACTACCGGCAGAAGAAGCTGGAATCGTTACTTTAAAAGCAGAAGAAGGTGATGTGGTAGAAGTAGGTGAAGTAGTTTGTCTAATCGATACTGAAGCTGAGAAACCTTCTGGTGATGACGGTGCTAAGTCTGATCATGTTCAGACAGATGAAAAGGAAGAAAAGGCAGAAGAGAAAAAAACGGCGCCTCAACCTAAAAAAGAAGAGTCTAAACCAGCAGAAGAGAAATCTTATGCAAGTGGTTCTCCTTCTCCGGCAGCAAAGAAAATATTAGAGGAAAAGGAAATCCCGTCAGAAGATGTTAAAGGTACCGGAAGAGATGGCCGAATCACTAAAGACGATGCGGTAAAAGCTGAAGGAAAAGCTTCTATGGGAACACCAGGAGCCGGCAAAAGAGGAACTTCTTCTAAAAAGATGTCTATGTTGCGCAGAAGAGTAGCTCAACGCTTAGTGGATGCCAAAAATGAAACGGCTATGCTCACTACTTTTAACGAAGTAGACATGAAGCCGATTTTTGATCTGCGCAAACAATACAAAGAAAACTTTAAAGAAAAGCATGGCGTTAGCTTAGGTTTTATGTCCTTTTTTACGCTTGCTGTGATTAAAGCATTGGACGAGTTCCCGGCCGTAAATTCTATGATTGATGGGGATCACATGATTACTTATGACTATAAAGATATTAGCATCGCTGTATCCGGTCCTAAGGGATTAATGGTGCCAGTCATTAGAAATGCCGAGAATTATAGTTTTAGAGGCGTAGAGTCTGAAGTTAAAAGATTAGCTACACGTGCCAGAGATGGTAAAATCACGGTTGACGAAATGACCGGCGGAACCTTTACTATTTCTAATGGTGGCGTTTTTGGTTCTATGCTTTCTACTCCGATTATCAATCCACCCCAAAGTGGAATCTTAGGTATGCACAATATCGTAGAAAGACCTATGGCAATAGATGGAAAAGTAGAAATCAGACCGATGATGTATGTTGCTCTTTCTTACGATCATCGAATTATAGATGGTAGAGAGTCCGTAGGCTTCTTAGTAAAAGTTAAAGAATGCTTAGAAGACCCATTAAATCAATTGATGGATGGAGATGCTAAAAAAGCTTTAGAATTATAAATTAACCTAAGGCTTTAAAAATAGCTTTTCATTTTTATAGTCGATAATAGCATCAGATTCCTGAAGAATATCAGCTCCAATGATGCCATGAACCTTAGCGGCATTATGCTGCTCTAAGGCTTCATTAACGTGGCTTAAGTCAAAAATTACAAGTTGAGCATCATTAATTTGCCAATCGCCTATGGCTAAATTATTATCAGTTGATACTTGAGTTTGCATATTAATTGCACCAGCGCCGGCAGCTTTTACATCGCTCTCTTCTGCAAACAGACTAAAATACTCAACTACGCCGGGATCAACACATGAACTGGATGCTCCGGTATCCAGAATGAATTTCCCTGGTTGATTATTGATTGAGCAGTCTACTTCTAAATGATGAGTTCCGGTAAGAACTAAAGGAACCTCAATATATTTTTTAGTAGCAAGAAACTTAGCTAAAGAAGACATTTGTTTAGTTTTTAGCAAATATACTTTCTTATTTAAATACCCATATAAATAAATAGTCGTGTCCGACTAAAATATGAGATTTAAGATTAGAGACTCAAGATTCAAGATAAAAGAATAATGACTCCAATAACTGTATATCAATCAAATAAATGTTATAAAAGCCATTTATTAGTCTTCTATCAAACACCTACTTTAGCAAGGTATTTTAAAATGAAGCGGCTCAAACCGCTCATCATAAGTACAACACATGGACTT
>Ga0102927_1000213_pt1 | contig 13475 bp, 11 predicted proteins | sample SalPon1_A_H2O_MG_FD_78208 | JGI IMG/M metagenome (GOLD analysis project Ga0102927, IMG submission 78208) | Salt pond water microbial communities from South San Francisco under conditions of wetland restoration - Salt Pond MetaG R1_A_H2O_MG | ecosystem: Environmental > Aquatic > Non-marine Saline... | reverse complement strand
CCGACCAGGGCAGCTTTTCTTGGTGATACAACCCCTCGGCCCGTGCAGTCTCGTACTGACACTGGCGTAATGAGGCATAGCGGCTGTTCGGTCGCCGCTCGGCCCGGATCTGCGCAAGCCGCTCCGGCCTGATCGTGAGGGCATAAAGATGATGACGATGAGGCCTCAGCACCTCCGGCAGTCGGCCGCTGAGCAGGTCATCGTCGGTGAGCGGGTAATTGGCAGCGAAGATCCCGTAGTGCAGAGCCAAGTAGATGCACGTGGGCGTTTTGCCGGAGCGCGAGACACCGACCAGCACGACGTCCGCCTGTTCGTAATGGCGCACCACCCCACCGTCATCCGCCGACAGCGCGTAATTCATCGCATCAATGCGCAGACTGTAGGCCCCCGGGTCGGCTATCCCGTGGCTGCGCCCAATCGTGTGGCTCGATTCCATGCCCAGCTCGCTTTCCAGCGGGCCAATAAACGTGTCGAAGAAGTCGAACACCACCGCGTTGACCCGTCGCAACCGATTTCGCAGTCCCGCATCAATAATGGTGCTAAAGACAATCGGCCGTTCACTACTCGCCTCACCTGCCGACTCGATGCGAGTAATGGCATCATCAACGGCCTGAGGACTGTCCGTGAATGGCAGACTAATGGGCAGGCAATCCAGCGGAAACTGCGTGAGCAGGCTCTGCCCGAGGGTTTCAGCGGTGATACCGGTTCGGTCGGAGATAAAGAAAACGCTGCGAGCGCTGGACATGGCGTTGGTTACTCTAATGTCGGGACACAGGTCACAAGTTTACCGGTCAGCCATCATCTTTGTAGGAGTGAGAGCAAGTGAGTGAGTACGTAGTCTGGTTCGAGTCGCTCGGCATGAACGATGTTGAGCGCGTCGGCGGCAAGAATGCCTCGCTGGGCGAGATGATCGCCAACCTCGCCGATGCCGGCGTACAGGTGCCTGGCGGCTTCGCCACGACCGCGGATGCCTATTGGGCGTTTCTCGATGAAAGTGGACTGCGCGAACGGATTGAGGCCGCTTTGGAGGGATTGGACGTCGAGGACGTCCGCAAGCTCGCCGAGACAGGCGCTCGCATTCGTCAGATGATTGTCGATACCCCATTCCCCGCCAGCCTGCACGAGCAGATCACCGAGGCTTGGGAGCAGTTGCTCGCCCGCGCCGGCAAACAGGATCTTTCCGTCGCCGTGCGCTCCTCGGCGACCGCCGAAGATTTACCCGATGCCTCATTTGCCGGCCAGCAGGAAACCTTCCTGAACGTTCAGGGGCTGGATAGCGTTCTACATCATATCCGCGAGGTGTTCGCCTCGCTGTTCAATGACCGGGCGATCTCGTATCGCGTCCATCACGGCTTTGCCCACGAACAGGTTGCCCTGTCCGCCGGCATTCAGGAGATGGTCCGCTCCGACACCGGGGCATCCGGCGTTATGTTCACCATGGACACGGAGTCCGGTTTCCGGGATGTCGTGTTTGTGACTGCCTCGTATGGTCTGGGCGAGACCGTTGTACAGGGCTCGGTCAACCCGGATGAATTCTATGTCCACAAATCGACGCTGGATGCGGGCCGCCCAGCGGTTCTGCGCCGGATGATTGGCGAGAAAGCCATCAAAATGGTCTACGCCACCGACCCGCAAGCCACCGAAACCGTTGAAATCGTAGAAACCGATGAAGCCGATCGAATGCGTTTCTGCCTATCGGACCAGGAGGTCGAGGCGCTGGCTGCCCAGGCCATGATCATCGAGCGTCACTACGGCCGCCCAATGGACATTGAATGGGGCAAAGACGGAGAAACGGGCCGGTTATTCATCCTCCAGGCACGCCCGGAGACGGTTAAAAGCCGTGATGGCGGCCAGAGCCTGCAGCGCTACCAGCTCCAGGAGCGCGGCGATGTCCTCGTTGAGGGTCGTGCCATTGGCCAGCGCATCGGTGCGGGTAAAGCCCGGGTCGTGGACTCCATCGACGACATGTACCAGGTGGAAGCCGGCGATGTGCTCATCACCGACATGACCGATCCCGACTGGGAGCCGATCATGAAACGCGCCGCTGCCATTGTGACTAATCGCGGCGGCCGGACCTGTCATGCGGCGATCATCGCCCGGGAGCTAGGCATACCGGCCGTGGTCGGCACCGGCGACGCCACTGAGCATGTCAGCGACGGGACCGAGGTCACCGTGTCATGCGCCGAAGGCGATACCGGCTACATCTACCGCGGACTGAAAGACTTCGAAATCCGCGAGGTAGCGCTCGGTGACATGCCGACCCTGCCCTTCAAGATCATGATGAATGTCGGTAACCCCGATCGGGCCTTTGACTTTGCGCAGCTCCCCAACGCGGGGGTCGGCCTGGCAAGGCTAGAATTTATTATTAATCGCATGATCGGCATCCACCCCCGTGCCCTGCTGGAATTTGACCAGCAGACCGAGGAGCTCAAAGCGGTGATCCGCAATCAGATCGCGGGCTATGACGACCCCGTCGGCTTTTACATCGATAAGCTGACTGAGGGCATCAGCACGCTGGCCGCGAGCTTCCCCGACAAACCCGTGATTGTGCGGATGTCCGATTTTAAATCGAATGAGTATGCCAATCTGATTGGTGGGGCGGCCTACGAGCCGGAAGAAGAAAATCCGATGATCGGCTTCCGGGGTGCCTCACGCTATATCTCTGAGGACTTCCGCCCCTGCTTCAAGCTCGAGTGCGAGGCACTGCGTCGCGTGCGGGATGTCATGGGTTTCACCAACGTCTGGATCATGATCCCCTTCGTGCGCACCCCCGACGAAGGCCGTCAGGTCGTCGACCTGCTGGCCGAACAGGGGCTTGAGAAAGGTAAAGACGGCCTGCAGGTCATCATGATGTGCGAGCTGCCGTCCAACGCGGTGCTGGCTGATGAATTCCTGGATATCTTTGATGGCTACTCCATTGGCTCCAATGACCTCACCCAGCTCACACTCGGGCTCGACCGCGATTCGGGTTTGATCGCGCACCTGTTTGAGGAGCGAGATCCGGCCGTGAAAGCGCTGCTGCATATGGCGATCCAGGCGGCCCGAAGCAAGGGCAAGTACGTCGGTATCTGCGGTCAAGGGCCCTCGGATCATCCAGACCTGGCCCGCTGGCTGATGGATGAAGGGATCGAGAGCGTCTCACTGAACCCGGATAGTGTCGTGGAGACCTGGCTTTACCTGGCCAAGGAGCAAGCCGACGCGTGACTTGAGTCAACGCGCCTTCTCCTTTAACTTGGTCAGACCAATTTGGTGAGGAGAGCGAACCATGCCCGCGCATGCCATGTTTCGGCCCGAGGACATCCGCTTCGATGTCGATGTCGACCCGCTGATCGCCGAGCTCGCGAAGACCCTGCCCGAGGAGGGTCTCATCGTCCACGAGGCGGGCCGACGGGCCTACGAGTGCGATGGGCTCTCTGCCTACAAGCAGCTCCCGCTGTTGGTCGCCGTCCCCGAGACCATCGAGCAGGTTCAAACAATCCTGCGGTTGTGCCATGACGCGGGCGTGCCCGTCGTCAGCCGAGGCTCCGGCACCAGTCTGTCGGGTGGGTCGCTCCCCCACCCGCAGGGTTTGCTACTGGCCATGGGCAAGTTCAACCGAATCCACGACATTGACGCAGACCGGCGCATTGCCCGTGTGGAGCCCGGTGTTCGCAACCTGGCAATCTCTGAGGCCGCCGCGCCGTATGGCCTCTACTACGCACCCGACCCCTCGTCGCAAATCGCCTGCTCGATTGGGGGCAATGTGGGCGAAAATGCCGGGGGTGTGCACTGCCTGAAATACGGCTTAACGGTTCATAACGTCCTTGAGCTAACCGTCGTCACCATGGACGGTGAGCTGACCACGATCGGTAGCGAGGCGCTCGACGCGCCCGGGCTGGATCTGCTCGCGCTGATGCATGGCTCCGAGGGCATGCTTGGCGTGATTGTCGAGGTCAAGGTCCAGCTGCTGCCCCACCCGCTGACCAAAGCCGTCCTGATGGCCTCCTTTGACAACGTCGAGCACGGCGGTCATGCCGTGGCGGGCATCATTGCCCGAGGCATCATCCCGGGCGGGCTCGAAATGATGGACGGCGCCGCAATCCAGGCGGCCGAGGACTTTGTCCACGCCGGTTATGACACGGACGCCGCCGCCATCCTGATCTGTGAGCTCGACGGCAGTGAAGCCGAAGTGGCTGATCAAATGACCGCCGTCCAAGACTGCCTACGCGAACACGGCGCCACACGCATTCAGGTGGCTGAGGATGACGAAGCCAAGGCGCGCTTCTGGGCAGGCCGCAAGGCCGCTTTCCCCGCCGTGGGACGGATCTCCGCAGACTACTACTGCATGGATGGCACGATTCCACGTAAACAGCTCGCCCACGTCCTGCGCCGCATTAGCGAGCTCAGTGCCCAGCAGGGCCTCGAGACCGTTAATGTATTTCACGCGGGTGACGGCAACCTCCATCCATTGATCCTGTTTGATGGCAACCAGCCCGGGCAACTTGAGGCTGCCGAGACGCTCGGCAGCGAAATTCTCCAGCTCTGCGTGGAGGTGGGCGGCACTGTCACGGGCGAGCACGGCGTGGGCGTCGAGAAGATCAATGAAATGTGTGTTCAATTCGCAACCAGCGAAATCGAGCAGTTCCATGCGATCAAGCATGCGTTCGATCCAGCTGGGCTTTTGAACCCGGGCAAGGCCATTCCCACGCTGAATCGCTGTGCGGAATTCGGTCGACTCCATGTGCACCACGGTGAGCTGCCTCATCCTGAGCTGGAGCGACTCTAGTGACCGGCCAGGATCAGTCCGACGCGCTGGTTGATCAGGTTATTGCGGCCCATGAACGCCGCACGCCGCTGTCCATCGTTGGCAGCGGCTCGAAGGCGTTTTACGGCCACCCCTCGCCCGGCGCGACGCTCTCAACCACCGGGCACACCGGAATCGTCAATCACGAGCCGACTGAGCTTGTACTCACCGCCCGAGCGGGTACGCCGCTGGCTGACATTGAGGCCGCGCTGGCTGAACAGGGCCAACAGCTACCCTTCGAGCCGCCCCATTTCAGCGGCAACGGCACCCTGGGCGGTGCCATCGCCGCTGGACTTGCCGGCCCAGCCAGACCCTACGCGGGGTCGGTTCGCGACATGGTGCTTGGCCTTCGCCTGATTAACGGCAAGGGCGAGCATATGCGCTTTGGCGGCGAGGTCATGAAGAATGTGGCGGGCTATGACATGGCCCGGCTCAATGTCGGTGCACTGGGCACGCTGGGGGTCATCACGGAAGCCTCCCTCAAAGTGCTGCCAGCGCCACCCGCGACGGCCACGCTAGCACTTGAGGTGCCGATTAGCGCGTGCCATCCCTCAACAGAGACCTGGTTACGAGCGGGTCGACCAGTGAGCGCGGTTGCGCACGATGGCGAGCGCCTCTATCTGCGCCTCTCGGGCACGACATCCGCCGTCGCTGATGCCGTGAGCGATATTGGAGGAGAGCGGATGTCCGAACCGGCGGCTCGCGCGTTCTGGCAGTCCCTGCGCGATCACACCCATCCGTTTTTTGACACCTCAGCCGAGCCTTTATGGCGGATCTCGCTGCCACCCGGTGCCGATCTTGCGCCGTTTGGCACCACCGGCTTAATCGAATGGGCCGGCCAGCAGGTTTGGCTGCGAGCGCGCACTGACGCACAGGCCATTCGTCAAATCGCGACCGCCGCTGGGGGCAGCGCCACCCTCTTTCGTGGCCAACTATCGGATGTCAGCGTTTTTCAACCGCTCGATGCTGTCAAGACGCGACTGCATCAGTCACTCAAAACCGCCTTTGACCCGCACGGCATCCTGAATGTCGGGCGGCTGTATCCTGTGCTGGAGGCAGCCTGAGCATGCAGACCCAACTGGCTGAACCCATCAAACACACACCGGCTGGACAGGAAGCGGATGCCATACTGCGCAAATGCACGCATTGCGGCTTCTGTCTGGCCAACTGCCCCACCTACCGGCTACTGGGCGATGAGCTGGATAGCCCGCGGGGCCGGATTTATCAGATCAAACAAGTGCTTGAAGGCGAGACGCCCACCAAGAGCACGCAGTTGCATCTGGACCGCTGTCTAACCTGCCGGGCCTGTGAAACGACGTGCCCGTCGGGTGTCGAGTATGGACGACTGGCTGATCTTGGCCGAGAAATCGTCGAGCAGCAGGTGCCTCGAGCGCCGACCCAGCGCTGGTTACGGACAGCGCTGAGAACCGTTTTGCCGCGGCCACGGCTGTTCGGAACCCTTCTGGCGCTCGGCCGCTTGGCTCGACCTCTGACGCCGGGCATTCTGCGCAAAAAAATTCGCCCCCGTCGGCGCCCCGCGAACTGGCCTGGTGCAATCCGGCACAGCCGTTTTGTCTTAATGCTCGAGGGCTGCGTGCAGCCCGCTCTGGAGCCGCCGATCAACCCCCAAACCGCACGTATCCTGGATGGCCTTGGCATCGGCGTGCACCGCACACCCGCAGTGACCTGCTGCGGTGCCATTGATCAGCATCTGGGCGCGCCTGATGCGGCCAAAGCGCAGATTCGGACCAATATCGATGCCTGGTGGCCCGAGATTGAGGCCGGCGCGGAAGCCATTGTCGTGAACGCAAGCGGCTGTGGTGCACAAGTGAAAGACTATGCCCACCTCCTGGCCGATGACACTGACTATGCCGACAAGGCAGCGAAGATCACGGAACTGGCGGTGGATCCAATTGAGCTCCTGGAGCGCCATGCCGACGCCCTTGCACCTGCGGATGGCACGCCCCAGCGGGTGGCTTTTCAAACGCCCTGCACCCTGCAACATGCCCAAAAACTGAATGGCCGAGTGGATAAGCTCCTCGCACGAATCGGCTTCGAGCTGACGCCTGTGCCCGATTCTCATATTTGCTGCGGCTCAGCGGGCACCTATTCAGTGCTTCAGCCAAAGCTCGCCGAGCAATTACGGACTCAGAAGCTCGACAACCTCGCAAGTGGCGCTCCCGAGTTGATTGCCACCGCCAACATTGGCTGCCTGGTCCATCTCGATGAGGCCTCCGATATCCCGGTACGGCATTGGCTAGAGCTGATTCAGGCGGCCTGAGCGACCGTGGGGCTGGTACACTTCGCGGTCACGCTGAGACCCTCGGAGTAAGCCATGGGCCAACAAAATCTACCGCTGGTCATCGACACCGGCACACTCGCCGCATGCCTGGAGTCACCGGAAATCCGAGTGGTGTTCGTCGGCGACCGGGCCGTTTATGAGCAAGCCCATATCCCCGGCGCCACGCAAATCGACTATGCGGCACTGAACTCCGGCGAGCCACCCGCCATGGGCAAGTTGCCTTCGTCGGTCAGCCTTGCCCACTTGCTGGGTCAGGTCGGCATCACCCCGGAAACCCATGTGGTGGCGTGTGACGCGGAGGGCAATGGCCGCGCCGCTCGCCTACTTTGGACGCTCGACTGCGTTGGACATCACAACTGGTCATTACTCGATGGTGGCGTGATTGCCTGGCAAGCGGATGGCTTACCGCTCGAACGTGGGCCCGGGCCGGACATCATGACCGGCGATTATCCCGTCCCCGATGATGTCTCGGCCGCGCGTGCCGATCTGGCCCATATTCAGTCACATCTGGGCGACCCTGACGTCGCCATTCTGGATGCTCGCTCACCCGGCGAGTATCAAGGCGATGATGTGCGTGCGGCCCGGGGTGGGCACATTCCCGGGGCCGTCAACCTGGAGTGGACGGACAATATTGATGTCGATAATGCGGCGAGACTGCGACCCAAAGAGACGCTGAAGGCGATGCACGAAGCCCTCGGGCTCAACCCAGGCCAGGAAGTCATCACCCACTGCCAGACGCATCATCGTTCTGCCCTGAGTTACGTCGTGCTGCGCTACCTGGGTTATGATCGGGTGCGTGGCTACGACGGCTCGTGGTCAGAGTGGGGCAACCGCCAGGACACTCCCGTGGTGGCAGGTCCTTCCCCCGAGTGATGATCAGGCGGGCTGCGCCGCGGCACAGAGGAAATGGCTGCGGTAGTAGCGCAGCTCTGCAATGGAATCGCGAATGTCATCCAGCGCAAGGTGTGATGACTGTTTGGCGAGCCCGTTGGCGATTTGGGGCGTCCACCGCTGGGCGAGTTCTTTGAGCGTACTGACATCGATATGTCGGTAATGAAAATACCGCAGCAGCTGCGGCATCCCACGATGCAGAAAACGCCGGTCCTGACAGATGCTATTACCGCACATCGGCGACACACCAGCCGGCACCCAGTCCTGCAAGAACGCGATGGTCTGACGCTCCGCCTCGGCTGCGTCAAACTCGCTATCAATCACCCGTTGCCAGAGTCCAGATCCCCCATGCTGAGTCCGGTTCCACTGATCCATGGCCACAAGCACCGATTCGGGTTGATGAATGGCAAACACCGGCCCCTCCGCCAGGATATTGAGTTGGGCGTCCGTGACAATCGTGGCGATTTCAATGATGCGGTCATGATCGACATCGAGGCCGGTCATCTCCAGATCGATCCAGATCAGGTTATTTTCCGAATAGCTCATGTCGCGCCTTTCTTGCCAGCTCATCCAATCACAAAAGTCTATCAGAGCTGTGATCACACAACGGTGGGCGAATGAAGCAGCCGCACACCAGCCGTGTTGTCAGCAGCACCGGTAATCACTGTGTGGTCACCGATGATGCTGGGGTCCTACAACGCTGCCAACTCCCTCACCGGCAGGAAGCGAGGCCTGTGTGCGGTGACACCGTCGACTGGCAGGCCGACGACGGCACCGCCTATGTCGAGCGCATTCACCCGCGGCGCAATGTCATCGAGCGCGGAGACTTCCGCGGCCGTCCACGGCCACTCGCCGCCAATATTGACCGATTGATCCTGGTGGTCGCACCCGCGCCTGCGCCCGATCTGCTCCTCGTCGATCGCTATCGCGTGTTGGCTCACGCCGCTGATATCCCGCTGATGATCTGGATTAACAAGACAGACATCGCCGAGGCCCCCGGCCCCGGGACGCTGCAACAGCTGCTGGAGCAACAAAACGCGCTCGGGCTTCCGATCCTTCGCGGAAGCGCTGAAACCGGCGACGGTATTGAGGCGTTAACGGCATGGATTCAGGCAGAGACTGTGATTCTGGTGGGGCAATCTGGCGTGGGGAAAACGTCACTCACCCAGCACCTCATCCCCGCGCTCGCACTGAGAACCGGCGCTATCTCAGAGGCGAGCGGCCAAGGCCGTCACACCACCACGGAGACACGCCTTTTCACGCGCCCGGACGGGGGCTGTCTCATTGATTCCCCAGGGGTCCGCACGCTGCGTCTTGATCATTTGAGCGTGCACGACGTCGCCGCCGGGTTTTCCGATATTACCGAGCGAGCCCAGTCATGCCGGTTTCGAGACTGTCACCATCTGGATGAGCCCCAATGTGCGGTTCAGGCAGCGATCAAGCAGGGGCAGATTGATCCCCAGCGATTGGTGAACTGGCGCCGTTTGATGACCGAAACGGGTGCGACTGACGGCGGCCGGGCCGGCCCATGACGCTGTTTTTTTTGTTATTGGCACTGGCGGCCGGTGCCATGCTCGCCTATCGGCAGGGGCCACTGGCGGTGATCGAGGCACTCGGTGGGGCGGTTGAGCTCATGCTCATTGTGTTGCCGCTGATTGTGATCGCCGTGCTCATGGCCGCTTACGCGCAGGCGCTTATCCCACGCGATCTCGCTGAACGCTGGCTTGGCCGGGGAGCTGGCCTCAAAGGGATCGGTCTGGCCACGCTGGCCGGCACCGTGACGCCCGGTGGGCCGTTCATGGCCTTCCCGCTGGTATTGGGTCTTCGCGGTGTGGGAGCGTCTTTGCCGATCTGCATGACGTATCTCACGGCCTGGTCCGTACTGGGCATTCAGCGCGTATTGATCTGGGAGCTGCCTTTCTTTGGACTCGACTTCGTGGCCTTGCGGTTGCTGGTCTCTTTACCTCTACCGCTGATCGCCGGGCTCATCGCTCAGTGGATCACCGAGCCCAGTCGCGTCTAAATGCTGTTCGCCTACCTCAGTGTCATTGCGCTGCTCATCGTTTTAGCGAGCCTTGCCCACCGCGACGCGCAAATCCGCCATACCACGGTGAGTGGGCAGGCCTGGCAGCAAATCGCACCACTGCTCATTCGGCTTCCACTGGCACTGCTCGCGGCGAGTTTTCTGGCTGAATTGATGCCCCAAGCGCTCTTTGCTCGCTGGCTTGGGGATGCCTCCGGCACACTCGGCATCCTTGCAGCGTCCGTAATGGGTGGGCTGTTGCCGGGTGGACCCATGGTCGCCTTCCCCTTGATCCTTGTCCTCGAGCGCGCGGGCGCCGGTACGCCCCAGCTCATCGCTCTGCTGACCGCCTGGTCTTGTCTTGCCCTCCACCGCGTCCTTGCCTTCGAGTTACCGACCCTTGGCTGGGGATTTGTCTGGCGCCGCTGGGCAGCCACGGTCGCTCTGGCCCCGCTCGCCGGCTTCGCAGCAGCCTGGGTGCTGATGCTCAAGGGGTGATTTGGCAGATCAGAAAAGTTGATCTATAGTTTATGTTAACTTGAACACAGAGAAACGGGCTTATCACTCCCGTTGATAGAAAAGTCTCGAGTCATCCTAAACCGGATGTTTCAAGTTACCCCGCACACCGAGTCGATAATCGGTGGACCACTCCGCCAATCATCAACCGCTGATACAGCGTAAAGAGAACGGAGAAAAACCATGAAGAAACGATCGCTATATGCACTGGCCCTCACCGGGGCAATGCTGCCCATGGCAGCGAATGCCGAATGCGGTGAGGTATCGGTTGCCGAAATGAACTGGACCTCTGGGGGCATCATCACCGGTGTCACCGAATTCCTGTTGTCCGAGGGCTATGGATGCGACGTGACCGTCATCCCGTCCGCCACAACCACGGCCATCACCTCCCTTGCGGAGAACAACGAGCCTGACGTTGTTCCGGAGCTGTGGGTTAACTCAGCCCCCGCGTACTTCCGGCTGGCCGAAGAAGGCAAGGTCGTGAAGGCCTCAGACTCCTTCTCGGAGGGTGGCACGGAGCACTGGCTGGTCCCGTCCTACCTGGTTGATGAGCATCCTGAGCTCGCAACCATCGAGGGCATCCTGGACAACCCGGATCTCGTGGGTGGCCGGTTTAACAACTGTCCTGACGGATGGGGCTGCCGGATCGTGAATGACTCTCTCGTCGAGGCCCTGGACCTTGAGGGCAATGGCATCGAGGTCTTCAACCATGGCTCCGGCGAGACCATGCCAGCTGCGATGGCCTCCGCCTACCAGAGCGAAGAGCCCTATTTCGGCTATTACTGGGGCCCAACGGCACCACTGGGTAAGTATGACTTCGTGAGTGTGGACCTTGGTCCATACGACGAGGATGTTCATGCCTGCAACCAGGACACGGATTGCAACGACGTCGGGGTCTCGGCCTTCCCGTCAGCAGGCGTGTTCAACGTGGTGACGGCAGATTTTGCCGCGCGTGAGCCTGAGGCGATGGCCCTGCTTGAGAACGTGACGTTCGATAACGACCTCATGAACTCGCTTCTGGCCTGGCACGAAGAGAACAACGCCAGCACAGATGAGGCGGTCGTCTACTTCCTGCAAAATAACCAGGATATGTGGATGAGCTGGCTCGACGAAGAGGCTCAGGCTAATCTGGAAGGTCTGTTCTAGGCCCCTTTAAAGGCTGCAACGGGTGTCAGGACGCGATGCGCCTGACACCCGTTTTAATGACAAAAAAGGAATCGGGCCATGGCGACTTACGACTTCATTTTTGACGGACTGGGGCTACGTGGCTGGTGCGGCGATAAATCCAATCAGTCCATGAGCATGGAAGATCTTCTTCGCAGCCGGTCAGGTGCTCAGGAGACATCCCTCTGGGAACTCCCCTTTCCTTCCCTTGATAATCTCAACGAAGCCTGTCCGGCTATTGCCCAGACCCGCAATCTCACCAGTGGTCTGGAGAGTGGCTTTTTGGGCGTTAAAGACTCTCTGAAGGTGGTCATTGATCCGATCACACAACCGTTGAGCTGGTTTCTCAATGGTGCGCTAAACATGTTCGAGACGGTGCCTTGGTGGCTCATGATCCCCGCCATGTTGCTGCTCGTCTTCTTTGCCTCCAAGTCGATGAAGCTGGTGGCTTTGGTTGCCTCCTTTATCCTGTTTCTTGCCTTCATCGATCACTACGACTACGCCATGCAGACGCTCGCGATCATCTTCGTCTGCTCGCTCATCTGCGTCCTACTCGGCGTACCCATTGGCATTGCCATGTCGCGCAGTGATGGCCTCCAACGAGGGATCATACCGATACTGGATATGCTGCAGACGCTGCCACCGTTCGTTTATCTGATCCCGCTGATCTTCCTGTTTTCGGTGACCGAGCCAAAGCTCTACGGCATCGCGATCATCCTCTACGCGATCGTGCCCGTGATTCGATTAACCAATCTGGGGATACGGTTGGTTGATAAAGACGTTATCGAGGCCGCTGATGCGTTTGGCATGACGGACCGCCAGAAACTCTACGGGGTGCAGGTACCGCTGGCGCTTCCCAACATCATGGCGGGGGTGAACCAGACCATTATGATGAGCCTGGCCATGGTGGTGATCGCTTCACTCGTCTCCGCACCGGGACTGGGCGTTCTTGTGCTGCGGGGTATTCGTAACCTGGAGCTCGGTGTCGGTCTCATCGCTGGCCTCGGCATCGTACTGCTCGCCATTATTCTCGATCGCGTGACCAAGGCGGCACTCGCCCGGGTCAACACGAGCCAGAACTAAACAGGGGCCGGTAAAATGAGCGATCAAATCAAGATCTCGATCCAGCACCTGTACAAGATTTTCGGGACGGACCCTGCAACCGCGCTGGAACGCGTCAAAGAAGGGATCAGTAAACCGGATCTATTGGAACACCATGGCCATGTCCTCGGACTTCAGGACATTAATGTCGACATCGTGGCGGGCAAGATCACGGTCATTATGGGTCTGTCAGGTTCTGGTAAGTCCACCCTGATCCGACATCTCAACCGATTGATCGAGCCGACGGATGGTGCGGTCCTCGTCGATGGTGAGGATGTCCTTGCTTACGACGAGCAACAACTTCGTGAGCTGCGACGTCAGAAGATGTCGATGGTGTTCCAGAAGTTTGCGCTCCTGCCTCATCGCACTGTGCTCGAGAATGCGGCAACGCCATTGATTGTTCGTGGTGAGGATCGCGATTCGGCGCTGCAGGAAGGCACGAAATGGCTGGCGCGCGTCGGGCTGCAGGGGAATGACAATCAGCACCCGCATCAGCTCTCGGGCGGCATGCAGCAGCGCGTCGGCATTGCTCGGGCGCTGACATCGAACTCCGATATCATGCTGATGGACGAGGCCTTTTCAGCCCTCGACCCGTTGATCCGAACGGACATGCAGGACCTGTTGCTTGAACTCCAGCAGGAGCTTCATAAGACCATCGTGTTCATCACCCATGACCTCGATGAGGCCCTCAAGCT
>Ga0102927_1000212_pt1 | contig 13485 bp, 13 predicted proteins | sample SalPon1_A_H2O_MG_FD_78208 | JGI IMG/M metagenome (GOLD analysis project Ga0102927, IMG submission 78208) | Salt pond water microbial communities from South San Francisco under conditions of wetland restoration - Salt Pond MetaG R1_A_H2O_MG | ecosystem: Environmental > Aquatic > Non-marine Saline... | reverse complement strand
TTTAGCTGCCGCCACCTCGGAGTTCGCAGAAGCGTAGCCAGGGACAACGCCGCCTGAGAATGTGGCCATTAGTCCATTGACTAGCCCGCCTCATGAAGTCTTAGAGAATATGCCGTGGGATGATGCCGATTTAGCGCCGCCGAATGCATCGTTTTTGTATTTGAATCAGCGTCGTCCGTGGAGTGATCAAAGTGAATTGCTGGAATTAATGAATATTATTCCCGAAACGCCGGATGTAAAAACGTTCTGCTTTCGCACCGCTTCGAATAATTGGTTTAATTACGCGCCCGGCCAATTTGTGACGCTGGAATTGCCCATTAATGGCCAAATGGTGTATCGCACTTACACGATTTCCTCCAGCCCATCCCGCCCCTTATATTTATCCGTCACCGTGAAAGCGCACCCGGATAGTTTCGCCAGTCGTTGGATGTTCGATAATTTGCAGCTTGGCATGCAAGTACGGGCGTTTGGCCCTGTCGGCGAGTTCCACTTGTACAATTACCCTGCTGATAAATATTGCTTTATCTCGGCGGGTAGCGGCATTACGCCGATGATGTCTATGACCAGCTATCTATTTGATCGTGGTGGTGAAATGGATGTGAGTTTTATTCACTGCGCCCGCCGCCCCTCGGATATCGTGTTCAAAGATGGCTTAGAGCGTATGGCAGCGCGGATGTCGGGCTTGCAATTGGCGTGGATTGTGGAAGAGCGTGATCCGCATAGCGTCTGGGCAGGCTATTTAGGCCGTATTAATCAATTGGTGTTAGAGCTGACCACATCAGATTATTTTGAGCGAGAAATCTTCTGCTGTGGCCCCGAACCCTTTATGCAGGCCGTGCGCGATGTACTGAATGCGGCTGGCTTCGACATGGATCATTACCACGAGGAGAGCTTCCAAACGCCGGTGCTTGATGCGGAAGCAGCGAATGAGCAAGATTACGATGATGTCATTCCTGACGCGGCGATTCCGGCAGCCATTAGCTTTTTATCCTCCGGCAAAAGCATTGCGGCCAATCAAGACATGACGATTTTGCAAGCGTCCATTGATGCCGGTTTGAATATCCCGAGTGCTTGTCAATTCGGTGTGTGTGGCGCGTGTAAGGTGAAGCGTGTGTCTGGCGAGACCCACATGGTACACAATGGCGGCATTTCGGATCGGGAAATCAATGAGGGGTATATTTTAGCCTGCTGCTCACGCCCGATTTCGGATGTGGAGATTTTGTATTAACTCAGCCCCCGCAGCTCCCCTTGTTATCCAATGAGGGGAGCACTGACCCAAGCAACCCTCTCAAGAAGATTTAAGACTGCGCCGTGCTTGATGCTGTCCCAAAAAACGACTTAATAATACGGATGACACATAAACACTGCCCGCTAATAAAATCATAGTCGGTCCGGCGGGCAAATTAGGCGCATAGGATAAGGCTAAGCCACCCGTGGTAAACGCAGAACCTAATAAAGTGGCAATTAACATCATGCCACCAAGCGACTGCACGTAATGCCCAGCAATGGCTGCTGGCAAAGTCAGTAAAGCAATCACAAGGATTAAACCCACAACATGAATGAGCAATACCACCGTGACAGCAATTAAACACAGTAATAATAAATAAAAGAAACTCACCGGCACACCACGCAAGCGGGCAAATTCTTCATCAAAAATAACAGCGATAAACTGATTATAAAATAGCGCCACTAATAATAATAAAATACCATCTAAAATAGCCATAAAGATAATATCGCTATCGGGCACTAATAAGATATTACCAAACAAATAACTCATTAAATTAGTGGCATAGCCGGGTGTTTGTGAAATAAAGAGTAAGCCAATCGCCATCCCCATCGCCCACAAAGCACCGATTAAAGTATCTTCTTGAGTTTTCCAATTAAGACGAATCCAGCCAATCAATAAAGCCGAAGCAATTGCGGCCAATAAAGCGCCCAGCAGTAGATCAAAACCAAAATAAGCCGCTGCCCCCATACCGGCTAATACTGAGTGCGCAATGCCCCCTGCTAAAAAAGTAATCCGCTTGACCACAACAAACGTGCCCACCAAGCCACAGCCAATGCTCGCTAATAAGCCCGCCACTAGCGCCATTTGTAAAAAATGCTGCTCACCTAGCGCCTGCCAAAATTCACTCATTATTAATGCCTTATGCTTTAGTGATGATGCGCGACCATGCGCACGGGTTCGCCGTATAAATCTTGAATCATTTCGCCATCAATCGCAGTGGTTTCATGACACACCAAGGTTCGATTAATACAAGCCACCCGACTGACATAATCCGAGATAAAGGCTATATCATGCGATACCACTAAAATCGTCATGCGCTGATTCAGTTCGCGCAAATGATCAAAAATGCCACTTTCTAAACGCATATCAATGCTGGCGGTAGGCTCATCCAAAATCAAAATCTGTGGCTCACTCACCAAAGCACGCGCCAATAAAATGCGTTGTAACTGCCCACCTGATAAAGCGCCGATGGGGCGCTTTGCCAAGTTTTCCGCTTCTAATTCTTGCAAAGCAGCCGTGGCAGCGCGGCGGTCAGCGGCAGTATAACGCCCCCACCAGCGTTTACCCGTCAGCCGTCCTTGCAAAACGACTTGCTCCACATTAACCGGAAAGTCACGCGCAAAAGCCGGATACTGCGGAACATAGCCAATTTGCCAACACTGCTGGCGCGGACGTTTGCCTAATACCCGCACGGTGCCAGATTGCGGCTTCAGCAGACCCAATATCAGTTTCAGCAAGGTGCTTTTACCACCCGCATTCGGCCCGACAATACCTAAGAATTCCCCTTTACGCACATGCAAAGTCACATCTTGTAATACCGGAACAGCGCCCTAAGCGAAACTGACATGATCAACGGCAACCACCTCATCTGGCATATTATAACCTTGCATTAATCCGCAACAGGCGCAGTTTGCCCCACAATGGCATAGCCCACTTGACGTAGGTTTTCGATATAATTCGGTGCGAGTGGATCAATCGTTATCACTTGCCCATCAATCGCCTTAGCCACTTGCTTAGCTGCTTTTTGACTAAATTGCGGCTGCACAAAAATGGCTTTCACGTTTTCGGCTTTAGCCCGCTCAATCAATTCCGCTAAAGCACGCGCACCAGGCTCTTTACCTTCCGACTCAATCGGAACTTGGCGCAATCCATAAGCATCCGCAAAGTATCCCCAAGCCGGATGATAAACCATGAACTGTTCCACATCGGACTCAGCAAACAAAGCCGTCAACTCAGCATCTAGCTCGTCTAATTGCGCCGCAAACGCCTGATAATTTTCTGCAAATTGTTCTGCTTGCTCGGGGCGCAGCTCACTAAACGTGGCTTGCATTTGAGCTGCCATTTTTTTCGCTAAGCGCGGACTCGTCCAAACATGGGGATCGAACTCATTTTCTGGTTCAGCATGCTCGTCGTGATCGCTGTGTTCTTCGTGCTCAGCCTGTTTATCATGATCGCTGTGTTCTTCGTGCTCAGCCTGTTTATCATGATCGCTGTGTTCTTCGTGCTCAGCATGCTCGTCGTGCTCATGATCATGGTGAGCATGTTCAGACTGCTCCAATAACTCAAGCCCCTCACGGGCATCCACAATAGGCATCCTTTTATTGACTGATGCAATGCGCTCCATCCAACCGTTCTCAAAGGGCACACCAATACGCACATATAAATCCGCTTTAGACAAACGTGCAATTTGCTGGCCGGTTGGCTCATAAGTGGCAGGGCTAAAATCAGGCTTGACCATGGCTTCTGCCGTAACAGCCTCACCGCCCACTTGCTCCGCAAAATACTGTTGCGGAATAACGCTAACAAAGACGGACAGCGGGTTTTCTGCCGCATAAGCGCTATTTAAAGCAGCCAAGCTCAGTACAAGGCCAGCGGCACCTTGCTGTAAGGTGCGTAAATGTTGCGTGAATTGGGGATACATAGATCTTTTTCCGTTTAAAATAGTGTCTTTGCGAAAGGTTTAGTGGGTTTAAACAGGTTACATTTTGCAACTTTGTTGCATTTAAGTCTAGTGCTTTTTTAAAGAATGCCTAATGCTATCATGTTTCTATGAAAGCCAGCGAAAGACGCAAAATTATTCATATTGACATGGATTGCTTTTATGCCGCTATTGAAATGCGGGACAATCCTGCTTTGCGCGGCAAGCCTATTGCCGTTGGCGGCACACCAGAAGGCCGGGGCGTGGTAGCGACTTGCTCATACGAGGCACGTCAATACGGCGTGCACTCTGCCATGCCCATGAGTTTAGCGCTGCGTAAATGCCCAAGACTGGTGGTTGTGCCAAGCCGCATGTCTGTGTACCGCGAAGTGTCTAGCGCTATTCAAGCCTTATTTCAGGATTACACCGATTTGGTCGAACCGCTCTCACTGGATGAAGCTTATTTGGATGTCACCGCTAGCACAAATTTTCAAAACAGCGCCACACGCATTGCCCAAGACTTACGCGCCCGCATTGCCCAGACACAAGACTTAACTGCTTCGGCGGGCGTTGCAGCTAATAAATTTTTAGCAAAGATCGCCAGCGACTGGCGTAAACCAAACGGCTTGTACGTGATTCGCCCCCACGAAGCAGAAGACTTTGTACGCAACTTAGCCGTGAAGAAAATTCCCGGTGTCGGGGCGGTAACAGCGAGCCGTTTGCATGATTTAGGCGTGGATACGTGTGAGGATTTGCAGCGCTGGACGCGGGCAGATTTGCAACGCGAATTTGGTCGTTTTGGTGAGCGCTTGTTTGATTTAGCACGGGGCATCGATGAACGCCCGGTCACGCCCAGCAGCACACGCAAATCCATTAGCGTGGAAGACACTTTTAGCAGCGACCTGCCAACACTGGAACAGTGCACCCAACAGTTGCCAACACTATTTCAAACTTTGCAACAACGCCTGCAACAAGCGCAGCAGCAACAACGCCTACACGCTAAAACCCTATTTATTAAATTACGCTTTCATGATTTTGTTACCACCACCGCACAAGCTCACTCTAGCGTGGTGGAAGAAGCTTTGTTTGTGCCCTTGTTGCAACAAGCATGGGCACGTGGTGAAAGACCCGTGCGGCTATTAGGAATTGGCGTGCAGTTTGAAGCACCTTGGTACCCAGAGCAATTAAGCTTGAGTTTCAAGGCACACCAGCGCTAATAAGGCACAATCCTTAAAACCGCGCCTTAACCTTATCCGTTGCCATCACCTGCAACGGATCATCCGGCCACGGATGCTTGGGATAGCGACCTTTCATGTCTTTTTTCACCGCGTGATACGAATTGCGCCAAAATCCCGCCAAATCCTGCGTAATTTGCAGCGGGCGTCCAGCCGGCGACAGCAAGTGAACCTTCAAAGCCACGCGGCCATTCGCAATGGTCGGGGTGGTTTCGCAGCCAATTGGTTCGGCTGCGAAACTGCTTGGCTAATTGTTGCGTGCATTGCAGCCAGCCTTGATATTGGATTTGTAGAGTAGGCAAGTTGCCTATTTGCTCGATCCTCAAGTAGCGGCTGCCACTTAGTCAGGCGTAAAGCTCAAGCCGCCCGACTTGAAGTCACTTCTGGCTGTAAGGGCGGCTTTACTCTTGCAAAACTAAATTGCTGAAATAAAGTGCTGCATCGTTGCTTATGTTTCGAGTTATGTTATTATGGCTAGATTGGCTAGATTTTTAGGGATGTATATTTTGGACTGGCAGTTAGCAAATGCAAAGAACCGTTTTAGTGAAGTCGTCAAGCTGGCACTCTCCCAGCAACCACAGCGTATTACCCGACGCGGGGAGGCTGTTATCGTGATTTCAGAGCAGCAGTACCAAGAAATGACAGGCGAAAAACGCTCATTCGCAGATTATTTAATGTCTGCACCCTCACTAGAAGGTTTAGATATAACACGTGATAGCACACCGATGCGTGATATTGAGCTATGAGAATTTTATTAGATACCTGCGTGCTGTCTGAGTTGCAGAAACCTGATCGCTCAGTGGCTGTCCGTGATTTTATCAAAGAATTCGCAGAAGATGCGCTGTTTGTTAGTGTTATCTCTATCGGTGAGATCGCTAAGGGTGTAGCGTTACTAGATGATGGCGCAAGAAAAAAGGCTCTCCAGTCATGGCTTAATGGCTTAGAGCGTGCTTATTCGCAACGTATTTTAACTATTACTCCTGAAACAGCTCGCATCTGGGGGGAAATTACCGCCAAGGCTAGGAAACAAGGCTTACAAGTGGGGGCAGCTGATGGTCTTATTGCAGCAACTGCGTTATGCCATGGGCTACATGTGATCACACGCAATGTTAGTGATTTTGAACCTACGGGTGCCCTTATTATTAATCCTTGGGAAGGCGAAGAGTAATTATTTAACTCTATTAACGAATCAACAAGCTATAGTGGTCAAACCTTAGGCGTATGCTTTAGTGTGTCGCATCGTTTAAACTAAGGATAGTAGCCATGTTGATAAAACGTTTTTTGAGCCTCGGTTTATTACTAATGAGCGTTGCTTGGCTGGTGCCATTACAAGCGGCTGAGCGCGTTTATATTATGGCAGGGCAATCTAATATGATGGGGCGTGGTGGCCAAGTGGCTGAATTACCCGCGCATTATCGACGTATGCCAAGCAATGTGCGTTTTTTTTATCAAGGCCGCGAACGTGATTTAGCTCAATCGACTTATTTTGGCCCTGAAGTCAGCTTTGCGCATCAAGTCGCCCGTACTTTTCCCCATGACGAGCATTTGATTATCAAGCATGTCGCGACAGGTAGCTCAGTGCAGCAGTGGCAACCCGGCGGGGCTTTATATGAGGGGTTATTACGCCTTGTCGGCTATACACGCACGGACAAAAACAGTGTGATGCCTAATATTGACGCTATTTTTTGGATGCAAGGCGAAGCTGATGCTATGAACCTAAGCCGTGCACAGCAATATACGCCGCGTTTGACGCGTATGATTAAGCGTTTGCGCCAAGATTTAGCGGCTCGTAACAGTTTATTTATCATGGGACGCGTTAATTCAGAAACCCCCAAATTCCCCGGTGTGTCTGCAGTGCAACGCAGCCAACAACAGCTAGCACAAATTTTACCCAATACCTTATTAGTATCGAGCGATGGTTTGGATAAAATTTTTGACGATATTCACTATAGCTCTGCGGGTTTGGTCGAACTGGGCGAACGTTTTGCAGAACGTTATATTCGTCACACGCAAACGCCTGAAAACACAACACTACAAGCCAACCACAAAACTGACGCAAGCACCGAGCCAGCCGCACAAGCACCGCCTTTAGCCAATGCAAACCGTCCTTTAAACCAGCCATTGCCTGCCAATTTTGAAGATTATATTGTTTTACCCGGCATGCCTTAAACTAGTCACGAGCTAACAAAACGTGCTATATGGTGCTGTGTTTTTTTGGAAGATGCCATGCCTTATTCAAATCATCTGGATGCTTATAACCGTTGCCGCGTCAAAGTATGTGGTATTACCTCTATTGCAGATGCATTAATGGTCAGCCATGCGGGCGTAGACGCTATTGGTTTAGTGTTTTACCCTCCCAGCTCACGCTATATTACAGCTGATCAAGCAGCAGCTATTTGTAAGGCATTGCCTCCTTTTGTGAATTGTGTCGGCTTATTTTTGCATGCTACAGAAACAGAAGTACGAGCAACACTTGAAAAAGTCAACCTGGATGTATTGCAGTTTCATGGCCATGAAACTGCGGCTTTTTGTCGTCAATTTGGCAAACCTTATTTAAAAGGTGTGGGCATGCAAGGTTTAGCCGAGCAAGGCGGATTCAGCGCTTATCAACAAGCTTACCCAGATGCACAAGGCTTCTTGTTAGATAGTCATGCGCCGGGCGCTGCGGGTGGCACAGGACAGACTTTTGATTGGTGTCAAATCCCTACAGCCCGCACTAAAGCTATTATTTTAGCCGGTGGCTTAAAACCTGACAATGTTGCACAAGCTATTCAACTAACCAAGCCTTATGCCTTGGATGTCAGTAGCGGCGTTGAAGCTCGCCCAGGTATCAAAGATGCTCAAAAAGTACAAGCGTTTATGCAGGCTGCTCATACAACATAAGACTAAACAACCCATTAGTAATAAAGATAATTTAAGATTATCATGCTGACACGCGCTTTGCTTAGTTGGTTAATTCTCGGGGCGTTATTACTATCAGTGGCTTGTAAAGCTGACGAGCACAATAGTTCGGCCGCTCAAAATAAACGCGGCTTGATTTTTGACATCAATGTTTTGGAAGATCCCAGCACAAGCTTAACGTTTGCTGCCATCCAAAAAGCAGAGCATCAACAACGCTTCCGTCCCACCCAGCCCCATAAAAATATAGGATACAGTACAAGTGCCTGGTGGTTACAAATTAAGATTCCACCACAGACAGCATCGCAATGGTTTTTACAACTAGACAGTGTCTGTGAAACTCAAGTGGATGCCTTACGCTTGGTAACAGCACAGCACACACCAACAGGCAGTCTGTTTAAGCTCGGTGGCTGCCCGCAGCACACCTACTTGTTGGAACTTCCCCGCCAAGAAACAAGCTTTTTGTACGTGCGCTTAGAAGGATCTTACTCACAAATTCATTGGAGCATTAGCTTTAAACCTAAAAACACTCACCCTATTCAGTATCAATTTAATTTAATTATTATTGGCTTTATTGTGGGTGGTTTACTGTCGCTATCCGCTTACAATTTATTTTTATTATTTAGCTTTCGTGATCGCAGTTATTTCGCCTTGTTTTTTTACACCTTATCACTCGCTATTTTGGCAGCCGCCAACTACTCACCGTTTTATAGCTTATTTAATTCATACGATAGCTATATGCGCATACGCATTATTTTACCCTTGTTAGCAATGGCAACTGGACTCGCTTTTTATCGTAAATTAATACGCCTGCCGTTGTATCAGCCACGTTTAGATATTCTATTGCGTGTCATTATCTTCAGTAATTACTTTATAATACTACTTAGCTTCTGGATAACTATTGATAGTAAAGTTTCAGCTATGATAAGTGCCATTACTTTACCCTTAGTTTTAGGCTCCACACTGTTTGCTAGCTTGGGCTTAAACGATCGCAGTGCACGTGCATTCTTATCATCTATCACAGTGCTTACTTTAACCACTGTGCCCGTTATTTTAATACATTTTGGGTTGCTTGATATTAGCATACCCGTCTTACAGATTATGCATATTGGCTTTTTAATCTTTGCTCTATTACTATCATTCACACAAGTTGATCATACCCGTGAATTACGCGAGGCTAGCGAACGCACCCAAGCGGCTAATCGCGCCAAAACCGAGTTTTTAACCACCCTGAGTCATGAATTACGCACCCCCATGAACGCGGTCATTGGCTTAGGTGAGCTATTACAAAAAACGCAGTTGAATCGTACGCAACGTAATTATATTGGCAAATTGAATGTAGCCGCTGCCCATATGTTGCGCTTAATTGATGATATTTTGGATCTGGCGCGTATTGAAAAAAACGAGTTGACGCTGGAACAGGAGCCTTTTCAACTCACGCAAGCGCTCGATACTATTATGGACATATTGCAAACACAAGCTGCACAAAAAAAAATCACCCTCAAATTGCAATGTGAGTTTACAGCGGATTATTGGGTTATTGGCGATTTAACCCGCTTGTCCCAAGTGCTTCTCAATTTGGCATATAATGCCATTAAGTGCACCGAACAAGGCCATGTCACCCTGAGTGTCAGCGCCGAGGAACAAATCACCGCACAAAATGAATCCCCACCATTACTCACCTTAGCTTTTGCTGTAACCGACACCGGCATGGGGATGGATGAGGAGCAAATTGAGCAGCTTTTTCAGCCTTTTGTACGACCTAAGCATGGCCAAGAAGGCAATGGTCTAGGCTTAATTATTGTGCGGCAACTATTACAAGCAATGGGTAGCCAGTTGCAAGTGGAAAGCCAAATTGGTAAAGGGAGTTGTTTCTATTTTCGTTTAAACTTGCCCTGGCATGCTAACCGCCCTACCCCACACCCAGCCCATCCGGCCACCTGTTCTACAACATGGCAAAAACCCTTGCATGTCTTATTAGTAGAAGATGATGAGATAAATGGCTTTGTAACACGTTCTTTTTTAGAAGGCCGTCATATACATATTAGCCTAGCCACCAGTGGTCGAGAAGCTTTGGATAAACTCTTACATCAAACTGCAGAGCCGGTGGATTTGATCTTAATGGATATTCGCTTGCCTGACCAAAACGGCTATGAAGTAGCGACGGCTATTCGAGCCGCCGGTTACACACAAGTGCCAATTATTGCCCTTACAGCTCATGCAGTCAGTGGTGAACAAGAGCGTTGCCTGGCCGTTGGCATGAACGATTTTGTGACTAAGCCCGTTAAGCTACAAGAATTAGAAACACTCATTCAGCACTGGACACAACGCTAAATTTTCCCCATTAAAGACCCCAGAGCCACATCACGCCTGCCACAGCCGCCATGCCCGTAATTAATGTCATCGGAAAACCAATCAACAGATAGTCGCTAAAGCGGTAGCCACCTGGGCCATAGACCATTAAATTCGTCTGATAACCAATCGGCGTCATAAAACTAGCAGAAGCTGCAAACATAATAATAACGGCAAAGGGTACTAAGCTCATTCCCATATTCTCCGCCAAAACAGCACAAATCGGGAACATAAGAATAGCGGCTGCATTATTCGTAATTAAACTCGTAAAAATCGCCGTTAACACATAGACAATGCTTAATACCATGAGTACCGACATTGTTGAGTCACCCAATAAGGAATGAGCAATAAATGCAGCCGCTCCACTACTTTCTACTGCTTTACCTAAGGCAAACGAGGCACCAATGACGGTCAGCACCGTAAAATCAATAGAACGCCGCGCTAAACCGGCATTCATGCAACGGGTTAATAGCATTGCCCCCGCCGCTAGCCAAGCCGACTCAACGATGGGCAGAATATTAAAAGTACTCAGAAAAACCATAATACCCATAATAACTAAAGAAAGGCGTGCTTTCTCAAAATTAGGTGGGCTGGAATCTTCTATAGCACTGACTAATAAAAAGTCTTTTCGAAAGCGATACTGACGTGCAAACTCTTTGTTGGCTTCTAGCAATAAGGTATCACCCACTTGCAAGGGTGTATTTAGGCCTTTATCAACCAAGGCTTTATAGCCACCACGCGACACAGATAAAACAACCGCTTGATAACTACCCAAGAAATCACACTCTTGAATCGTCATACCCAGAAAGGGAAAGTCAGACCCGATCACTGCCTCGACTAAGCGCCGCTGAAAATGAACAACATTAAAATGCTGCATATCCTCATTGGCTGGTTTAATTCCGCGAATACTGCGCAGTTCATGTGCACCACGCGGTGAACCAATAAATAATAATAAATCCCCTTTTTGAATAACAAAGTCAGGCTGTGGACTTTGAATAATAATCACACCACGTTGAATTTCAGTGAGGTAACCAAACCCCAAATTGGCCAAACCAGCAGCCGATAAAGTTTTACCATTTAAAGCCTCATCCTCTACAACCATATTCACATGGTACTCACGCACATCCTCTAAACCTTCAGTAATGCCTGTACGATTAGGCAATAAACGTGTACCGACCAGTAATAAAAAAGTACTACCTGAAATTAAAACCATCAAACCGATTAAGCTAATATCAAACATCCCTAAGCCTGGATGCCCTGTTTCTTCTAATAAACCATTCACCACTAAGTTCGTACTGGTACCAATTAGCGTACAAGTACCGCCCATAATAGCGGCATAACTCAGTGGCAATAATAATTTAGAGGGCGGTAGCTTTAGACGTTGACACCACTCTTGGATAGCAGGAATCAACATGGCGACAATCGCCGTATTATTGAGAAAAGCACTCAAAATAGCCGTTGGCATAAGCATACGAAATTGCGCTGTACGTACACTATGTGGCTCGCCTAATAAGTATCGCGTCACGTATTGAATCGCGCCCGTTTCGCGCAAGCCCGCCGCCAACACGTATAAGGCTGCAATCGTCATCAGACCTGTATTAGCAAAGCCCATGAAGGCCTCTGCTGGCGGCAACAAGCCTGTGATCATCAGGCAAACCAGCGCAGCCATTAAAATTAAATCAGCACCGATATTCGATAAAGCTAAAAATCCAAATACCAGCACAACCAACGCCATTACCGCGATGCCTTCCCAGCCCATGGCTAACTCCTTTTCTCTTGCAATGCTTACGCTAATCGTTTTCAGTGCACGTTCTACACCATTTTGTGCTCATGAAACAATGTTGATTAGCGAGCATTAATCAGACTTTTAAAGCTTTCCCGGTATTGATCAATTTCTCGCAAGAGGTGTTCGCGTTGTGTGGTACTTAGTGAAGCATATAAGTCGATCAAAAAATTGAAGGCGAGCTGTTTATTATAAGCGAAGCATTGGTAACATAGCCATCTAACTTCCAACGTATCGCATTATCAAGAAAACGGTACCCAAACTGCATTCCCGAACAAGCGCTCAGTAGCGTTGCTAGCATTAAGCCTAGCAAGCCGTACTTCATACCATTCATCATGAGCTCATCCTTGTCTAGATCCATAGGCTGATTAAAGCCATAGTCTATAGCTTGGTAAGTTTAAGCTTTAACGACAACTTGTTAAGGTTTGACCATTTATCTCAATCCCCCTCCTTTCCATGGATTTTTTTGTACAATCACACTCAACAATAAAAAACTCTCAGGGTGTTTTATGAATATCGGCAAGCAATTTGGCTTGAGTCTCATTGAATTGATGACGACACTCGCTGTCGTTGCAATCTTAGCGGCCTTAGCGGCGCCTAGCATTCAAACCATGCTAGAAAATAACCGTATCGAATCTGTCGCCCGTCAATTCGTGAGCAGTATTTATATGGCGCGCAGTGAGGCCGCTAAAACAGGCTTCAACGCTAGTATATGCCCAAGCAACACCACACAAACCGCATGTGGCACGACTTATGCCAACGGCTGGCTCGTCTTTCGTGACTTCAATGCTAATCGCAGCTTTGACACAACGCCAGATGTCGACACGGATGGTGATGGCACATTAGATGCTGAGGTTTTGTTATTTGCACACGATAATGACAATAACGACCTGACCGTCGAAGTCTTTAGTGATGGAGCCGCTAATACTGAGCAAAGCTTTAGCTATTTACCCAGTGGACTTAATTCTTTGCGTAATACAAGCAACCCACACATTAGAATCAGCCACGCATCTGATAATGACTTAGCCGCACAAATTAAACTCAATAGAGGTGGCAGTGTCAGTTTGTGTATTGCTGCTAAAGATGACCACTGTTAACCCGTAAAAAGTGCAGGCTAGGCATGTCGACATCCGCTTTATTTCACTCACAAGGCTCACAAGCCGGGCTCACTTTGGTCGAATTTTTAGCAACTACGGCAGTTGCAGCCATTTTGGCTTCGTTTGCTATGCCTGCATTCCAGCAAATGATCACTAATAATCAAATCTTAAGCCAAACCAATGAGCTAGCCACC
>Ga0102927_1000208_pt1 | contig 13591 bp, 11 predicted proteins | sample SalPon1_A_H2O_MG_FD_78208 | JGI IMG/M metagenome (GOLD analysis project Ga0102927, IMG submission 78208) | Salt pond water microbial communities from South San Francisco under conditions of wetland restoration - Salt Pond MetaG R1_A_H2O_MG | ecosystem: Environmental > Aquatic > Non-marine Saline... | reverse complement strand
TTGGCCTTTGTGCGCATCGACTAAAGCCCCTGCATGCCCAATGAGTGTTTGCCCTGACCCCACCCCCAAGTCTTCTCGTATTTGCAAGACAAGCGCTGGATCTGGCAAATGATCAGAGTGCGACGAAGGTATCCGTATAACAGGGCGGTTCGGCAGGAAGCCCTGTAAACCCCTACATGCGGCTTTTGATATGCCAACGAGGGTGTCGGCATTGGTATAGGCTTGGCGCGTTAGAAAGCGTGACTTGGGTGGCTGCTGCATGCGGCGAGTAATGATGTATCGCAAGTGCCGCGTTTGTTTGAGCCACCAGGCTAGATATACGCCCCGTCCCTCATGCGCATGCGCGATATCCCAGTGCTGCAAGCGCCATGGTGTGAAAAAACAAACGCTTGGCGAAATCACTTCAATACCCCCGAGCTCTCTGATCGCCGCCGCGATTGGACCCTCGGGATAGGCACAAAGTCCTTGTTGGTAGCCACGCTTTGCGAGCTCTTTTATTAAAAGCCAAGTTTGTTGTTCGCCACCACGCCAACCGCGGGCAAGGTTAATGTGTAAAATTCTGGGTTTGGATTCGGTCATGCGGAATCGAGCCTTGCGCGAGTCAATCTAGCCAACTCATATACGCGCCGACACCCGCTGAGACGTCTTTGAATTCTTCGCGATACCCTGCAGCGCGAAGTCCTGATAGTTCTGCTTGAGTATAACTTTGATAGCTATCACGGAGATGATCCGGGAAAGGAATATACACAATCTTTCCGGCACCAAAATAACCCGTTACGCCAGCGGCGATATGATTAAACGGCTCTGCTTTTCCGGTTCCGCAGTTGAATACGCCACTTACCTCTGGGTGATCGAGCATCCACAGGTTAACGTTGACCGCATCATCGACATAGACGAAGTCGCGGACTTGCTCGCCATCGCCGTAACCATCACAACCCTCAAAAAGCCGAACAACCCCATCTTGCTTTAACTGTTGATAATGATGATAAGCAACGCTTGCCATGCTGCCTTTGTGCTGCTCGCGGGGCCCGTAGACATTAAAATAGCGCAGCCCAACGATCTGTGACTCTGCATTGGGTAATTTACGCGCAACATATTGATCAAAAAGCGCTTTCGAGTAGCCGTAAACATTCAGCGGACGCTCCTCACCCACGCGGACACTAAAATCAGTATCAGCACCGTAGACAGCGGCAGAGGAGGCATAAATGAAAGGAATTTTGTAAGCAAGACAGATTTCCAAGGCTTCTTTGGAATACTGATAGTTGTTATCCATCATGTACTGGCCGTCCCACTCGGTTGTATCCGAGCAAGCGCCAAGATGAAAGACGGCATCCACCGCATCATCACCATTTTCCACTAACCAGTCCAAGAACTCGTCCTGATCAAGATAGTCGGCAATCTTAGCATCGCGAATATTTAAGAATTTTCGACCATCTTCTAAGTTATCCACGACTAAAATGTCATCACGTCCATGCTCGTTGAGCCCATGGACAAGATTGCTTCCAATAAATCCAGCACCGCCGGTCACAACAATCACATCAACCCTCCAACTGCTATGTTCTTATCAGCCATATGGATTTGCCTCGCCTGTCTCCCGCCGCAAAAACCGCCGATATGTCCACTGGTACTGTTCAGGACGCTCGAGGACGACGCGCTCGATTTCCCGATTCATTGCAGCGGCGGCCTGCTCGGGATCATTATGATCGACGGCCTCCGTAACTCGATGCCAGTGTAAGCGATAGCCTTGGCCTTGAGGCAGACGCTCGGCCCAGCCAATAATGACCGGCGCACCGGTGCGTTTAGCTAGTTTGCCAAATAGAGTCATGGTTTTAGCCGGATGACCAAAGAAAGGCACAAATACCCCTTCACCGGGGGGTGACTGATCCGGCAGTACACCCACCGCTTCACCGGCTTTTAGCACCTTAAAGAGCGCACGGATACCGGCGGGTTTTGCGGGCCAAAAAGTCGCCCCACTGCGGGATCGGCCGCGGTTAAGGAGTGCTTCTAACTCACTCCAGCGCGGGGGGCGGTAGAGGGCATGCAACGGCACTCGTCGCGCCAACCACATCTGCAACACCTCCCAAGCGCCATGATGCGGAGCAATGACCAGCATGCCTTTACCCTCGGCCATGGCCTCATCAATGACCTCGGCACCCTCGATCATCTGAACCTTGCCAAGTACACGCTCAGGTGACCAACGCCACACTGCAGCTAGCTCAAACAGGCCTTTGGCGTTCTCCCGCATTGCCGCTCGCGCTAGCCACTGACGGCGAGCCTGAGGCCAGTCGGAAAAACATAAATTGGCATTGACTTGGGCAATATGGGCTTCGGGTCGGTTAAATCGCATACTCAGCCAAGCCGTCGCATCGCCTAAGGCATGCAGCGCGCGAAGCGGCAGCAGCGAGAACAATCCGAGTATTGCGTTGATGACCCGGGCCCGGCCTTTAAGTGGCGCATCCGCACCCGGGTTGCCGCCATGCTGGCTCACTCGCGACGGTGGTGTTCAGCAAGCCCGGCGTCGGTCGGGTCAAAATCACGAATAAAGTACTCAGCTCCGCAGTAAGGGCACTTCCCCTGACCGGTTTTATGCACGGCGATATACACCTTCGGATGACTATTCCAGAGATACATACCGGGCATGGGACAAGACAACGGCAGATCGTCAGCGCTGACCTCATAGCGGTTTTCGCTATTGGGCTTAATAAGATCTGAGCGCTCATGCGTTTGTGGATCCGGCATCGAGTTCTCCTGCTTAGCTTTAGGCGACTGGGGTGAGCCAGTTTTTATGCGCCGGGGCGCGGCCCTCAACGGCAGCAAAAAAGCGGCTTTGCACATCCGTGGTAATCGGCCCACGGCAGCCCTCACCAATCATGCGCCCATCGAGCTCACGAATCGGAGTCACCTCAGCGGCAGTGCCAGTAAAGAAAGCCTCATCGCAGACATAGACCTCATCGCGGGTAATGCGACGCTCACGCACCTCATAACCCGCCTCTTGAGCAATGGTCATAATCGCCTCACGCGTCACCCCAGCCAGCGCCGAGTGAATCTCCGGTGTGTGTATCACCCCATCACGAATCAAAAAGAAATTCTCGCCTGAGCCTTCCGCCACATAACCTTCAGGGTCGAGTAACAGCGCCTCATCATAACCACAGGCCACAGCCTCTTGCAGCGCCATCATCGAGTTAATGTACTGGCCATTGGCTTTTGCACGACACATGGCGATGTTGACGTGGTGACGGGTAAACGATGAGGTGCGCACCCGAATGCCACGCTGCATATTCTCTTCACCCATATAAGAGCCCCACGACCAAGCAGCAATCATGAGATGCACCTGCAGGTTATCAGCACGCAAACCCATACTTTCTGCACCGTAGAAAGCCATCGGCCGGATGTAGCCACTCTCAAGGCTGTTATCGCGGACGGCCGCACAGCAGGCATCACTAATGACTTGTTGGCTCCAAGGCATTTCCATGCCCAAGATTTTGGCGGAATCAAATAACCGCCGGACATGCTCGGGTAACCGAAAAATTGCGGCACCTTGATCTGTCTTATACGCCCGAATGCCTTCAAAGGCACCCATACCATAATGCAGCGTGTGGGTGAGAACATGCACATTGGCCTCGCGCCATGGCACCATCTCACCATCCATCCAAATCCAACCATCACGATCGGCCATGCTCATGAGCCGCTCTCCTCAGCGTTATTTTGTGCCCCAGATTCCATGACCGCACTCCAGACCGCCACTACCTGCTGGCGGGTCTCCCCCAGCGTTTCCGCTGCCACTTTAGCAGGCTGCTCCTGCAGGGTCAGTCGGTGCACAAGCCCGCGATATTGGCGGTACGCATCCGCCAGCGTTTGCGCTTGGCTCGCAGTGAATTCTTCGGCCCGTTCGAGCTCATCGAGTAGCCGAATATTGTCTGTATAGCGCAGCAGGCCGGGATACCCATGGGCCCCGGCCAAGACGCCATATTGAACCATGAATTCAATATCGGCGATACCGCCTCGATCTTGCTTTAAATCAAAGGCCTGACTGGCGCTTGAGCCCAGTTCCCGGCGCATACGCTCACGCATTTTACGCACCTGCTCGATTAACGCTACGCGATCGCGCCGGCGTGTCAGGATCTCCCGGCGCACCTGCGCGAAGCCGGCTTTTAAGGCCGGGCTGCCGACAATCATGCGCGCGCGCACAAGCGCTTGATGCTCCCAAGTCCAAGCACGCTCACGTTGATAATCGGCAAATGCGCTAAGGCTGGTGGTTAGCAGGCCGGATTGGCCACTTGGGCGCAGACGGGTATCCACCTCATACAAAATACCACCTGGCGTTGGGGTACTTAGAATATGGATAACGCGTTGCGCAAGGCGTGCGAAAAACACCGCTGGCTCAACCGGTTTATCACCGGTGGTGGCCGTGCCGGCAGGGACAGGATCATGCAAAAACACAATATCCAAATCCGAGCCATAGCCCATTTCCAATGAGCCCATCTTGCCATAGGCCACCACCCCAAAACTGGCCACCTCGCCATCTTCGCGCAGCGGCTCGCCGTAACGCTCACTGACATGACGCCAGGCAAGGGTTTGCACCTGCTCGAGCAGCACTTCAGCAATATCGGTGAGATAGTCACTAACGAGCATGACAGGAATGGCGCCGGCTAAATCAGCCGCCGCCACACGCAGAACTTGAGTTTGTTTAAATTGCCGTAGTATCTCCATTTGCTGCTCAAGATCACCCGCATCGGCAGTGCCTAGGCGCGCAGTCACCTCCGTGATTAACGCCTCGCGAGAGAGCGGTGCATACAAGGTGCGCGGATCGAGCAGCTCATCTAATAGCATCGGATGCAGGGCAAGATAGCGAGCAATCCATGGGCTGCCATCGACTAGTCGGACCAACTGCGAGACCGCTAGTGGATGCTCATTGAGCAGGGCTAAGTAAGCCGTCCGCCGCACAATCCCCTCCAATAGCGTAATCAGCCGATCGATCACCGCATCGGGGTTATCGGCGCTAGCGACGGCAGCGAGCAGCATGGGCATGAGTCGATCGAGCCGAGTGTGGCCTTGATCGGATAACGACCGTACCCGGCTACCATCACGAAAACGCTCGATATGACTGAGCGCAGCGGCACTATCCGCAAAGCCCTGCTCACTGAGCACGTTTTTGCCGGTTTGCTCATCCAAAAGGCCATGCCAGATGTCAGTGAAATCCGGTTCATCGCTTTGTTCAGCCTCATCCTCTTGCTGCGGGGCAACGAACACCTGATCAAAATGCCCCTGCACCCGCCGGCGCCAGTCATTGAGTGTCTCAACTAACTCATCCCAATCGGCCGCCCCCATCGCCAGTACCAATCGCGCCTGATCGAGTGGATCAGTGGGTAGATCATGCGCTTGGCGGTCATGCATCGCCTGAATACGGTTTTCGATAACGCGCAAATAACGATAAGCCTTTGTTAGATCTTGCTGGGCGTGCGCAGGGATTAGTGCCTGATCGGCGAGATAACCCAGCACCGGTTGCAGGGCACGTTCACGCAATGCGGGCTCTTGGCCCCCACGAATCAGCTGAAATGCCTGAGCAATAAACTCAATCTCACGAATGCCACCACGGCCAAGCTTGACGTTATCGGCCAAGCGCCGGCGCTTAACCTCACGCGCAATCATGGCTTTCATATCACGCAGTGACTCAAGCGCGCCGTAGTCAAAATATTTACGATAGACAAACGGCGATAGCGCATCGAGCAACTCCTCGCCGATGGCCTGATCGCCCGCCACCACGCGGGCTTTAATCAACGCATAACGCTCCCACTCACGGCCTTGCTCGACAAAATAGAGCTCCATTGCCGGCACGCTCATGGCAAGCGGTCCACTCTCACCATAGGGGCGTAGGCGCATATCAACCCGAAAACATTGGCCATCTGCTGTTTGTTGATCGAGTGCTGCGATTAACGCCCGACCAAGCCGAGTGAAAAATTGCTCGTTGGACTTAGGGCTATCCGCATCCGTAAATCCGGGCTCAGGAAAGATGAAAATCAGATCAATATCGGAAGAAAAGTTAAGCTCGCCGCCGCCAAGCTTACCCATACCCAAGACAACCATGCGCTCAGCATTGCCTTTGCTATCAAGCGGCGTGCCCATCTGCGTACAAAGCTCTTTATAAAGCCAACTAAGCGCCTCATCGATCATCACATCGGCCAAGCACGACAGATCAGCGAGCACCGCATCAACGCTGGCACGGCCGCTTAAATCACGCCAAGCAATCCGCAGCATTTCGCGCTCGCGAAAACGCCGCAGCGCACGGTGTAAGTCAGCCTCACTCGCAATACCGCGTAAAGCGGTTTGCAGGCGCTCTCGATAGCCATTCCTTGCATAAGCGGTGGTGAGATCAGCACTTTCGACTAAATCAATCAATATATTCGGATCACGCAAACACACCCGGGCGGCGAATTCGCTCATCGCCCAAATGCCTGGCAGCTCCCTTAGTACATCGGGACTATCGGGCAGTGCTTGCTGATCAGGTAGACGCTCAAGCGCAATCCTCACCGGTATCTGCAGGTCGGCAGGTAAATCAGCAAAGGCCGCTTGAAGTGGCTCAGGCGCAGTATCGATATCCATAACGCCAGCTTAGCGAGAAAATGAGTTTTATGGGACAGGCACAAAAGGCTTGGCCATAAAAAAGCCCCGCTCAAAATGAACGGGGCTTGGGGTCAGGCGGAAAAGCCTGAGCGGCTTACATCATGCCGCCCATGCCTCCCATGCCGTCCATGCCACCCATGCCAGCAGCACCGCCGTCATCCTTCTCTTCTGGATGCTCAGCGATCATGCACTCGGTGGTGATCATCAGACCAGAGATCGATGCCGCATTCTGCAGTGCAGTACGGGTCACCTTGGTTGGATCAAGAATACCCATCTCCACCAGATCGCCATACTCTTCAGCCTGGGCGTTGTAACCGTAGTTACCCTTACCAGCAGAGACATTATTCACCACGACCGAGGCATCCTCGCCGCAGTTATAAACGATCTGACGCAGTGGCTCTTCGAGCGCACGACGAACAATGCTAATGCCAACGTCTTGGTCATGATTATCGCCGGTCAAATCGGCCAAGCCTTTGAGCGAGCGCAGCAGCGCAACGCCACCGCCAGGTACAATGCCCTCTTCGACGGCTGCGCGCGTGGCGTGCAAGGCATCTTCAACGCGGGCCTTTTTCTCTTTCATCTCAATCTCAGAGCCGGCACCAACCTTAATCACGGCAACGCCGCCGGCCAACTTAGCCACGCGCTCTTGGAGCTTCTCGCGGTCATAGTCTGAGGTGCTGTCTTCGATTTGCGCACGAATCTGATCGACTCGGCTCTTAATGCCATCGGCACGGCCGCCACCATTAACCACCGTGGTCTCTTCTTTGGAGACGTTAACTTTCTTGGCACTACCCAAGTCATCCAACGTCGCCTTCTCAAGACTCAGGCCAACTTCCTCAGAAATCACGGTGCCACCGGTTAGCACGGCAATGTCTTCAAGCATCGCTTTACGACGATCACCAAAGCCTGGGGCCTTAACCGCAGCCACCTTGACGATGCCACGCATGCTGTTGACCACGAGGGTAGCGAGCGCTTCACCTTCGATGTCCTCAGCGATGATCAGCAACGGCCGGCTTGACTTAGCCACATTCTCGAGCAGTGGCAGCAAATCACGAATATTCGAGATTTTCTTATCACAGAGCAGGATATAGGGATCCTCAAGCTCTGCGGCCATGCTCTGTTGATTGTTAATGAAGTAAGGGCTCAGATAACCCCGGTCAAACTGCATGCCCTCGACGACGTCGAGCTCATTCTCAAGGCCACTGCCTTCTTCAACCGTAATAACGCCTTCTTTACCGACTTTCTTCATTGCATCAGCAATAATTTCGCCGATGGCCTTATCTGAGTTAGCCGAGATTGAACCGACCTGAGCAATAGCGGTATCGGTCTCGCAAGGCTTGGAGAGCTTGTGCAGCTCGGCCACAGCGGCGGTCACGGCTTTGTCGACGCCGCGCTTGAGATCCATGGGGTTCATGCCCGCGGCGACCGCTTTCATGCCCTCACGCAAGATGCCTTGCGCAAGCACGGTCGCCGTGGTGGTGCCATCACCGGCCGCGTCAGAAGTTTGCGAAGCAACTTCTTTGACCATCTGCGCACCCATGTTCTCGAACTTTTCCTTAATCTCAACTTCTTTGGCGACGGAGACACCATCCTTAGTCACGGTGGGAGCACCGAAGGACTTCTCAAGCACCACATTACGACCACGGGGTCCTAGGGTGACTTTGACCGCGTTGGCCAGGGTGTTCACGCCAGCGACCATGCGGTGCCGAGCGTCATCACCGAAGCGTACGTCTTTGGCTGCCATTGTATTTATTCCTCTCGATTCTAATGTTCAGTGGGATTGTTAAAGCAGTGCGTGGGCTATTTAGCCCTCGATCACGGCCATTACGTCGTCCTCGCGCATGACGAGGAGGTCCTCCTCACCGACTTTGACCTCGGTACCGGAGAATTTGCCAAATAGGACCTTGTCTCCGACTTTGACGTCGAGGGCACGGACCTCACCATTGTCGAGGCGCTTGCCATTGCCAACGGCAAGGACTTCACCACGAATAGGTTTTTCAGCAGCGCTATCAGGAATGACGATGCCACCAGGGGTGGTCCGCTCTTCCTCCATGCGCTTGACGACGACTCGATCGTGTAGCGGGCGAAGATTCATCTTCTATTTCTCCCTCAATGTAAATGTTGTTGGGCCTAGAGGTGCTCTGTTAGCACTCCACCTAGGTGAGTGCTAATGATAGTGACGAAACCATCCACGTCAACACCTAGTCGGTAATTGGGGACGCCAATGCTAGAATTCAAGTCACCCGATGAGCGATTGTTCGCTCATTATTGATCAGGACAACGCAATCGTATGCCGCGTTTACTCAGCGCACTCATTATTCTGCTGCTAAGCACTCAGGCCTCGGCCCAGGGTGGACTGGATACGTTGTTTGGCCGTAATGGCAATGCCATCCTGCCCGTCGAGCAAGCGTTTCCGGTCTCTGTTGCCCCCACAGACCCTGCCCGCCTAACGATTCAAATCGATGTCCAAAAAGGCTATTACGTCTATCAAAATAGTCTTTATTTCACGATTGATGGCGATCGCGCGCGCACCGCAGAAATAAAATTTCCTAACGCCGCCATTAAAAATGATGAGTTTTTTGGCCGCCAACCCGTCTTCACCCAGCCAACCCAAATCACGCTCACGCTCGATAAGCCGGCGAAATCCAATACGCCGGTTGAGATTTTGCTCCAAGGCTGTGCCGAATCAGGCGTTTGCTATCCGCCTTATCGCGTTATGACAACCGCGACTGGCGGCGAGCAAACCTGGCGCATCAACCCGCAAGCACCCCGCATCAGCCAAAACACGGCAATCGAGGCAACGCCGCCGCCAAGCGCCGGTGGTCAAGCCGGCCGGCTCGAGCGCCTACTGACCCAAGCGAGCTTGCCGGCTATCTTAGCGGGGTTTTTTCTCGCTGGTATTTTGCTCGCGTTTAGCGCCTGCCTTTATCCAATGATCCCCATTCTCTCGGGGCTGATTGCGGGCGATCCACATCGAAGGGGCAGTTTACGCGCCCTTGGTTTGTCATTGGTCTATGTTGAATCCACCGCCATTACCTATACCCTTGCTGGCGTTGCTGCCGGCATGACAGGAGCCGCCATACAGGCCGACCTGCAATCCCCCTGGGTACTTGGCAGTTTTGCAGCGGTATTTGTACTCCTTGCGTTGGGCATGTTTGATGCATTTGCGTTACGCATGCCAAGCGGGTTGCAGACCCGATTTACCGCCTTAGCGAACCGCCAACGCGGCGGCACGCTCATGGGTGTCGCCATCATGGGCATACTCTCCAGCCTCATTGTCGGCGCGTGTTCAGGCCCGGCATTAATCGCAGCATTGGTGTTTATCGGCAGCACCGGGGATGCCTGGCTCGGCGGGCTAGCGCTTTTCACCCTGGCCAATGGCATGGGTCTACCGCTACTCATCATTGGCACATCAGCCGGGCGCTGGCTGCCACGCAGCGGGCCTTGGATGGGCACGGTGCGCGCCGTATTTGGAGTAGGTTTTCTTGCCGTTGCACTTTGGATGCTTGAGCGCTTTTTACCCGGACCCATCACGCTCGCGCTCTGGGGTGCGTTGTTAATTGGCTGTGGGGTTGGGTTAGGAGTCTTTGAGCGCAGCAGCGACCCGACCAGTGGCCGGCAGCGGCTTTGTAAGGCGCTTGGTATTGCGCTTCTCATTTGGGGGGCAGCCAGTTTACTGGGCGCCGCAAGCGGCGGCCGTGATGTACTCCAGCCGCTAGCCGAATTCAATCTCAGCGGCGAGACCGCACCGGCAAAGACACTAGCGTTTCGCGATATCAATAGCCCTGCCGAGCTGAATACCGCCCTTGCCGATGCACGCGCAGCGGGCCGTCCGGTAATGATTGATGTGTATGCGGACTGGTGCGTTTATTGTGTTCAGCTTGAACAACGCACCTTCACGGATGCCCAGGTTCAACAAGCGCTCGCAAGCGCTCTATTGCTACGCGCCGATGTGACCAAAATGACCGAATCGCAGCGGGCATTAATGCAAGAACTCAATGTCTACCTACCACCGGCGATCGTGTTCTACGGCCCTAATGGCAAAGAAAACCGCGCTGCTCGCGTGGTGAGCTATCTGGCACCGGCGGCGTTTATTGAACGCGCTCGTTTAGGGCTACAAGGCGGTCAACCGTGAGCAGTGGCTTACGCACGGCACTGACTGTGTTATTGGCAGCTGTCATCGGCGCAGGCGGCGGGATTTTTGCTGTGGCCTGGCTACAGCAAAGTCCCGAAGGCCCAATCACCCGACCCCTATTTTCTCTACCAGAGCTCGATGGTCCACGCCGTAGCATTAGTGACTGGGACGGTGAGGTGATTGTGCTGAATTTCTGGGCCACGTGGTGTACGCCTTGCCGAGAAGAAATACCGCTATTCACCCAATTACAGACAGAATTTGCCGATGCAGGGGTTCAATTTTTAGGCATCGCAATTGATGACCCTGAACCCATGCGGGGATTTTTAGCCCAAGTTAATATGGGTTATCCCACGCTCTATGGCATGCAATCCGCCCTTGACGTCGCTGCGGCTTACGGCAATGATCGCGGTACCTTGCCTTATACCGTTATCATCGATCGCAATGGTCATATTATTCAGACCATGAGCGGTCAATTGCATGAGCCCCAACTTCGTCCCATCCTCGAGGATCTTGCCGGCGGTTAGCGCTGATCTGCGTCGAATGAGTCGCTAAAAGCGCCGACCATGGACAAAAACGCTTAATTTGCGCAAACTTCGGGTTTGAGTGAGTGGGAGCGTTGGCGAATGCCTAAGATTTTGGTCATCCATGGGCCTAATTTGAATATGTTGGGACAACGAGAGCCGGAGGTTTACGGCTCAACGGATCTTGCCAGCATTGATGCCGAGCTCACCGGTCAAGCCAAAGCAGCCGGGGCAGAGATTGAGTGTATTCAAAGCAATGCCGAGCACTCACTGGTCGAGCGCATTCAGCAGGCAGGGACAGACGGTACTGATAGCATTATTATTAACCCCGCTGCCTTTACCCATACCAGTGTTGCACTTCGCGATGCCCTCATGGCGGTGGCCATTCCTTTTATCGAAGTGCATCTGTCTAATATTCATGCGCGCGAGCCCTTCCGCCAACATTCCTATTTTTCCGATGCCGCCCGCGGTGTGATTGCCGGACTTGGCCCGCTGGGCTATGCGCTCGCACTACAGGCGCTGCTATCCACCTCTGACCGGAATTAACGTTTTATGGATATTCGTAAGATCAAACGCCTTATTGAACTGCTTGATGAATCTGGCGTAAATGAAATCGAAATTGCTGAGGGCGAAGAAAGTGTGCGCATTAGCCGCGGCCCAACGGCGGCTGCGCCGGCACCAGCACCGGTTGCCGCCCCCGTCGCGGCGGCGCCGGCTGGCGCCACACCCGCGGCAGAAATAGCGGCTGCAAGCGCACCGGTTGAGCCAGCCGGTCATACCCTGCGCTCGCCCATGGTGGGCACATTCTATCGTGCCCCCTCGCCGGATGATTCGGCGTTTGTGGAGGAAGGCCAAAGCGTTGAGGCCGGCGAGACGCTATGCATTATTGAGGCAATGAAAATGCTCAACCAAATTGAGGCAGATCGAAGCGGCGTGGTGCGCAAGATTTTGCTTGAAAACGGCCAACCGGTTGAATTTGATCAGCCACTCTTTGTGATCGAGTAAGGCACACCCATGATCGATAAGGTACTCATCGCCAATCGTGGCGAAATTGCCCTGCGTATTTTGCGCGCCTGCCGCACGCTTGGCATTGGCACGGTCGCTGTTCACTCCACCGCAGACCGTGATCTCAAGCACGTCCGGCTTGCTGACGAGTCCGTTTGTATTGGCGGTGCAAAATCATCAGAAAGTTATTTAAATATACCGGCGATTGTTAGCGCTGCTGAACTAACTGACGCCATGGCCATCCACCCAGGCTATGGGTTTTTATCGGAAAACGCTGACTTTGCTGAACGTGTAGAGCAATCAGGATTTCGGTTTATTGGCCCGCGCTCAGAGACCATTCGACTGATGGGCGATAAAGTCTCCGCCATTGATGCCATGAAAGCCGCCGGCGTGCCCTGCGTGCCAGGCTCGGGTGGACCCTTGAGCGATGATGACCAAACCAACCTACGGCTAGGCAACGAAATCGGCTATCCGGTCATTATTAAAGCCGCGGCCGGTGGTGGCGGTCGCGGCATGCGAGTAGTCCACAGCGAAGCCACCCTATTGCATGCGATTTCAGTGACCCGCGCTGAAGCAGCGAACGCCTTTGGGAGTGACGTGGTGTACATGGAGAAGTACTTAGATAATCCACGTCATGTCGAAATTCAGGTGCTGGCCGATGAGCATGGCAATGCCGTGCATCTAGGCGAGCGTGACTGCTCGATGCAGCGGCGCCACCAAAAGGTGATTGAGGAGAGTCCAGCCCCGGGCATTAGCGCAGAAGCGCGTGCAGCGATCGGCACCCGCTGCGCTGAGGCCTGCCAGCGGTTGGGCTATCGCGGGGCCGGCACGTTTGAATTTCTCTACCAAGATGGCGAGTTTTATTTTATTGAAATGAATACGCGCATTCAGGTCGAGCACCCGGTAACAGAAATGGTCACTGGTTGTGATCTAGTCGCCGAGCAAATCCGTGTCGCCAGTGGCGAGGCCTTATCCTTTACGCAATCGCAAATTGAGTTCCGTGGGCATGCCATTGAATGTCGCATTAACGCCGAAGACCCCGAGCGCTTTATGCCCTCACCCGGGCAGATTACCCTCTACCATCCCCCGGGCGGGCCTGGCGTGCGGGTCGACTCCCACGTCTACACAGGCTATGTCGTACCGCCGCATTACGACTCCATGATTGGCAAAATTATTACCTGGGGTGAGGACCGAGATATCGCCATGGCAAGAATGCAAACGGCATTAAGTGAGCTTGTCATTGAGGGCATTAAAAGTAATACGCCTTTGCACCAAGACCTACTGAGCGATGTCGGTTTCCAGCAGGGCG
>Ga0102927_1000207_pt1 | contig 13621 bp, 17 predicted proteins | sample SalPon1_A_H2O_MG_FD_78208 | JGI IMG/M metagenome (GOLD analysis project Ga0102927, IMG submission 78208) | Salt pond water microbial communities from South San Francisco under conditions of wetland restoration - Salt Pond MetaG R1_A_H2O_MG | ecosystem: Environmental > Aquatic > Non-marine Saline... | reverse complement strand
TCTAAGTTGATGTCGAAATTGCAGAATGCAAGTGTCAAAAAACAAATAGAGTTTGATTCTAAGCAGTTCGACAATAAATGGCATGAAAAATCTGCGTTTTGGGAGGATATGAACTCTCAGATACCTAATCTAAAGCAGGTATATTTTGCTGGCGGCGAGCCCTTGATGATTAAAGAGCATAAGCAATTTATACAAGAAATTCTTCGCCAAGGTTATCAAGATGAGATACTGCTGCGCTATAATTCAAACGGTTTATTGGTAGACGAAGATCTTATAGAAATGTGGAAGCGTTTTAAAAAAGTAAAATTTGCTATATCAATGGATGCCTGCTATGAAAGAGACGAGTACATACGATACCCTACAGATTGGGCTACCGTAGAACGCAATCTTCATATGCTAGATAATACTCCTGACAATATCACAACCAGCCTTGCAACTGCTATACAGATACTGAATGTAAAGCATCTACCTGATTTTATGAAATGGAAGGTAGAATCAGGTTTTAGAAAATTAAATTTTGCAAAGGTCCCCGGCGGTATACAAATGGGTGGCGGATTAGTAAATATGCATCTTCTATATATTCCTACCTTTTTAAGTATACAGTGCCTCCTACAAGAAGATAAATTAGAAGTACGAGAACGATATGCAGAATTCAAAGATTGGCTTTGGAAGAATTATAGACAAGACGATGATTTCTGGAAGCACAATCCTTATGGCTGGAAAAGATGGGAAGCAGTGATGAGTCATATGGATGCTGTTGATAAATCAAATGAGATTAACGGTTTTAGAGAGTACATGCAAGAATTAGATAACATTAGAGAAACATCTGCTAAAAACGTATTTCCTGAATTAGCGCATTTATTATGAAAGAATTAAACAGAGTCATAAGCACAACACCTGCTAATATTTTAGATATTAGATTTTGGCCAACAGATATCTGCAACTTTAATTGTGAATATTGTTTTCCAGGCTCCGTTCTTAACGTCAATAAGTTTCCTACAAACGTAGGCACTGTAATAAAAAATTTTAGATTGCTTTTAGATGAGTACGAGAGATCGCATGGTAAAGATTTTTTTAGAATCAATATCGTCGGAGGAGGTGAGCCTACATTATGGCCATATCTTGCAGAGTTTTGTGCGGAAATAAAAAAACATAATAATGTTGAATTAAAATTAACTACTAACGGATCTAGAAAAACCAAATGGTTTGAAGAAAATACCAGCGATATTGATAAATTTACAATGAGTTGTCATCACAAAGAAGTTGACATCGAACAGTTTGTAAAAAACTGTGATTTCCTGTGGGAAAGAGGGTCCCATGTAGGCACTTTGATGTTAATGGATGCAAAAAATTGGGATAAATGTATTGAATTACTAGAATGTATGTATAACAGTAAATATTCCTGGCCAATACAAGCAAAAGAAGTTGTAGATGCTCCAAGTTTTGATTTCAATTCCTATACCGATGAACAAAAGAATTTTTTCACAAATTCGTTTAAAAGGATTCCCGATGGCAATTATATACTAGACAATATAAATGAGATTAATTATTATCAATCAGTAGCATTATACGATAATAATAATGCAGACCCCGCAACACCTAATTTCTATATCGCTAATTCACAAAATTATTTTAAAGGATGGTTTTGTTCTGTTCCTATTGAGAATTTAGTTATTGCTCATGACGGTAAAATTACCGGGTCCTGTCAAGAAGAAATTTTTAATGATGTTAATTTAAATCTGTTTTCTGAAAATTTTGAAGTGATGTTTAACAGATCAAAATTAGACCTAGATGAAATTATTTGTCCTCGAAACTGTTGTTCGTGTCAACCCGATACTCATATATCTAAGAGGAAATCTTAGTAATAGGGATATCTGCGGCACATGTGCACCAATCTCTTGTGCATATAACAGGTTGTTCTGGAATTAAAAAACTGCCATTGTAAATATTACCCAAACTTCCACCTACTCTACAAGTAGCTCTATGTACCTCGCCGTCCCAATTAATCATTAGACTTTCTAACCCGATGTTACATTTCCAACCTTTAAACTGATTTTGATGCTTTTTTATTATATCATTAGCGTGTATATAATATTCTTTATCGATTTCGCAGTTTGGCAACGAAGTAGCTTCTTTTGAAAGAATCCAGTCTAAATCTTCGGAGGTATACCGCATATCATCGAACCAGTCATGTTTTTCTGTCCAACGAATTCTACGAATCACATATTTTATTTTTGCAGTTTCTAGTGTTTGCACAGCGTACTTTACATTTTTCATTTTTTCATGATGTGCCATTACATTCACTTGAATAGGAATATCAACAAGTTCGTATGTGTCTATAATGTTCTGTAAACACCGTGACCAGTCCTCTGTTTCAAAATGTAGTGAGAATACAATATGATCAAGAGGCTGTTTTGCATACCATTCAGATTTCCTTGTGCCGTTAGTGGTTACATTTATCCAAGAAACATATTGCCTAGTATAATTAAACAATTGTGATATATCAGGATGAACACAAGGTTCACCTCCTGTAAAACTTACTCTTATAGGTTTTTCTATTTGACACAATTGATCAACAACATTTTTTAAAGTGTGGATATCAGTATGCGGCGAATGATTGTCATGAATTTCAGCAGGACAATAGCTACAATCAAAATTGCATCTTTTGCCAATATTCCATTCTATTTTAATAGAATCTTTATGAGGCCATTTGCTTGTAACTTTATACATATGGTTTAAATTCTGGTATAATTTTTTCCAAAGGTCCTTGTTTCCTTGTTTCATCTAAACGTCGATTAAACTCTAAACAGTCTTGCCAATATTCACTTAAATCTTCTGCCGTTAAGAAATTTATATTGTCCTGTATTTGCTGATGTGTAACTTTTTTTATTGTGTCATTATTCTTTACAAGTGCAAAATCGTCGACTCGATCTCTAATATTTTTTAATTTGTCTATAATTTGGTTTTTTAATTCTTTGGGTAACACTTGTGCAGAAAGTGCTCTAGGATAATTTACCCTATGACTGTAGAAAACAATACCCATTGTTTCTAGGAAATATTCTATCACACGGTCAATCTGCATTATGTTGTTTGATTGCACAGTAAAAGCACCTACTATTCTAGATATAGTAGGAATAGTTTTCATCTTTTTGATATTTTCTTCTACAAGTTTAAAATCACCATTGCCGCGTATATATTCGTAAACATCGTGTATACCGTCTATGCTTACATTGACAGCCACTGAACGGAAATGAGGCCAATAATCAAAGATAGTTCTGCCATCAGAGATACCAAGTTTGGTTCCGTTTGTTGCATACTTAATTTCTATGTTGTCTGCATAAGGCAAAAGCATGTCTAGTATTTTGTAATGCTTAGGATCCATTAAAGGCTCGCCGCCTGCAAATTCTACTCTACGAAAATACGGTAGCAGCTTTTCAAAACTTGACCACCAATTATCAGAATCATCAAATGGGCCTATGTATTGTCCGGGGCGTTGGGTTAATTTCTTAACTGTAGGAACAAGATAATTATTTTCTTTCTTGTAAAACTCTTCAACCTCCTTCCAGTCGGTCCAGGATGTAGAATCAAGCGGATTGCACATTCTGCACTTCAAATTGCATAGATTGTTTATCTTGATCTCCATTGTAGGAAATTCAAAAGGCATACAGTAGTCATCATCGAGTTTGTCTAGAGCATCGGGATACAAGTTGACTCTGGCTTCGGGTATGACACCCCGTGTGTGACGCTGTCTAAGACTCTCTACGCCTTGATCTTCTAGATGGAAGCATGGCATACAGACATCCGGTCTCTCACCGTTTAAAACCTGCCTACGAACGTCACGCATTTTGTCTGAATTCCATGCTTCTTCAAGTGATTGTTCTTGAATCCATCCTATAGGCTGACTTCTGCAGCAGATTTTTATGGCACCGTCTTCTCTGGTGGCAAGGCCGGTAAACGGGTGCATACAAAAAGTGCAGGATTTATGTTGTGACATTTTCTATAGCCCACTTCCGTTCTTTACACCAAAAGCACTTACCACACTCAGGAACGTATTGTCCCGGCGTGTAGGTGCTATAATCAAGGTTGCCAAATATTTCAGGATAGTCAATTCTGTCGCCTTCGCAACTTCTTGTTTTTTGCAGAAGATCTATTATGTTCAAATTGTAATACTGTTGTATTATCCAATCTTTTCTAATATGTATGAAAGGATGACATATAGTAGTATTCATATGATTAAAAACTGCAGGTATATGTCCAGTGTTTCTGTCTTCGAGTGCTCCTTCTATTTCTACGTCAGGATTAAGATTTACACCCGCAAACCATGCATCTATATTCTCTCTATGACAAATATATTCGTTATGCGATCTAAGTATGATTTGGTTCCCGCTTTTAAGGCTACCGTATTCGTCTATTATATTAGGGCCAGTTGCTCCCCATTCAAGATCTGGAGGGATAAATCCTTCATGCCTGACTAGCGTTTTGCTAGGAAACTTATTTTTTACCCATTCAAAAACTTGAATACTGTTGTAACGTTGCCAAGGCCTTGTTTTCCAACACCTTGTTTGTGATATCACGTGTATCTCACATTTATAAGTCTGGGCAATAAGAAACAATAGTAGCGCACTGTCTGCGCCTCCGCTAACGCTTACGCCGATTTTTTTCCATTTGTCGTTGTATGGCAGATCTATTCCTTGGCAGTCTATATAGGTTAGCATTACTTTTTACTTATCAGTGCTAGTAGTGACATGCAGTTGAGACTGGTAAATAATCGATGCTAGAAAAGACAAAACTTAGAGTAGACGAACAAGCACTCAAACAATGCGCCGGTTCTGTGCATTCCTTTACAGATTTTAAAACTGCTCTTAACGAGCCAACGGGAGATTTTTTCTATGAACCTTGGACTGTTAAAGAAGAGTATAAACGCACTGCTTTTCAAAAAGTTTTAGACCAACTTTCATTTCACGTTGGAGAAGCTAGAAATATTGCTCTGTCTCCAATGAACTGTTATACGCAACATGCAGATATTGATGACAGATATCATCTTAATATTACCGGAGACGGCGGTTATCTTTTAGATCTTAACAATCAAAAAATTCATAAAACAGAAAATGATGGAATATGGTACATTATGAATACCGGAATGCTTCACACTGCTGTAAGTTGCGGAGAATATACACGATACCAATTGGTAGTTAGGCAGTTATTGACTCGACACAAATTGCAAGACCCAGTTTGTGCAGAAATATATCTAGAAGGGAAAAATGCAAGATTTTCGTTCGACAATTATATTAGTCCTTGGTTAAATTTTGCAAATAAAAATAGTATAATTACTGATTTCGCTATAATAGAAAAAGGAGTATCTTTTCAGGTTGAAAAGCAATCTGTTGCACACTTAGGGCAAATCATTCCTCCTAGCTGTAGACTGGAATTTGTTTAGAATATTATGAAAATAGCGATTACTGGACATACCGCCGGGCTTGGCAAATTTTTATATAACTATTTCGCTAAAGAAGGCAACGAAGTAATAGGATTTTCTCGTTCGAATGGTTTTGATTTACAACACGATTGTGACAAAATCTGCGATGCTGCTAATGGTTCCGACGTTTTTATCAACAACACCTGTTGTTTAGACAAGCAACTATACCTTTTTAATCAACTTGCTAACAATGTAGGTAAAATGATAGTTATGGGTAGCACAGCTAGATTATGGACTGATATTCTTGCAACAGACTATGCATTTAACAAAAAAAAATTATATGAAGCAGTTTTTAACAACTCAATTGATAAAAATAGCACGCCGTGTCTGCACCTTGATTTATCATTCTTAGAAATAAGTAAAGAATACGAAAATATGCCCAACAAGGTTAGAAGCAATTATCCTATTAAGTATTCTGAAATTCTTGGATTCGTACTCTTATGGCTAGATAATCCAGTTATTACTAATATGCAATTTAGAGCTATCATAGATGAAGATATGATGAATGAACTAGAGAGGACTAGGAAATATTCTAATTAAGTATATAAAGGAATATATCGTGTACTGCCGTTCACTGTAATTTCAAGCCATTCCGTTGGATTAAGATTATCAGCATTATTGTTGGGCGTGCCAGTATTGCCTCTTATTTCAATATCTCTTATTGGGCCTACTATTTCTCCAGCGACGCCGTCTACTAAAACATTAGAATCGTCACCTACAATGGTGCTTTTGACTGCAGGCGCTTCGATTTCTGAATTGAAGATAGCACCACCGTTTACATCAAGGGCAGCTCTTGCTTTTGAGTTTTGATTAATTGAAAAATAGCCTTCTGAGTCAACAGCAACACCTTTGCCGTTGCTGATGTTCCCATCTGTAAATGTAAGAAGTTCAATTCTTCCTGCTAGATTACCAGCAGCCACCGATTCGTTAGGATCTGCTCTATGTGTAATAATAGATGACAGATTATATGCACTGCCGTCGTATCCTTCTATTACATCTGCAGATAAAACATCACCGGATTGCACAGTTTCTTGAGAGGAAAAGTCACCTCTAAACGTTCTAATGTTACTACCAGCTACGTTAATACCGTCTGTTGGTCCAGTTATTTTGATATGCCTGCTAGGAGAATTAGATTCGAATTCAAATCTTGCTAGGCCTGTAGGATCCGAGTTCTGTACCAAAATACCTTCAAAAACTGATGTGATTAAAGTATTATCAGCTAATGTTAGAGAGCCTGTGCTTATTTCGTTTGAGCCGCTATCTATCAGTATAGTTGAGTTTTGGCCGATCACTGAGCCTACAAGATTACCTTCAACTGTAGATACTGACATAGTATCGCTACTGCTTTCGTAAATTACACTGCTGTCAACACCATAAATCTCGTTTATCTGTATTGAATCTGCTACTAATGATGTGTCAACAAATACTTCTTGAAAATATCCGTTTCTCCATGCACTAGCTTCGTCGCCCAGGTCGTAGAGACTGTTTTCAGACGGAATAAGAGAACTGTTTATTACCCCGCCTACAATAACATTATCCTCTGCACCGTCGCCTAAATTTATGTCGCCGGTTGCAGTTATAGTGCCTGTAATATTAATATCACCAGTACCTACGATGTTATTTCCATTTAGATCAAGGTTACCGCCTAATTGTGGTGATGTATCGTCTAGTACTTCCTTGGATAGTAATATTCCGCCCTCTGTGGTTCCATCACCTATATAAACTTTTCCAGTGTCTGTAACATAGAGAGGTTCACCGGGTTTTGGTGTAATTTCAGTTCTTTCTACTTCGACACCACGTCTAAATTGAAACGCCATCAATTTGCTCCTAGAATATTCTTACTAATATATTTATCAATCTAGGATATATATTAACGGCGCTTTTTCATAAAGATTCGAGTGCGATTTGAAATATCTCGTTTTACTTTTTCTGTATCAAGACGAAAATCTACGTGCGTAATATCTGCTTGATACTCTTCCATTACATCAGCAAGAGCATCTTCAACATTTACATCACTGCTGTCCTTTTTTACATCAATGTCCCATGTAATGCCGTCGTCGAAAGTAATTCTAACAGAGTGAAGATACTCAATCGGAACCACGTCTACATCTACATCTTCAAAAACCTCAGGCCAATGGTCAACTACTTCGGGAGGCAGTTTTTTATTAGCCACTAGTGTCTTTTGTCTTCTTCTTTGTAGGAACAAGTGCTTCTGCTTCTTCTCGCAGACGTTTTGCTTCTTTAAAAAGCCTGTTAGCATCACTGCGATACTTAGCTGCAATCTCCTCGTCTGTTAATGCGCCGTCTGTTGACGGTGGTTGAACTTGTTCTTCAGGAGAGTTGTAATCTACAGTTTCTACAGTAGTCTGTCTTTCATTATCTGTAGTTGTACCGCCGCCGATTGCCAGATCTTCTACAGACACGCCCTTTTGTTCGGCTATTTGTTTGTTAAGGTCGTCTAGCGAAATCGCAGTGTTACGATCTGGTACCATTTCTACTTCATTAGTAGCAACTTTCATCATCCTACCAGTGGTATGGAATCCTGCTAGCATGTTTCTGCCATCAGGTAATTGTGTTCTAGACATTGCCTCAGCGAATTCGTTTGCAGTTTGCCCTGTATTGCTTTCTACACATTTCATAAGAGCATCATGCTCGTCTGCCATAAGATTTTCTGTCGTAACTACTACACAGCTATCTGGATCTCCAGGAATTGTGCGGTATGCAACTACAACTTTTTTTTGATTGTTTTTGATTCTTGCCACGTGCTTAAGAGCCATTATGATTCTCCTTGTGCTCCTTGCTGCGCAGATACCGCAGACAGGAATGTTTCTAATTTGCTATAGGTCTGACCAACAGTCATCATTTCGTTTGGTCTAAATGCACCTCTTTGACTAGCAACGTCGATAATCTGCTTGATTGCACTTAGATCTTGCACAGTAAGCTCTGCCCCAGACTCGCCAGCTGCTTCGGTGCCAGAAGTGTTTTCTACTTCTTGTGTGTCTTTTTCTTCCGCCATTTGATCCTCCTATAATGTGCGTGTTTTATTTACTAGTATTTAAGATAAGGACAACCTAAAGTGAATACAGATACCTCTTTTGCATCCTCAAATCCTATCTTGATTACCCTGGCTTGTTTGTTGTTCTTATCTAATTCGTGGATTGAACCTACATAAAAACGGCCTTTCAAGTTCTTTTCTATCCATTTAACGATGGTTTGCTCAAGGTTATACCTCCGCATTTCGACGGTAACATATTCGAAATGCGGAGGCGGTACCTTTAGCTGTCTTATACCGTAGAAATTTAACGGATTTATCTTTGCAGGTCGATTTTTAAGCATCTTCGTAGTATGTAGTAACTCCGAACGGTGCTTCTGGTGCTCGACCGTACACTGAATGAATGAGGAATACAGTGTCACAGTAGTCGGGATCACCCCAGCTGTTCCACGGCATACCATCCGTAAACATGATGAACTTCTTGGGCTGGATATCATGCTCCTTCATGTAATTCCAGTTGCAGTCAAAGTCGGTTCCTCCGCCGCCTTTGATATCATATTCTGTAATATCGCGACCGTCGTCTGCTGAAAACTCGTCTTCGTTGTAGACTTCAGTGTCAAAACACCACAGTTTAATGCGATAGTCTTCGTACTGATCCATGATGCCTTTGATTTCTGAAAGAAACACACGAGCCTGTTCGTCACTAATCGAACCCGACATGTCAAGCGCAATGCAGATATCAATTGTCTCGTCAAAGTTCTGACCAGGTAGTACAGCTCCCATGTGCCAGCCCTTGCGTGACGGACGAGCAAAAGTAAAATCGTTCTTGATAGTGCTCTGAATCTGCTGCTGAAGAATCTCACGCCAGTTCATCTTAGGCTCAGTAAGATCCTTGATCATACGTTCGATTTCGCCAGGTACGTTGCCGGCGCCTGCACCTTGTGCAGCAGAAATCATGTTTTCTTTAATCTCGTCTCTAATCTTTTCTAGTTCTTCACGGGTATACTGGGGACGCCCGCCTTTGCCTTCGCCGTCCTTTTGTTTGTTTCCGGAACTGTTGCCTTCTTGTTCTTTTTCCCAGTCAACATGCTCGTCAAGCATCTTGCCTAATTCATCAAGGTCGATCTTATCAGCCTGTTCATACAGTTCGTCGTAGATTTCTTCTGATGTCCAGCCGTCATATTTGAAATCCTGATAGATTTGAATCTCAGGAACATCACCGATTTTGTCACGTACTAGAGTGTTGTTTACTTTGTAGTCACAGGCAACGTTATACAACTGTGGGTTGCGTTCTTCACGCCGAATAATATGATCAAACACACAGTGAAGGATCTCATGTGCAATTACAAATTCAATTTGTTTGGTAGTGAGTTTGTTAAAAAACTGGGAGTTATAAAACAGATTGCGACCATCTGTAGCAGCAGTGGGACACCAGCCATCACATGGCTGAACTCGCAGGCGAGTCGCCATATTGCCAAACCACGGATGACGAAGAAGCAGTCCTACACGAGCAGTAATTACTTTTTCTTTTACGTCGTTTTGCAAAGCAGCAAGTGCTTCTTCAGAAAGTTCTTCGTGTTCGAGTAGAGTTTCGTCTGCCACAGTGTTCTCCTAATTACCAGTGTATGTATATAATACACAATTTTGAGGGATTAGTCAAGAAAAGGGGCGAACAAATCGCCCCAATAGTTATGCCTTCTGAGCAGCAGTAATGTACTTGCCATAGCGCTCGTGGAACTCGTCGAAACACTCAATTGCGTCCGGATCAATTGGCAGACTGTACTGCGTCAGTGCCAGCTTGATACCCATGACAACTAACTCTGTCTCGAAATTATCCATTGAAAAGCGCAGAAAGTTGTTAACCTTGTCGTCAAACTTCTTGTCGCCTGCATCGCTGGCCTCTTTAAGCTCATAGCAAAGAGAAACTGTGAGAGAATACATTGCGGAAATTTCTTTTGTGTTGAGCTCAGTTACCTTGCCTTCAAGAATATCGCCGGGATTAGGCATCTGCGATGCAACCTTGCGATGTGCCATAAACTTCACAGCAAGGCCTTCGCCTACAGCACCTGACACAAGATCAGTAGTAGTGCTTTCGTCTAGTGAGTCCTCAAGCAGTTCGCTTACAAACGACCACGAACGAGGCGTTGCAAACGAACGACTAGGCGACTTAGGATCAAAGTCGTAGAGGTCCTTCTTAGAAAAAGTAAGATAGCCTACAACGTCTTTGTGAATGTTATTGTCAACAGCCCACTGAAACCAGTCGTCAAAGTTAACAGCCATCTCAAGGTGAACAAAGCGATTAGCCAATGGTGCCGGCATGCGATAGGTTACACCCTTGTCCGCCTCACGGTTGCCTGCTGCTACAATGAATACATTGTCAGGCAGCGTATAAGTACCAACCTTGCGATTGAGAATCAGCTGATAAGCAGCAGCCTGTACAGCCGGAGCAGCAGAGTTCATTTCGTCTAGAAACAGAACAATATTGTCATGCTGTGCAGCCAATTCTTCGTCTGGCAGCTCAAGCGGCGGAGCCCAAACCATCTTGCCAATATTAGAATCAAAATAGGGAATACCCTTGATGTCAGTTGGCTCCCAAAGCGAAAGACGAACGTCAATAACCTTGGCATTCATCTGCTCACCGATCTGGTGAACAATATCACTCTTGCCAATGCCGGGAGGACCCCAAAGAAAGATTGGACGCTTCTTGCGAATAGCGTGATTAATAGATGCCTTTGCAGAGTTAGGCGTAAGTTGACGAGTTGCAGTATCCATAAGTACCTCTAGTAGCAGTTGTGTTTAAGTACAAGTGTTATTATACAGGAATGCAGGCGAGTGTCAATCGTTTTTGGCTTCTTGTCTTGCCAAAGCTTTAGAAATACCATATTTTTTGATATCTCCAGAGAATAGATGAAGTTCCAGAGACTTCTTGTCGTCTGTCACAAAAATACTCCTCTTTCCAAGATAATAAGGACAATCTATGAAGTTGTCAAGCCAAATTATAATTTGTGTAGTAAAATGCATGTCGGGTGCGTAAGGCACTTCGTAGAAGGTTATGTCTAGGTCTTCTGTCATCATTCGGTATCCTTCTTCTGTGAGACGCATGCCACCTGTCTCTTTTGTTCGAGGGTTGCGCCACCATTCCGCTAGAGAAGAACGAATCGACAGATCATTTACAGACTGGTCTAGCTGTTTGAGAAATACCTTTGTATAGCTTTCTTTCCAGTTCATTAGTATAGAGGAATTTCTTCGCCCTGAGTCAACTTGACTACACTAAAGTCGTTACAACTATATAGAGAGTTTAGTTTTTTTGCAAGGTTGATAGCATGGCCCGGGTTCGAGAAGGAAGTTTTAGGATACTTAGGACCAGGATAGTTAGTCAGCATATTTGCCGATTTAAGATTGAATGCTTCGCCTTTATAGAACACTGCCCAAATGCCTTCACTTCGAAGTACCTGAGTATTTTTATAGCTTTTTTTATCTACATATTCTATTAATACTGTGGGCTTTGGACGACTCATATGCGTATTCCTTAAAAAAATTAACTACGCATATATTTATCAATTACCAGTCAGAACCTCCGTCCATCCTAATCTCAATAGTATCGTCTCCCGAGTTTTTTGCCTGTGATATTAGCAATTCTTCAAGGTCACCGTTTAACCTTGTCATTACTTCTCCTAGACAGAATGCAAGTCTTTTTGCATTCTGTAGGTCAAGTTTTACTTCTTTGGCTTTGCCTGCATCAGCGGATTTTACCTGCTGAATAAAACTTTGAATTGGGGCTGTGTTAAGTGGTTCTGAATTATTTGACACGACTCAGTTCCTCTCTTGCCTCTAGTTCTGTCTTTAAAGGCCCTTTGAAATTGTTCCGTTCAATCGTAATTAGCTTAGGACAAAAGCTTTTTACCCAGCCCTTGTCAAATTTCACGACATAGTACCCAGCACAGTAAAGACTTTTAGATTTTGCAGATTTAGAAAAAAGGGGTAGTTTTCTCTTTACATCGTACATAGGATTGAAAGGTTTATAAGAAGTAGGAAATCCATGAACCTCATAGGAAATAGAATTTTCTAGCTGCTTATGCCCCCACTTGATACTGCCTAAAGATTTTTTCAATTGATTTTCAGAATTGAAAACGGTTGTGCCGTTTTTGTCACTGAGTATATATTTGTCTTCGTCGAGTGTGAGTGTTCCTACTTTTACGCCCTCGTTCTCGACGATCCAAAATTTTCCTTCTAGAATTGGTTTAGCTTTTGCCATTCGGATACCTCGCTGATAATGGTTTTGCAAAGGTAGCTGCTTGATCCGCAATCTTCTGCATATCCCACTTTGCGCAGAATTTCATAAGTCGCAGTCCTACCTGTGTTATGTCTTTGGGTTCTACATGAGTAGTTTCATGATCGATAATCTGTCTAATCTCTTCTGGTTGTGCAGTTAAATCACACAGCACCACATTTCTGTTATAGTCATCGATTACACGATGCTCCTCACCTTTATGGTCTACCCAGCGTTGCAGCATGAGGTTGTTCCAATTGAATCCTTTTGTGTTCTTGTCGTCGAATGCTTCGAACAAACCCACCTTGCTTTTGGTACCTTTTTTTCTAACACCCGGGTAAGCGGAAAACACATTGTCTGAAGTATCGCCGCGCATACACTTCTCAAACAGCATCCACTCAGGGTTAGGAGCAGGCTTTTCTGCCTGCGTCTTTTTGTCTATCACTCGTTCGCCTTTGTCATCAAAGTAGCCTTCGTGTGTAATTGTAGTAGAAGTTACACCATTATACTGACGCACATTAGGCGCAATCAACTGCGCAAAGTCTCCGTCTGTGGAAATAATAACATGATTGTCATTGGGGTGATTCTGACACCAACCTGCTATAAGATCATCTGCTTCTAGTCTCTCGTGACGCAGTACAGTGACATTCGTCTTCTCAATAAGAAATGTCTTCAACTCGTCAAAGATTTCCCAAAATACTCGATCCTCTTCTTCCTCTTTAGCAGTCATAGCAGCGCGAGCGTCTTTTCTATTGCGCTTGTAAGGCTCGTAGAAATCCTTCCGCCAAGATCTACCTTCAAGACAGACTACAACATGATCACCGTCAAAGTCTTCCCATGCTTTCTTGAGAGACGATAGCGTGATATGGATAGCCATACCAAC
>Ga0102927_1000202_pt1 | contig 13737 bp, 11 predicted proteins | sample SalPon1_A_H2O_MG_FD_78208 | JGI IMG/M metagenome (GOLD analysis project Ga0102927, IMG submission 78208) | Salt pond water microbial communities from South San Francisco under conditions of wetland restoration - Salt Pond MetaG R1_A_H2O_MG | ecosystem: Environmental > Aquatic > Non-marine Saline... | reverse complement strand
CAGATATAGCGATAGAAAAATCGGTTAACACTATTTTTGATGTGTTTGATAATACGCCAATTGAAAAAGTAGTTGACTTTGGGAAATTCCTATATAAAGAACAAATGAAAGCATAAGTATGAAGACAATAGATAAAATACCTACAGGCAAATTAAGTAGAACTTCAAAATGGGTAACAACCGGTGCCAAATTGGGAAGAAATTATGCTAAATATTATGGCAAAAAAGCTTTTAATCCTAATCTAACTAAAGATGAACTGAATGAAAGCAACGCTTCTGATATTTATGATGGCTTAAAAGACCTAAAAGGAAGTGCCTTAAAAGTGGCTCAAATGTTATCCATGGAAAAAAACCTCTTACCAGATGCTTTTGTAGAAAAATTTAGCTTAGCTCAATTTAGTGTTCCACCGCTTTCTGCTCCTTTAGTTAGAAAAACATTTAATAAATATCATGGTGACTATCCAGAGAACATATTTGATGAGTTTAAACTTGAATCTGTTAACGCAGCCAGCATAGGTCAGGTTCATAAAGCTAAAAAATACGGGAAAAACCTAGCTGTAAAAATTCAATATCCGGGCGTAGCTGATAGTATTAGTTCTGATTTAGCTATGGTTAAACCGGTGGCGACCAGGATGTTCAATATTAAAGGTAAAGATTCTCAGAAGTACTTTAAAGAAGTAGAAGATAAGCTGATGGAAGAAACTGATTATCAATTAGAACTTAAACAAAGTCAGCGGGCTTCAGCTTCTTGTTCTCACATAAAAGGCTTGCATTTTCCAGAATATTACCCGGAGCTTTCCAGTGAGAAAGTGATTACCATGGATTGGATGGATGGTTTGCATTTGAGCGAATTTGCAAAAACAGATTTCAAAAAATCTACAGGCAGTCAAATTGGTCAGATTTTATGGGACTTTTATATGTATCAAATTCACGTATTAGGGGAGGTGCATGCTGATCCGCATCCGGGAAACTTTTTGGTGACAAAAGAGCATGAATTAGTAGCTATTGATTTTGGATGTATCAAACAGATACCAGATCAATTCTATAAGCCTTATTTTGAACTGGCCGAGCCTCAAAAAATTAATGACTCTAAAATTTTAAACAAAAAACTAAAAGAACTTGAAATTTTAAGAACAGATGATACAGATGAGGAAGTAAAATATTTTACCGCTCTATTCCACGAAATGCTTAGCTTATTTACTACACCTTTTCACAGCGAAACCTTTGATTTTGGGGATGAAGATTTTTGGCAACAAGTTTCCAGCTTAAGCGAAAAATATAGTCAGGATGAAGAGTTAAGAAGAATGAACGGCAATCGTGGCAGCAAGCATTTTATTTATATGAACAGAACTTTCTTTGGTCTGTATAATTTACTTCACGACCTTCAAGCAGAAATAGATGTTAATCACTACAAGAAATACATCGATGAGAAAAAATCTGCTTAGTCTATGAAGACTTGTCATTTTCTCAAAATCAGCAATTATAATCAGTTTTGATTTTTTTATTATGCATGCATAATAATTTAAAGACTTGATGAATAGGCATTACAGGTAATTAAGTATATTGCCATTCTTATAAATTGCAAATATGTATCATTCACAAATAAAAGGATTAGGGAAGTATGTTCCAGAAAAAGTGGTTACAAATCACGATTTGGAAAAATTGATGGAAACAAGTGATGAATGGATTGTAGAGCGTACCGGAATTCAAGAGAGAAGGCATATTGAGCCCGGCGATGGAAATTCTACTGCTGTGATGGGCTATAAAGCTGCTAAGCAAGCATTAGAACGCGCAAATGTTGATAAAGATCAGGTTGATCTTATTGTATTTGCCACTTTGAGCCCGGATTATTACTTCCCGGGATGTGGTGTACAAGTGCAAGAAATGTTAGAAATTGAAACTTGTCCGGCCTTAGATGTAAGAAACCAGTGTAGCGGTTTTATTTACGGCCTGTCTGTTGCAGATCAATTTATTAAAACCGGTATGTATAAAACGGTGTTATTAATCGGTAGCGAAAACCACAGCGGCGGTTTAGATATGACAACCCGCGGTAGAAATGTGTCTGTCATTTTTGGAGATGGCGCCGGAGCAGCAGTTCTACAAAGATCGGAGGATGAAAATCACTCTGTATTATCTACTCATTTACACGCCGAAGGTAAATTTGCAAAAGAATTATCCCTGATAAGCCCAAGCACAGAACATTGGGTTGATGATATTATTGATGAAGCACCGCAGGAAAATCCTAATTATTACCCTTATATGAATGGACAGTTGGTCTTTAAAAATGCTGTCGTTCGTTTTGCTGAAGTTATCATGGAAGGCTTAAAAACCAATCATCTAACACCGGAAGATGTAGACATGTTTATAGCTCATCAAGCCAATTTACGCATCTCTCAATTTATACAGAATAAATTTAAATGGTCTGATGATCAGGTCTATAACAATATTCAAAAATACGGCAACACCACCGCGGCATCTATACCTATAGCTTTAACAGAAGCCTGGGAAAAGAATAAAATTAATTCCGGTGATCATGTTGTTTTATCTGCATTTGGTAGTGGCTTTACCTGGGGAAGTGCCGTCATTAAATGGTAATAAAAATCCCCGTTATTTTAACGGGGATTTCAAGTTCTTCAGTACTTAAAGGCTAATTCAAATAAATTAAACTTGTTTTATATTTTAACGGAACAGTCTTATTTAAGTTACATGCTTTAACAATGTTTAACACCCTTATTACAATTTTAATATGAAATTAAGTTTCGTAGCTTCCATAAAACGACTACTTATATGAATAGGTTGTTTTAGAAATAACTAAAAGCCCAATAAAACAAAATAAACCATTGATGATTAGTATAAAAAAACCAAGTTCAAAATTGAATAAATAACTTAATGAGTAATCCAGAATATAACTCAAGATTGGGCCGGCTATTGCGATTATAGGTATCAAATGATCTTTAACTTGTCGTTTTAATAAAATACCAAAAGCAAACATTCCTAATAATGGTCCGTAAGTATAGCCGGCGAATTCAAACAATTTATTGATAACACTTGCATCCTGAATAACATATCTAAAAATCATCATCACAGCTATTAAAGTTAGTGAAACTGATATATGGACTATCTTACGGGTAAAGATTTGCTTTTCGGGAGATTGATTTTTTTCTATTTCAAACAAGTCAACACTGATAGACGTTGTCATAGAAGTCAAAGCGCTGTCTGCACTGGAATAGGCAGCTGCAATTAATCCCAAAAGAAAAAAAACACCAACGCTAATCGGCATTAAATCTGAAGTGGCTACAGCCGGAAATAAAGCATCTTTTGTTTCTTCAATGCCATTAGCTGCTGCGTAATCATATAATAATATACCCAGGGAAAGAAAGAGAAAGTTGACAAGAGTAAGGCTTATGGTAAACCAAAAAATATTTTTTTGTGCTTCCTTTAAATTACGGCAAGTCAGGTTTTTTTGCATCATATCTTGATCCAGGCCGGTCATGACTATAGCGATAAATGCCCCGGATAAAAATTGCTTACCAAAGAAATTGGCGCTCTTAAATTCGTCCCAAAAAAAGACTTTAAAATTTTCATGCTCACCAATGTAGGTCAACATTTGATCTGCGGCTATTCCCATTTCATCAGCGATAATCACCATAGTAATTCCCATAGACAATAACATGAAAAAAGTTTGTAAACTATCTGTCCAGACTATGGTTTTGATACCCCCACGAAAGGTATAAATCCATATGAGTAAGATGGTTACGGTTACGGTTACGTAATAAGGGACGTTCAGCTCGTCAAATAAGATAAGCTGTAAAACATTAGCTACCAGAAATAATCGAAAAGCGGCTCCCACAATACGAGATAACAGAAAAAAAACGGATGCTGTTTTATAAGCTGATCGGCCGAAGCGTTCATGAAGAAATTCATATATGGACGTCAAGTTCATCCGATAATACAGCGGTAATAAAACCAGGCTGATTACGGCATAGCCTAGCGTGTAGCCTAAGACTACCTGAAAATAACTAAAGCTGTTTTCGCCTACTGTTCCTGGTATTGATATGAAAGTAATACCGCTTAAGCTGGCGCCGATCATGCCAAATGCTACAAGAAACCAGGGGGATGAGCGATTGGCTTTAAAGAATGTGTCATTAGATTGATTTTTGCCTGTTAAATAAGAAATACATATTAAAACAATAAAATACCCAATGATCAAACTAACGATCCAAGCAGCGCTCATAATTTTTTTAGCGACTAAGGTAATTTAAATCATAAATTCAAGCCTGTATTCTACAAAAAAAATATCATATAGCTGCTTCAACTACTGATTCATTAATGACACCTATAAACTCAGGTTTTAACTTAAAAACTTCTTTCGCTTTTAAAAGAACAAAATAATAAGATCGACCACCTATTGATTTTTTAATATGCTTTTTAATATGCCTCAATTCGGTTTCATCTATGCCTCTAATGTAGTACCAGTTGTATTGATTTACTTGATGATCAGATGATTTAGACTGTGTGTATTGATATTCATAGTTTTCCTGATAAAGTCCTATATCGCTTACTAAAGCAGATGCAGTAGGAAAACCACCAGCACCGGGTCCTTGCAATACATGATTTCCTGAAAACTGACTTTTAATCTCCATGTAATTGGCTTCACCCTTTAAATGATAGGCATAATCATCTTCCGTTACAAAATGCGGTAACACACTAGACAGTCCATTTTTAGCGATGGCTTTTAAACGGATACGGTAGTTGTTTTGTCGCGCAAATTTTTGCTCTATTGCTGTAATGCTGTCTATACCGGAATGATACACATCTTCTAAAGAAAGAGTTTTGCCTAAGGCATGTTTATGACTGATGCAAAGTTTGTATTTTGCATCCCAGCCTTCTACATCACTTGTTGGGTCAGCTTCTGCTAAACCTAATGCTTGTGCTTTTTTCAGTGCATCTTCATAACATGAGCCTTCTTCCATTTTAGAAAGTATGTAGTTAGCCGTTCCGTTAAATACGCCTTCAATGGAAGTAATCTTATCATAGGTAAAATATTGATCTAGCGTTCTAATCACCGGAATGGCTCCACATACCGCTGCTTCGTAGAATAGCTTTCGACCTGTGGAGTTTTGAATTTCAATTAGTTCTGTATGATAGGTCGCCACCATTTTCTTATTAGCAGTAATCACATCTTTTCCTTTTTTTAAAGCTTTAGTCACGATAGCAAAAGCGGCATCAGCATCAGAAATTGCCTCGATGACCAAGTATATTTCATCATTTTCTAAAATGTCTTCCGGCTTGTAGCTGAGTTTTCCATTTTTTATTTTTCTAACTTTATTTTTATTCTTGACCACTATTTTTTGGATATCAAGGCTATGATTGTTGGTCTTTTTAAGTAATTTATATAACCCTTCTTTAACGGTTCCAAATCCAAATAATCCGGTAGGTATATTATGCTGTTTTTTCATTGACTTTAATTTTATCTAATTGATGCTGCCATTTGAAGATCACTTCTTTGATCTGATCGGTTTCGATCAAAAATCCGTCGTGTCCAAATTGGCTGTTAATTGTTTCTAATCTTGATTTTTTAATATGATTTGATAAGAATTTTTGGTCTTCTAAGGGGAATAAAAGGTCACCTTTTAAATTAAGCACTAAAGTATCCGCTTTTATACGCTCAAGTGCATCTTCTAAACTTTTTCGATCTCTGGATACATCATGGCTGTCCATTGCTTTAGATAAGATATAATAGCTAAATGCATTAAATCGGCTTGCTAATTTATTACCCTGATGGCGCTGATAACTTTCTGCTTTTCTTTGCTTTTTATGTTGATAATGATCATCTTGAGTAAGTTTAAAACCTTTGAAACTTCTATAGCTCAAAAGTGCTACACTTCTGGCAACCTTCATTCCGTTTAAACCGGCATTAGGATTTTGTTCTTTCCAGGTAGGATCATTTTCAATAGCCCATCTTTGAGACTCATTATAGGCGATTCCCCATGGAGAATGTTTAGCATTAGTCGCTAATACAATAAATTTTTGAATTCTATTTGGATCTTGTATCGCCCATTCCAAAGCTTGTTGACCGCCCATACTTGCACCGATAAGGCTCGCAATTTTATTAACGCCGATAGTGTCTGCTACCAGCTGTAAGCACTTAACAATATCGCGAATTGTAATCTGAGGAAAATCATGATAAAGCGCCTTAGCATTTCCCAAATCCAGTGGTCCAAATGTGCCATAACAACTTCCCGGAATATTGACGCAAACAATAAAGTGGTCAGTAGGAGATAACCACTTATTGTTAATAAAAAAATTTGTCCACCATTCGCCGGGATTGCTATTAGCCGTAAGCGCATGACAGATCCAAATTACATTATCCTTTTTTTTATTGATTTGACCAGCGGTATGATATGTGATTTTTGCGTATTCAATACGATGCTTTTGCTCAGTGATAAACCCATTGGGCAAAATCAACTCATGGCTTGTAAAATCTATTTGTTGTTTATCCATTTATCAAGTATGCTTAGGCAAGAACATTAACTTGCTTAAAAGCATGTTCTAAATCGTTTTTAATATCGTCTACATTTTCAATACCTACGGATAATCTAATCAATCCCGGAACCGCTCCAGATGCTTTTTGCTCTTCCTCTGCTAATTGTTGATGGGTGGTACTGCTGGGATGAATTATCAGCGTTTTAGCATCACCTACATTGGCTAAATGACTTATGAGTTTCACATTATTGACAATTTCATCAGCATGTTCTTTTCCGCCTTCCACTTTAAAGGTAAGCACAGCTCCATATCCGTTAGATAAATATTTATTTGCTCTATCGTGATATTGACTATTGGTTAGTCCCGGATAATTGACATACGTAACTTCTTCTTTGGCATCCAGCCACTTAGCTATTTCAAGTGCATTATCGACATGTCGTTGTACGCGCAAAGATAAAGTCTCTAGTCCTTGTAATAAAAGAAAGGAATTAAATGGACTTAGGGCAGGCCCAAAATCGCGCAATCCTTCTACTCGGGCTCGAATAGCGAAAGCAATATTGGGTAAGCCCAAGTCATTATTTTTTCCAAACACATCGCTAAAAACCAAACCATGGTAGCCTTCGCTGGGTTTGCTAAACTGGGGGAATTTTCCATTTCCAAAGTCGTAATTTCCGCTATCTACTATAACACCGCCAATAGAGTTTCCATGACCTCCAATCCATTTGGTGGCTGAATTTGTAACGATATGTGCTCCATGTTTGATAGGTTGACATAAGTAACCGGCTGCACCAAAGGTGTTATCAACAACCAATGGAATCTCGTATTCATTTGCCAGGGCGGCTACCGCTTCAAAGTCAGGAATATTAAATTCAGGATTTCCAATGGTTTCCAGATAGATGGCTTTGGTGTTTTCATCGATCTTTTCGCGGATAGAATCTGCTTCATCATTTTTAGCAAAACGCGCCTCAATGCCTAACCGTTTAAAAGAAACTTTAAATTGATTATAGGTTCCACCATATAAATACGGAGATGAAACCAGATTATCGCCACTTTCTAAAATATTGGTCAAAGCAATAAATTGTGCTGCCTGTCCGGAAGCTACTGCAAGGGCAGCCACTCCACCTTCAAGGGCTGCTATGCGTTTCTCAAATACATCTGTTGTGGGGTTCATAATCCGAGTGTAAATATTGCCAAACTCTTTTAACCCAAAAAGATTGGCGGCATGCTCACTATCTTTAAAGTTGTAAGATGTAGTTTGATAAATAGGTACTGCTCTGGAACCTGTGCTTGGGTCAACTTCCTGACCTGCATGTAATTGCAATGTTTCAAATGAAAGTTCTGACTTGTTTTTTGACATGATTTTTAATTTTTAAAATGAATATTTATAAAGCTTTTGTAAACCGGAAGGGTTTACTGATTTTGTGTTTGAAAAAAAATGGGCTGATTGATTATCTTATTTCAAACTATTGATGCTATTATTGACAACAGCACATGTTTTTGAACCAAAACATGCGTATTAGCTTAGTAGATAATCTTAAAATTGAAATGGGGATAATTAAAAAAGTAGTTTCCATAGCTTTATTATTCCTTTGTTTAGGACGGTTTTGGCACTTTTCAACTCTTGAAGTTGCCTGAGGGTCATCGAGCCGTTCTCTCACCTCATCTTAATAAATACACTACAAATATAAGAGTTCAATCTAAACTAAAAAATAAACAAGACTTAAAAAATGAATAATATCTCAATTGAAGTATTTTTATCGTCCTACTGAATATTTTTAATTGGCACAGCCATAAAAATGTCAATGGCTAGAACTAAGATGTATTCTTCTTAGCTAACATTTTGATATAAAACAAGCTTTCAATATAGAAAACCTATGGCTCAATAATTTATTTTAAGACAAAGAATATTGACAAAAGGATTAAATAATATTTATGATCTCTTAGTGATTTTATTTCCGGATATATTTTTTTGACGAGATGATTTAAATTTCGTTGTATCAGAGCTTCGTTTGATTTTATGTTTCGTTGATCTTCCTTGTACGCGTTTTCGCCACATTTTAAAACTGCTTTTTTTCATATTGCGTCTCATGATCTCGATAACCTCATCTTCCTGAATACCAAATTGAAACTCAATTGCACCAAATGGTGTTCTGTCTTCCCATGCCATTTCAATTATTCGGTCTAATTCTCTTTCGTTAAATTGTTCTTCTATTTTGTTGTTTGCCATAGATTAACTATAATATTGTAAAGCCCACCAAACTAACACGCCTTGAACGGGTAATCTTAAAATTAATATCCACATAGGAACTCCGGCTGCATGTTTACCGCCTCGAAGCATGTTGATGTGAACAATCATAAATACTAGCAGCATAGCTACAATTCCTATGATTGCCCAATTCTTTAAGCTGGTAATTAACAAGGCAACACCTAAGACTATTTCAGCTACACCGCTTAGATAAACTAATAATTTAGGCTGAGGCATAAAATTTGGCATGACTTTTAAATAAGCTTTAGGCTTGATAAAGTGCATTAGACCGGCAAAAGCATACATAGCTGACATCAAATATAAGTCCCAATTTTGTTCCATATGCTAAAATTATCAACTTTATAACGTTATACATAGGCATTAATATTTTGTTAACCTATTTAAAAATGTAATTCGGTCAGGAGCAACTAATTTTTTATAAAAAGATTAATCCCTAAATGAGCCATCTATCCTATAAATTCATTCATTTTTGCATAAAATTTTCCGATTTGGCTCAACAAAAATTAAAATGGATTTTCTTATTTAGCCTGGCTTTGCTTTGGGGCAGTTCATTTATCCTGATCAAAAAAGGACTTTTAGGCGTTTCGCCCTTAGAATTAGGTGCTTTACGAACATTATTTGCGGGTATATTTCTGGTATTGATAGGGTTTAAATCACTTAAAAAGGTAAAAGGAAAAATCTGGTATTGGTTGATATTATCAGGTTTGTTAGGTACTTTGTTGCCGTCTATATTATTTAGTTATGCAGAAACTGAGATCGACAGTGCCATAGCTTCCATTCTAAATTCTACTGTTCCACTACAAGCCTTAGTTGTAGGAATAATATTCTTTAAAGGTCAATTTTTTTCTCGTCAATTTATAGGAGTTGTCATCGGTCTTTTTGGCTCATTTTTATTGATATGGATTGGAGCGAATGTCAAGTCAGATCAGAATTACTGGTTTGCTTTGCTACCTATTTTAGCATCTACTATGTATGCGTTTAATGCGAATATCATAAAATTCAAATTGAAGAACTTATCAGCCTTAAGTATCACGACTGCATCTTTTTTACTTCTAATCCCTATTTCTTTAGGCATTTTGATGACCACCGATTTTTTTGCTACTGAAAATCTAAAGCAACCTTCTACACAAACCGCTTTATGGTATATTTTAGCTTTGGCCTTATTAGGTACTACCTTTGCCAAGATCATCTTTAATAGATTAGTACAATTATCTAATCCGGTTTTTTCTACATCTGTCACTTATTTAATACCGGTTGTGGCTTTGTTTTGGGGTGTTTTAGATGGGGAGCAATTTCAATGGTCACAACTTATTGCCGGAGCTGTTATTTTATTAGGCGTGTATTTATCTAACCGAAAAAAGAAACCTAAGGCATAAAAAAACTCCGCCTATAAGCGGAGTTTTTGACTGAATTAAAAATTAAGGATTATTCAAAATCTGATGCGCTAACACCTTCATCAAATTTAACTTCTTTCATTTCTATATTTATGGTTTGGGGTCCGTATTCTCTTACCATTTTCATAGGAACTTTTATTCCTTTTATCTCCTGATAATTTTCAAATTTCCCTTTATTCACTATCTCTTTACCACCTTGCTTAACTGTTTTCTTGTCCATGATCTTTAAGCCGGATTCTACTGAATAATAAGCTTTTGCGTCTTCTGCTGTGCTAACTACATAAGCATCTTCACCTTCAACCGGTACAATAGCCTCTAACTTATGTTCTTCGTCTACTTCAAGTTCAGGAAACAAACCAGCAGATTTTTTTTGTTCTTTGATTTGTTCCTCACTCATCTCCATTTTTTGACCTCTGGTCATTGTATAACCATCTTCCCCATCAAAAACAACTTTATTGAGAACGTTTCCGCCCATCGTCATTTTCATCAAAGATTTACCATCAACTGTTCGCTTCATTATCATATTAATAGACATTCCCTGAACACTTGCATTTCCTTTCATCATCATAGAATTCACTTTTTCTACAGCTTCACGACCGCCAATAGCTTCAATATATTGGTCATAAACCGTTTTAACAGTAACACCTTCCGGGATTTCTTTACTAAATACCGGTTTATCTACTTTTTTTGCTTTTTTGTTATAATACATGACCGGAACGGTTTTTTCTTTATAGGTCATGTTTTCTAAAGGTTCGGCAATGTCAGCTCCTTTACCTGCTATCACTATCTGTAAATGTTCCGGCTTGATGTATTTTTTTGCAACGCGCTGAACGTCTTCTGCGGTAACGGCATTGATCTTCTTTAGATAATTTTTATAGAAATCTTCCGGTAGATCATTGGTCTCAATATTCAGCGCATATTTTGCTATAGTTGACTTATCTTCTAAATTCATCACAAAGTTACCTGCAAATTTGCTTTTTACATCTTCTAACTTTTCAGGTTTTACAATGGAGTCTCTTATATGATTAACTTCTCTTAAAAATTCTACCACGGCACTATCGGTCACCGCATTTCTAACACTAGCAGTAGCATAGAAGCGAGAGGCATACTTACTAGCACCTATCCTGGATCTTGCCCCATAGGTATAGCCTTTATCCTCACGTAGATTCATATTTAAATAACTACCAAAACTTCCACCTAATATTTGATTAGCTACTAATACCGGGAAATAATCCGCATCATTTTTCTCAAGATCAACGGTGTTTTGAACATAAATTTCACTTTGTACGGCATTTGGCATATCAACTAAATTGACCTGCGTAAACTGTACATTTCTTGGCTCTGGTAAGCTTTCAGAAGGTGGAACTTCTTCTTTCCATTTTTTGAAATATTTTTTGACCCATCTTTTCGCTTTTCTGCTTTTGATGTCACCTACTACTACCATATATGCGTTCTTAGGTGAAAAGTAATTGCGATACATATTTTTAACATCATCAAGCGTAATGTCTTTTACAGACTCAATGGTAGTAAACTGACCAAAAGGATGGTCTTTGCCGTAAGCTAATGCTCTACTAACTCGTCCAGCAATAGCGGATGCACTTTTTTGAGAAGATTTAATACTTTCTATTAATTTGTCTTTCTCTGCTTTAAAATTTTCTTGCGTAAATTTTGGATTTAAAGCACCATCCGCCATGAGTTCTAATACTCTTTTAAAATAACGTTTGAGTGAGCTAGCATATGCGCTTTGTGAACTCAAACTTACGTTAGCTCCTAAAAAGTCTATTTCTTCATTAAACTCATCTTTACTCATGTTTTCTGTTCCGGTTCCTAACATAGAAGATAGTAGTGAGGCAGTACCTGGTTTTTTTTCTATAATCGGTTTATTATCAATAACTAATCTTGCATTTACTTGAGGTAGTTTGTGATCTTCAACTACTAAAAGTTCTAAACCATTTTTAAAAGAATAACGATCCGGCTCACCTAAATTGATTTCAGGTAATTCACCTGATTTTGGCATTGTTGATCTGTCTATTTGGGCTTGTATTGCTGTAGTGAAAATACCACAGAATAAAAGGGCTAAAATTCTTAATTTCATCATGTTATCTATTTGTTGGATTCTGGTAAATAATCTAATTCTAATCTTTTATTTTCCTGTAAATACTTCTTAGCAACATTTCTAATGTCTTCTCTTGTGATATCTTTATAAATCTCAATTTCTTTATTGATCAGTTCTGTATCACCATAAAGCACATTGTAAGTAGCTAATGATGCAGCAATTCCCTGAATGCTGCTATTTGAATTGACAAACTTATTTTCAAATTGATTTTGAAGCTTTTGATATTCTTTCTCTGAAATCAATTCCGTTTTCACCTTTTCAATTTCTTCATCCATAACTTCAGCAAGTTTGCTAAGTGGCGTTTCTCCCATCGCAAGTGCTCCTATATTATATACACCATAATCTTCCTGGCTTCTGGCAAAGGCAATAACTTGTAAAGCAATCTTTTCTTCATCTACCATTCTTTTATACATTCTGGAACTTTTACCGCCGGTCAATAAGGTTGAGATCATATCTAAAACATAAGCATCACGATCTTTCATTGATGGTGTTCTGTAACTGAACATTTTTACCGGTATCTGAATATTAGAATCATATTCTGTAGCTTCTATCTTTTCTGTTATAGGGTCTTCTTTTATATCAACTCGATCAATAGAATCACCTTTAGGAATCGGTCCAAAGTAATCTTCTATCATCTTCTTTGTTTCTGCTTTTTTTAAATCTCCGGCAACAACTAAAGTTGCATTATTTGGAACATAATAATTATCAAAAAACTTTTTGAATTCATCTAGTTGAGCAGCATCTAAATCTTCCATCGTCCCGATAACGGATTCTTTATAAGGGTGCTTATTGAATAAATGTGGATTAATTCCGGTAGAATAAATAATCTTACCATAAGGTGCATTATCTATTCTTGATCTTTTTTCTTCTTTAACAACTTCGTTTTGAGTATCAACGCCTACCTGATTAATTACCGGATGTAACATGCGTTCAGATTCCATCCATAAACCTAATTCTAAGTTGTTAGAAGGAAAAGTTTCATAATAATAAGTTCTGTCTTGTGTGGTGTTCGCGTTGTTTTTTCCGCCATTAGCAGCTACGATATCAAACCATTCGCCACGCTCAATATTTTCTGTTCCTTCAAATAGTAAGTGTTCAAAGAAATGAGCAAAACCGCTGCGATCAGGTGCTTCATCTTTTGCACCCACGTGATACATGACACCTACGGTAACTACTGGAACGGAGTTATCCTGATGTAAAATCACATCAAGTCCGTTGTCTAACTCATATTGCTCATATTCTATCTCTTGTGCTTGAGAGAAGCCAAATGAGAGCAATAGGATTAATAATAAATTTAATCTTCTAATCATTGTTTTTGGTTTTTAGTTGAATTATTATATAATGAGTATTAAACATTACAATTTGTTTTAATTTCAAAATTAAATTTTAATTTGAAAAAAACCTTTGTTTTCTCATCATTTTTTCATTAAATATTAAGTCTTCACTTTAATTATACTATAATGCTTTTTTTTAAAT
>Ga0102927_1000201_pt1 | contig 13762 bp, 13 predicted proteins | sample SalPon1_A_H2O_MG_FD_78208 | JGI IMG/M metagenome (GOLD analysis project Ga0102927, IMG submission 78208) | Salt pond water microbial communities from South San Francisco under conditions of wetland restoration - Salt Pond MetaG R1_A_H2O_MG | ecosystem: Environmental > Aquatic > Non-marine Saline... | reverse complement strand
CGATGAGGGCATCACCACCGGCCATCCCGTTGTCCCTGTGCTCAAGATCAGTGCGTCTGCGAAGTCACTTGAGGCGGTAGGGACCGACATCGACATCGATGCTCGGAAGGAGACGCCACCCGGGGTTCTCCGCGGGTTGATCAAGATTGCAGATGGTGAACCTACCGCAGCTGAGACGCACGGAATGACCAGCTTCGCACTCAGCCGTGTTGGGCCTTCGATGTGACGTTGCGCAACCGGAAAGCCATCTGGCACGGTAAGGATACCTTCTGAGGAATGCTGCGGAGTCAACTACCTTCTCAACCGGTCATTGTGGTCATCAGGGGAAGCAGAGCCCTGTCACTTCGGACCGGTGGTCGGACCATCCCCCTTCACGATCGCAGAGTATGATCTGTCTGCTTCGACCCGCGGGGGACATCTCATGTCACGCGATGCGAGTCAGTCGGGACCCCACGCTGGCTGGCACCCCCTGTTCTCATTTATGCGTTTCAGGGCCTCCATGTGCGAAGTCCTGTTCATGTCTATGTTCGGTCCCCAGCAGTACCGTTGAGTGCTACTCGTCGAACGTGTAGGACATGAATCCATCATCCACAGTCAGAATCTCCCCAGTCGTGTAGGCCGCTGAATCACTCGCCAGGTATATTGCCGCACCCACCATCTCTTCAGGCTGCGCCAACCGCGAATGTCTGGTCCTCTGTCGGATAATCTCGAATCGGGGTTGACCCTGTGTGTAGGTTCCCTTGGTTTGCTCCGAAATCACGAATCCAGGCTTGATCGCATTCACACGGATCGAAGGCCCGAGTTCTCGGGCACCGACCTTCGTCAGCACATCGATACCCCCCTTTGCGGTGGAGTATGCCGCGAGGGATGGGATAGCGGTAGATGTCGATGCAGAAGAAAAATTGATGATCGCACCCCCATCTAATACTGGTGCAAACTCCTTCATCGCCCGGATCGTCCCGAAGAATTGGACATCGAAAACACTCTGCCAATCCTCCTCACTGGATGAGAGCAGGTCTGTCCGCGCTATGTAGCTCTGGGCGTTCACGAGGATATCCACATCACCAAATTCGGCTGTGACCTGTTCGCGAAGATCTCTGAGAGTTTGTGGTTTGGTCACGTCCGATGTGATTTCGAGCGTTGGTGAACCTCGCTCGGCGAGATGATCAGCCATCTGTGCCACGCGCTCGGGGTTCCGTGAAGTCGCCACCACCGAGGCGCCATCTTCGGCATATCCTTTCGCAATAGCCTCGCCGATCCCACTCGTACCACCAATGACGACGGCGACTTTGCCATCCACGGTGACGCCTGGTTTGGAGACACTTGCCATGAGTTTACACCCCCCGTGATGCTATGAAAATCTTCAGATTCACTGGTGAAAGGTTCGCCTCATCGGTGAGCGAGACATCTGCAGCGCATGAGCCGTCAACCGATTTGATAGCAATATTTATTAGGAATATCTCTATTGTCATATCATGTCAGATTCCAACACTGACAAACCGAGCAGGCTCACACGACGGAATGTCATCGCTGCAGCGGGAATCTCAGGTGTGACCGCACTCGCAGGTTGCACAGGCGGGGACACCGGGGGGGCCGACGATGGGTCACCCAGCTACACGATTAATATCGGGAGCACGTACGAGCCGGGCCACATTCTTGTGCGGACTGCGGAGGATTTCAAAGAGAGAATCGAGGCCGCAAGCGATGGTAGATTCAGTGTGACAGTCACGCCAGGGGGATCTCTGGGCGGTGAGGAGGACATCGTCAGGGCGGTCCAGAGTGAATCGATTGAGGCGCAGACAGGAGGAGGTATTCCCATCTCGATGTATGCTCCGGAATACTACTTCGTCGACACCCCATTCATCATCGATGACTGGGATCAGTATCAACGGGTGGTTGACAGTGATGCATTCCAACCAGCGCTCGACAAGATCATCGAGCAAGGAAGACAGCGCAGCCTCGGCGTTGTCTACAGGGGTGTACGGCACTTCACTGCAAACAAGCCGGTTCGGACGCCAGCGGACGTGCAAGGGGTCAATCTACGATTACCACAACTCGAAGATTGGGTTGCTATTTGGGAGGAGATCGGTGCAAGTCCAACACCGGTCGCGTTAGATGAGCTGTACAGCGCACTCCAACAGGGTGTCGCCGATGCGTCAGAAGGGCCTGCACAACAGGTCTCGGCCTTCAGTTTGGAGGAGGTCCAATCACACTATTCACTCACCAACCACATGATTCAGACTGGGGGACTGTACATCAGCGAGCCCTTCTTCCAACAGCTCTCCGCAGACGATCAGGATTTGGTGCTGGAGACCGGGAGTGCAGCGTGTGAATGGGCTAGCAACACAGCGATTGAAGAGGAGGAGAGCCTGATCGATGGGTTGGAGGAGCGCGGGATGACCATCGTCCGAGATGTCGATGCCGATGCGTTCCGGGATGCAGGAACACCGGCGGTTGAACGACTGTTCGATGAGAAGTATGCATTGAGCTGGGACGACGTCCGTAACGCGTAGAAAGCAGAAATAATGGACGGAGACTCGGAGCGACCCCTAAACGCCCCCCTCAACGAAGACCGGTCACCCCAGAAAGGTGACGAACATACGCTTCACAGACTGTTGAATCACCTGGGCGTTGGGTTCTTCCTCCTGTTGACCGTCGTGGCTGGGATGCAGATCACCTTCAGATTCGTACTGGGACCATATTTTGATATCTCAGTCGCTTGGACCGGGGAGGCGGCAAGATTCCTGCTGGTGTACGTCACAATGCTGGGGGCGGTCATCGCTTCACGGGATGCTGATCACATTCAGATCAAGGTGGTGTTGAACAGGCTATCGGCAAGGCGAGCAGGAGTCCTCAGGCTCCTCATCCACGTCCTTTCGCTGACATTCCTCTGCATCGCCGTGTATGCCGGCTATCTCAGTACCATCGACAACATCAATGTCCAGCCGGGAGCTGTTCCCCTGATAACGCTCGAATACGTCTTCGTAGCGCTTTTAATCGGCTTCCTGGCCATGGCTTACTACGAGCTGCGGTGGCTTATCCGGGATGCTCGTTCCTTGGCGGATACGGGGGGAGTATATGAGTGAGTACCTGATAGTCGCGTTCATCGTATTTCTGCTGCTGTACTTCCTGTTGGGCGTGCCTGTAGCCTACGCCCTGGGGCTGGCGTCTTTGACAATCATGGTGATGCCCATCGGCCCACCGTTGAACGTGACGGTAATCGGGTCCCGATTTTTCGCAGGAATCAACAGCTTCGTGCTCTTGGCGATCCCATTCTTCATGCTCGCGGGACGACTGATGAACGATGGTGGGGCGACTGAGCCATTATTCGAATTTGCCCGTGCTCTGGTGGGTAACGTACGCGCGGCCACAGCGCATGTGAACATCGTTGCTAGTATGATTTTCTCAGGCATGAGCGGGGTGGCTGTCGCCGATGCTGCCGGGTTGGGGGCAATCGAGTATAAGGCGATGAAATCAGAGAACTATGATGATGGTTTCAGTGTCTCCATCACGGGGGCGTCATCTGTAATCGGGCCGATCATCCCCCCCAGCCTCCCGTTGATTATCTATGGCATCCTAGCACAGGTGTCGATTGGTGCATTGTTCATCGCAGGCATCCTTCCTGGGATAATTATCGGGATGTCGCTCATGGTAGTCGTGATTCTGTTCGCGTTCGTGAATGACTACCCGGGGGGTGACCCCCGGTCCTTTCACACTATCATCCAGACGTTTTGGACCGCGTTCCCAGCATTGCTGACGCCGGTCATAATCATTGGTGGGATTATGTTCGGCATATTCACTCCCACGGAGTCCGCCATTGTCGCCTCGATATACGCATTGTTGATAGGCCACTTCTGGTATCGGGAGCTATCCGTCTCACAGACATACCGCATATTCCTCGAGACCCTCGTAGACACTGCTGTGCTGATCCTGATTGTCGCAGTCGCCAATCTGTACGGTTTCCTGTTGATCACAGCTGGGATTCCCCAGCAGTTAGCCGCGGGTGTAATCGGGGTGACAGCGGACCCACTGATCATCACTCTGTTACTCGTTGGCCTGCTGCTGCTGGTCGGTACGATGTTAGAAACCATATCTGCGCTCACGATCTTCGTCCCCGTGCTGCTGCCCATAATCAACCTGGCCGAGATCGATCCGGTCTACTTCGGGGTCATCATGGTGTTCACGCTGATGATCGGGTTGTTGACCCCCCCATTCGGGGTGGTGCTGTTTGTGCTAGAGCGAGTCACTGGGGTGAGGGTAGACAGGATCGTCAGGTCAATGGTTCCGTTCTACATTCCGCTGATCGTCAGCTTGATCATCATGATTTTGGTTCCTGCCACGGTGATGTTCTTGCCTAACTTCTTCCTCTGAGCGCCGACCGGGGGCGTGTGACCGATTTCCAGTGCTCCTATGAGAACGTGCTCCCGTGACAGCGCTACTGAGACTAATGCGAGCGCGTACTGCCCTACGGGCAGGTCAGTCGCAGATTGTACCCATGTCAGCTCATCGGCTCCTGGAGATCCCCAGAAAGATATTACTAAAAATTAAACACACCCCTCGGGTCGGTACCCAATATGCAGAATCGAATCCCCTCTTTGAGCACACCGATCGTAACACCCTTCGACAAGTCCCAACAGTTCGATGAGAAGCAATTCGGTCACCTTCTCGATCACCTGACCACTGCTGGTGTGGAAGGTATCATGATCGGTGGCACCACCGGTGAATTCGCCAGTCTATCATTGGATGAACTGCTGCAGGTGGTTGCGGTCGCAGTTGACCGTGTTCATGAGGATACCGTTATCATGGTTGGTGGTGCGCCTTGTGCCATCTCCGCAGCGCACGAATGGGTCACCCGAATCGGTTCAGCCGGGGCTGACGCAGGGGTCGTCACCGCGCCGTACTTCCACACATCCAACTCGGTGGAGGGGATGGTGAGATACTTTGAGATACTGGACGAGGCCTCAGAAATCCCACTCATGGCGTATAATATCCCCACTTATGTGGGCGAGGTGATACCCCTCGAGGTGCTAGAGCGCATAGCGATGCTGAACAACTTCATCGGATTGAAAGATTCGAGTGGTGATTTGGCATACGGACTCAGAGCGCTCGAGGTGGCTCCTGACGACTTCACCATCCTCCAGGGGTACGATCCACTCCTGATTCCTTCACTGCGCATGGGATTCGACGGTGGTGTAAATCTGCTGTCGAATCTCGTCCCGAAGACGTACCTTGCTATCACCGACGACCCCACATCGGAAGCATCTCAGATTTACCAGCACCGGGTGATTGAACCACTTTTTGACCTGTGTGACCACTACGGCTTTGCGGCCGGGATCAAGGCAGCTCTGACTGTGCGCGGATGGCTATCTAGCACCTCAGTTCGACCACCGCTGCAGAAGATCCCTGCCCAAGAGATTGAGCCTGCGGTGCGCGATGTATTGGAGCTAACACCTCCTTCGAGGTGACTCGCCCTCAGTTGATCGAGATGGCAGCGTGCGCCCACGGTTCATTTAGAAATACCGAATCGCTGCCTTGTCCAGTCTCGGGTCGGGAAGTTGTACACCGGATCATTTCGCTCGATATCGTCGATTCTGTGCTGATCGACATCCGAAAGTTCCCGCGTGAGCGCATCTCTGTTGTTAATAATATGTTCGCGGGTCGATGATTTTGGAAGGATGGCGACTCCGTTGTTGATCGCCCACCGCAACACCACCACGGCTGGAGACTGATCATATTTTGCGGCAATTTCCCTGATGATCGGATCGCTGAAAACGGTTGTTCTGCCCAGGGGGGCAGCAGCCTCCACGACTACATCTGCATCCCTGCAGTAGGATACGAGTGGCTCCTGTGTGAACCTGGGTGATATTCAATCTGGTTCACAGAGATAGGGATTTCACTGACATGATGCGCGCAACTAAGTTGATATTCCGAGAAGTTTGATACTTCAATATGATGAACCAGCCCCACCCGATGAAGTTGAGTCATGGCCTCAAGCGTCTCCCGGAGTGAGATTGCGGGATTCGGCCAGTGGATCAGAGACAAGTCGATGTGGTCAGTCTGAAGCTTTCTAAAGAGGAGTGACAAGATTCAATCACGGCCTCATAGTGCGGATGCTCCGGGAGTACCTTGGTCGTAAGCCATATTCGTTGACGTTCAAACTCCTGGATCACATCACCGATGGCCGCTTCGTTCCCATACCCCTCGGCAGTGTCTATGTGTCTGTACCCCTCGTTCAGAGCGGTCCGTACGGACTGCTCCACCGCTTTCCCTTCAAGATTCCATGTTCCCAGGCCCATCACCGGCATCTCTGCACCACTTGAGAGGGTGATCATTTGGTTCTTGCATGCGAGAGTGAACGAGATGTCTTGGCATGAAGGCTGGCCTCCTGGCGGAGGCGAGATGTCGACGATCAGGCCAACACCTCACTTGGAGTCATGCCACCGGCGTAGCCTGCTGTGTCTTTCTCGGCAGCTTGACGCGCCCACCCCACCACAGAATTATGCAACCACCACTGTTTCACATGCCCTCCGATGACCCCCCTAAGACGAATCGCCTCCACCACCCACGGCCGCGCACCCATGATGCCATCAGCTCATCTCATCCTCCCATATTGGAGACGCCTTTTTCCGCCCTCTAAGGGTAGTCACGGTGATTGCCCCTGACAGCGTTGGTGCATGCGCTCTCACACGTGGTGATATCATCGTCCGACCTCATGCGCAGACGAAACCATGTGAGAAGCCGCTGCCCGGAGTCCGAGACCCCTGCTTCAGTTCCGTTCGGTGAATCCAGTATGTACATAGCCCCGTCACATGAGCTGCGGACATCATGATTTAGACACACCTCGTGGGAGATTGAGACCGATTGATCGGACAGTACAATCGAGAGTGTCGGCCGAAGAACCGAATTCAGATGACTTCTCCAAATTCACCCGTGTACCCTGCCCGACCGTGAGATCTGATTCAGGCAATCGTCTGCTCCAACAATCCCCTCATGTATCCTATGGCGAACAGCCGACCGAGCATATGATATCCAGGATTCGAATTGTCTTCGCCCGCCATCGTCGGCACATGATCAGGACGCATCACCACACTCTCATCAACATATTCTTGATATGCCCCCATGGCTGCGAGCATATCAGTTGGACCGGCATCGTGCCACGTCTCCGCAAAGTCGTCTGCATCCCCTTCGATGTCTCGGAAGTGCACGAATTTGATGTGTTCGGCGAATCGTCGGACTGTCTCTGGGATGTCGACACCCATGGCAGCAAAATTCCCTTGGCAGAACGTTATGCCGTTCGCATGGCTATCGACCATCTCAATCACCCGGTGATACGCCTCAGGGCTGCGTATGATGCGTGGGATGCCCCCGACAGTTGGGCGTGGTGGGTCATCTGGGTGCAAACCCAGAGTGACGCCAGCCTTCTCAGCCACCGGAACCACCGCCTGCAAAAAATACTCAAGTGCCCCCCAGAGCTGCTCTTCGGTGACATCAGCATCAGCTGACTCAGCTTCACGGAGCATCTGTTCGTGGGTGAATCCAGTGACGAGAGAACCGCCACGTGACTCGGTGAACGCCTCAGTGCGCGCCCAGCGAACCTTCGCCATCCAATCGTAGCACACGGTAGGGATGCCGACATGCCCGCAGTCTCGAAGGAACTGTTTGAACACCTCGATATCCTCATCGCGGCCAGGTTTGCCCATTCGGATTCTGTCTGTGAGGGGGACACTCCCTTCGAGTACACTGAGGTGCAGTCCCGCATCTTCAAACCAGTTGCTCATGTGCAGAAGTTCCTCGTATGACCAGTGCGTCTTCCCATCTCCGACCTCAAGGGGGTGTACAACGGCGTGATTCACACCAACCTGCAGACTTTGTTGCCAGCGAACATCCGGCGTTGGTGGGAGTACCAGTGCTAATCTGACCATGTAGAGAGCGTTGAGTATCCGAGTATTATGTATTGGGAAGCCTGAACCAGTCCCCTACATTGATAACATCCCATCGATACAAGCTGCCATGACAACAGAGTTTGATGGGTCATCAGTCGTTGTGACGGGTGGATCGCGGGGCATCGGTGCGGGTATCGCAAGAATGTTCGCTGCAGAGGGTGCGAACGTCGTGGTGAACTACCATCAGTCTCCTCACAAGGCCGAGAGTGTTGTCGACTCGATCGAAGATGACGGAGGAACTGCAGTTGCTGTAGGTGCAGATGTGTCGGACCCCACCGCGGTGGATGCGATGATCTCTGAGGCGGTCGATAGTTTTGGAGGGGTTGATGTGCTTGTCAACAACGCGGGGATGAGTCGCATCGGACCATCAGTGGACCTGGAAATCAGCGATTGGCGACAGGTGCTCGATATCGACCTGACCGGGGTCTTCATCACCGCACGTGCAGTGGCCACCGAAATGCAAGCCCAGGACGCGGGGGGCGCGATTGTCAACATCTCATCCATCATGGGTACTCGGGGCTACAAGTGGCGGGCGCCGTACACCGCTGCAAAGGCTGGTGTGATCAACCTGACGAGGACGCTCGCGGTGGAGTGGGCACCAGATGACATCCGTGTCAACGCTCTCGCACCGGGCTTCATCCATACAGATATTGTGGAACAGTCGCAGGCAGCAGCGGGTTACACCGACACTGACGTCAGTCGACGGACCCCCCTTGGGAGGTATGGGACGGTGGAAGAGATGGCTCGATGTGTGCGATTCCTGGCACGGACCGACACATACGTGACAGGACAAACATTGTGTGCAGATGGGGGTTGGACATCCGATGCTTGGCAGTATGATGAGGACAGAGCGTAGCGGAGTACAACAGCGATTCAACAGAATTTTGATCATCTTCTGATACGCTGCTGGCCCTGATAGGGGTAGAGCTCCTATCATTGGAGATGATTAGAACCCACCCATGTGACGAACGCCTGTATCTCAGGTATCGCAGGGGCTGGGACTTGATCGGTCACTGAGTCCGGACCAAGTTATGAGGCTCCTGCGCTGTGTACCAATAACTCACCCTGAACACCAGACCTCCCTACACTGTGTGCTGAATGGTGTGGCGATCTGTTCGCACGACCACTACCACACTAAATCAGTGGTACAATGACCAATCACGTTCGACCCGGATATGCGCTAGTGTGATAGTAACTGTTAATCCAGTCTGTCATATAAGATGAGTATGTCCACAACTGCTCAGTTCCGATCGTCATTGCAGACAGTTGGATCTGATTCCGTGGTGGTCGGCTATGATGAACTCGGTCCGACGGTAGACAAACTTGCTCATGGTCCAGTGGTAGGTGCTCCGCTGCCTTTCGAAACCTCGCTGGGCGAGAGCAGTGCGATCAACTTTGACCCGACCGCAGCGGAGTTGAGAAATTCACATACCGGCGTCAGTGGATCTGAGCTTGGAGTGGCATCTGTAGGGACTGTTGCGATAGAATCCAGGCCTCACGGCGATGAGATTGTGTCTTTATATCCGCAACAACATCTCCTCGTCATACGTGAGGGGGACATTGTACCTGATGTAGCCACCGCATTCAGGTGGCTGGGAGATAGGTTCGCAGAGGGTCGACGTTCGATAATCCTCGCGACTGGGCCGAGTGCCACTGCGGATATGGGCGAACTCGTCACTGGTGTGCACGGCCCGCATGAAGTAACAGTGGTCATCCTCGCCGATGAGTGACACCCCACCATCCACGTCAGAAACCGTTTCTGACCTGATCAATACGATCGGACCAGAGATTAAGAAGAACACCCAAGTCCTCAATGAGGGCCGATACGATGCGATAGACACCGTAGGACGGGCTTCCTATGACGAGTTGCGAGGTCATGCTCGGACTGTCAAAGAGGAGGCAATAGCCCGCCTTCCTGAACTGATCGAACAGACGATCGAATCGGTTGAGGCGAATGGAGGGCAGGTGTTCATCGCAGACACTCCTAGGCAGGCGAATGAGTACATCGCCGATGTCCTCAGTGAGCGGGAAGCTGATGTGGTGGTCAAGTCAAAATCGATGACTACCGAGGAAATCGAGCTCAACGATGCGCTTGAACATTCAGGTGTCACCGTGTGGGAGACTGACTTGGGGGAATTTGTGCTTCAAGTCGGTCATGAAAAGCCGTCACACATAGTGGGTCCATCGCTGCATCGGTCCCGACAAGAAATCACGGCACTGTTCGAAGAAGCATTCAACCTAGACGAACCGTTGGAAACCGCTGAAGAGCTCACAGCATTCGCCAGAGACTTCCTGGGAGAGCAGATCGACGCTGCCGATGTGGGTATCACCGGAGCCAATTTCGTTCTTGCAGAATCCGGCTCAGTGGTGCTTGTTACGAACGAGGGGAATGCGCGGAAGTGTGCCGTGATGCCTGATACGCATATCGCGGTTGCAGGCATCGAAAAGATCATTCCTTCGATTGAGCAATTGCACCCATTTGCGGAACTCATCTCTCGGTCAGCGACTGGGCAAGCGATGCCACAGTACATGAGCCTGCTAACACCCCCGACCGAGACACCCACCATCGATCTGGAGGGTGCGTCGCAAGCTGGCTTCGGTCCGTCAGAAGACCGAACATTCCATTTGGTGCTGATCGATAACGGTCGCACAGCGATGCGTGGCGATCCCGATCTCAAAGAGACTCTGTACTGTATCAGATGTGGAGCGTGTGCAAACTCTTGTGCCAACTTCCAATCGGTGGGAGGCCACGCATTCGGAGGCGAGACATACACCGGTGGTATCGCGACGGGATGGGAGGCTGGCATCGAAGGTCTCGACGTTGCGGGTGAGTTCAACGATCTATGCACTGGATGTTCCAGATGCGTGAACGCATGTCCCGTCAAAATAGACATTCCGTGGATCAACACGGTCGTACGTGACCGTATCAATGAAAGTGGTGATGATGGGCTGACTGACCTACTCGTCGAAGGGTTGACCCCGGATATGGAAGCGGGAGGAATGTCAATCCAAAAGCGCTTCTTCGGGAACTTCGAAACCCTGGCGCGTATCGGAAGCATGACAGCTCCGATATCTAATTTCGTGTCGAACAGTCGAATCGGTCGCGTACTGATGGAACGGTTGCTCGGGGTAGACCGCCGCCGAGAACTGCCCACATTCCATCGCCAAACGTTCGTGAAGTGGGCGAGGAACCGACCGAGTCATGCGGGAACCAAGAAGGTGGTCCTCTACCCGGATGTCTACACTAATTTCGTGCGTCCGGAGCGAGGAGCTGCAGCCGTGAGGGTTCTCGAACGGCTGGGATGTCAGGTGGAGGTTCCCCCCATTGGTGGATCTGGCCGGGCGCCCCTGTCGCAGGGGATGATCAGCACGGCCCGTGAGAAGGCACTCGAGGTGAGTGCGTCCATGCAGGAGTATATAGACAGCGGTCATGCCGTCGTGGTTATCGAGCCGAGCGACCACGCCATGTTCCAGCGCGAATACGAACGCCTGATACCCGAAGATGAGTTTAGAACATTGTCAGGGAACAGTTATGAGCTGTTCGAATTCATCGAGCATCTGGCAGAGGATGGGGCGGATCTTGATGCACTCGATGTCGCTAGTGGATATCCCGTGAACTATCACAGCCATTGTCAGCAGCGCACCCTGGGTGCAGAGGTGTCGACTGAGTCAGTACTCAGGAAGATGGGGTTCGAGGTCTTCACGTCGGATGTTGAATGCTGTGGGATGGCAGGGAGCTTCGGGTACAAGAAGCAGTACTATGAACTGAGTATGGACGTGGGTGCGGGGCTGGCAGACCAATTCTCAGGGGAGGGTGTCGCAGACGTGACCGTAGCGAGTGGTACCTCCTGTGAGGATCAACTGATGGCCCTTCTGTCAAGTGAGGTCACTCACCCCATCGAACTTATAGACCCCGTGGCCGGTCACTGAATGCGGACCTCGGGGTTGACGAATCCATGTGGTTCATCCCCCACAAGATATCTCACCACATTCTCCGCCGTCTTACGCCGCAGGGCCGTCACCGATTGCTCAGAGTACCACGCGACATGGGGGGATATGACGATGGTATCGTGGTTGAAAAGTGGTGAAGCAGAAGGTGGCTCCTCACTCATGACGTCTATGCCTGCGCCCGCGATCTCCCCCTCAGAGAGAGCCCAGTCAAGTGCAGCCTCGTCGATAATGGGCCCACGCGCTGTGTTGATGATGATAGCGTCATCCCGCATCGCCGAGAAGGCCGCACGATCGAACTTTCCCCTTGTCTCATCCACCAGCGGGGCGTGTATCGAGATGATGTCTGACTCTGCAAGAAGCCGCTCCCAACTTACTAGCTCGATCGGGAGGCCCTCGACTGCTTCTTGATCTAGGTAGGGATCGTGTGTCAGGTAGGTGAAGTCGAGCCCCTCCGTCAGTTGCATCAGTGTACGTGGGATTTTACCGAAAGCCATGAACCCCAACGTTCTGCCCATCAGTGGCCGGAGGGGCTGGCCCATCTTCCAGTCCCATGTTCCCGCCTTGATCTGTCGGTCGTACGCCGCCGTGTTCCTGGCAACACTCAGAAGCAGAGCCAGTGCATGCGTCGCGACTTCCTCCTCACAATAAGATGGAACATGTGTCACTGCGACTCCGTGCCGATTAGCAGCATCTATATCAATCGAATCGACGCCAATCCCATATCGAGACACGACGCGGAGCTCTGGTAGGGCATCTAGTACCTGTTCGGAAACCTGTGCGTACTGTATAATCAGCCCCTCGGACCCTTCTGCCATCTCGATCAACTCTGACTCTGATTGTGCGGTTCCGGCAACGATCTCGTACTCCGCTGCCGCACTCGAGAAGACCGCACGTTCGACTGCGGTGTCGGGAAGATCGACCTGAGATATGGTGATTTTCGTAACCATACAGGGCAATCAAACTACGGGGTATCTAAATCATACTTCATGACCGTGGTGGTCCTATCCGGCTGGTCCGGTCACCGCGTCAGGTGGGGATGGAAACAGGCGCGTCCGACATCACGTGAGAGTGAATCTGCGAGAGCCATCTGTGCATCCTCGAGTGGATATGTAGCATCGATGAGCTCATCGAAGGGATATGAATCGCCGTGTTCGGTGATGAATTCCAGCGCTTCTTTGAGGACCCACGGCGGATATCGCATTGTAGTCTGGATGGAAACCGACTTTCTGACCGCCTGTCCTGGGTCGAAGTTGGCCTGTTTGCCTGGGATGATATTGCCCATCATCAGGTATCGACCACCTTTTCTGAGATGGCGGAGGCCCTCGTCGATCGCTTCTGTTACACCGGTCACTTCTACGGCGACATCCGCGCCAGCGCCATCGGTCAGCTCATGCACGCGGTCCACACGTCCCGCCACACTGTCGATTTCGGTGATATCAATGACATGGTCGGCACCGAAGAGCTTGGCTCTATCAAGCCTGTCCCGGACCCCATCGATCACGATCGACTGACCGCCACGTTCAGCAACGACGGCTACCGCATTGATGCCGAGTCCGCCAGCGCCCTGGATCACCACGACCTCGTCAGCTGTCACCTGCACTTGCCTTAGCCCGTGCAAAACCTGCGACAGTGCGCAGTTAGCGGACGCGGCTACGCCCACCTCCACGCCATCTGGTAACTTGTACACAAACTGGTCAGGATGGATGTAATAATGCGTGGCGAACACTCCGTGAAAATGGGGCCAATCATCGGGATGCCTTGACCAGTAACGGTAAGCTTGATCACACATCCCGAATCGCCCCTGGCCACACTGTCTGCACTCGCCACATGTCGCGAAGTAAGCTGGAACCACCAAATCGCCCTCTTTG
>Ga0102927_1000200_pt1 | contig 13964 bp, 9 predicted proteins | sample SalPon1_A_H2O_MG_FD_78208 | JGI IMG/M metagenome (GOLD analysis project Ga0102927, IMG submission 78208) | Salt pond water microbial communities from South San Francisco under conditions of wetland restoration - Salt Pond MetaG R1_A_H2O_MG | ecosystem: Environmental > Aquatic > Non-marine Saline... | reverse complement strand
TGGTAAGGGCTTGAAATTCTCTAATTGAACCCAAAGGACTTTTGAACTTAAAAACTGAGGATTGGTCCTGATTTGAAATAAAAGATGGGTTTATAGGGTCGGTAATCTCCCAAACTTGAGTGAGTTCTGAAGCATTTTCAATACTATATTCTCCTGTACCGCTTAGTGTTGGAGCTTCTTCATTTTTGAATTTAAATTGACTTTCATCAGCGATTAATTTGCGTTTAGCTTTTATAGAAATAAAATCTAAAAATCCCCTAGCTCCAGGATTTCCATTTTTATTATAATTCAACCTTACCGCGATTTGATCTGTGGAGGAAGACATCTGTTCCTTTAATGTAGCACCCCTAGAAGGGGAAAGAGAAGTCGCTGCACTCATGTTTAAGGTAGATCCCATCTGTTGTTCATTTACAGACACATTGAAAGAAGATTCTACTGAAGAAATTGCCCCAACCCTCACATATAGCTGTACAGGTTCATTTTGAACTAAATTAGGAAATTCAAATTCATAGGTCCGCTCAGTTTCAATATCAAACCGATCTCCAAACCAACGCCTACCCACAAGTGATAGGCTGGTTTCATCAACTTCATAAAATTGATAATCGTCAAACTCGGTAATTGTAGGTGTTGCATCTCCAACAGGCTGATTCAAAGCAGACATCCTTTTACCTCCAGCAGAATCTACAGACAAATAATAGTAAGACCGATTGGCATAGAGGTTGAGGTGAGTAGCATTTTCCTCACTCCATCCTTCTGTATTTGTCGCATAAAACAATGCATAATCCCCTTCATCAAAGTTGCCATCACCACCATCAAAAACCTGAATAGACAGCTCTGGTGGGTCAAAATATGCATTGTCTTGATTTAATAATGGTAACATACCACCTCCATGACCATAAATCTTGAGATTTTCTGAAGGAATACTAGATTCATTAATACCTAATTTTCTTAAGAAAGAAAAGTCTAACCGATGCACCCCTGTTTCTTCTACATAAAACTTTCTGATTTCACCAGAGCCAAAAATAGAATTGGAGAGGCCTTTAGGTCTTGATGCTATTTTTTTTTCAGTAGCTGGTCGAGATGATTTGGATGATGAAGCAATATTAAAAGAAACAACTCTGTGAATAACTCCGTCTTTGATAACGAAAGGATTCAAAATCAAAATTGAATTCACATCATCTCTAGAGGTTGTCTTAGCAAAACTATAGGTGAGTTGTTGTGGAATATCATTGATGAGGCCTTTAATGTTTGTGGCTTTAGTCTTGACATCTTCAAGGCTAGGAGTTTCAGAAAAATCAAAAGTATAAGAATAGAGAAGGCTTTTCTCATTCTCATCATAATCAAAATGAAGCGGGTCTATTTCAGAAATAGAATTCGAATTTATGGTGTTTTGGGCAGTAATCTTATTTCCCCAATCCAAGGTTATAAGCTCAGCTTGGCTGAAAGTAACAGAAGAAATTGCAATACTAAATAATACTAAAAACGCCTTCATATCATCATCTTGAGAAATCTTTAATATAACGCCTAACTTACAAGTATAGTATTTTAAAATAAAATCTGTTGTGATTTTATAAATATATCACGACATTGTAAAATATACATGATAATACAGCGTTTATCATTATATTGCAAAACAAAATTTGGATTAAAATTGATACTATGATTTATACACATATCTTGAGATTATGTTTAGTCACAGCTGTTGGTCTGGCTATGTTGAGCTGTAATAACTCTAGAAGTTATGATGGCAGTTCTAGAGCTACAGGTTGGGATTTGAGTGGCAAAAATGGAGGTGTAAGTTACAATACAGATTATGATGGACAAGATGCAGGCCCTGGATTGATTTTTGTAGAAGGCGGAACCTTTACTATGGGTAGAGTGCAGGATGACGTGATGCATGATTGGAATAATACTCCAACACAACAACACGTGCAGTCGTTCTACATTGATGAAACAGAAGTGACAAATTTGATGTATTTAGAATATCTCAATTGGTTAAAACAAGTTTTTCCTCCATCTGAAGAGCGCTACAAGAATATTTATTCGGGAGCGCTACCAGACACTTTGGTATGGAGAAATCCACTTGGATTTAATGAAAACATGGTAAATAACTACCTAAGACATCCAGCTTTTCATAACTACCCAGTAGTAGGGGTAAATTGGATACAAGCGACAGAATTTAGTAAATGGAGAACTGATCGTGTGAATGAGAAAAGACTAACAGACAAAGGTTATACAGTACGGGATGCTTATCAGAATCCAAGTTCAGACCAGTTATTTAGCACAGAAACCTACCTGAATGCACCAAATGAAGTCTATGGGGGCAATGACTCCATCACTAGAGGTGGTAGAGCTTCAGACAGAAAACTAAGGAATAATCCAGATAGTACAAACGTATATGTACAAAGAAAAGACGGCGAGCTACTCCCAGCCTACAGACTTCCTACAGAAGCAGAATGGGAATATGCAGCCTTAGGACAAAGTTCATTGAGAGATTATAACTCCTACAGAGGGAGAAAAAAATACCCCTGGGATGGAAAGTACACCAGATCTGACGTTAGAAAAACTGCTGGTGACCAACTTGCAAACTTTAAGCAAGGAAGAGGAGATTATGGCGGAATAGCCGGCTGGAGTGATGATCGTGCTGATATCACAGCTGAAGTAAAATCTTACGATCCAAACGACTACGGGCTTTATGATATGGCAGGAAACGTAGCAGAATGGGTGGCTGATGTATATAGACCAAGAGTGGATAATGAGTATAATGACTTCAACTACTTCAGAGGTAATGTCTACACCAAAAATGCAATAACAGGAGATGGAAAAGTAAAAGTTCTTACACCAAATGACGTGGTTTATGACACATTAAGCAATGGTAGAATAATTGCTAGAAATCTACCAGGTGAGATTGCCAAAATCGGGATAAGTGAGGAAGATACCTATTTGAGAACTCAATTTTCTAAAAGTGATAATATTGATTATAGAGATGGCGATAAAGCCTCATCTAGAGATTATGACAAGCGAAGCAATGCTGAAGTTAAAAAGATGTATAATTCTCCCGATCATGAGGTAAATCTTAAAGATGGTGAACTTGATAGAAAGTTCGATAAGACATCTGAAAGAACAACACTTATTGATGATAACGTGAGAGTCTATAAGGGTGGGTCTTGGAAAGATAGAGCATATTGGCTAGACCCAGCACAAAGACGGTATTTTCCTCAAGATATGGCTACCGACGATATAGGGTTTAGAAATGCCATGTCCAAAGTGGGTTCCAAATCCAAAAAAGGTCGTAGAACAAGAAATTAAAACATGACAATAATACTTATCAAAAAGCTCTAAATTTGTTTAGAGCTTTTTTTATATCTCATCTTATGCAGGAAATATCTCAACTCTATTCAAAATTTATAAAAAGCACAGGGATTTCTACAGACACAAGGTCTTTGAAAAAAGACTCCATTTTTTTTGCCCTAAAAGGGGAAAACTTTGACGGCAACCGCTTTGCTCATGATGCCTTAAAAAAAGGAGCCATGCTAGTAGTTTCTGATGATAAAAATCAAAAAGGAGACTCTATAGCTATTGTAAATAATGCTTTAGAGACTATGCAAAAGCTGGCTAACTACCATAGGAAGCAAATCAATATCCCTATCATAGCCATCACAGGCAGTAATGGAAAAACCACCACTAAAAAATTAATTTTAGAGGTGCTTTCAAAAGAATTTGAAGTAGCAGCAACCGAAGGCAATTTGAACAACCACATAGGGGTGCCACTTACGCTTTTATCTTTTTCTGCAAAATTAGATTTTGGAATTGTAGAAATGGGAGCTAATCACCAAAAAGAAATAGAAGCTTTATGTGAAATAGCCGAACCTAATTATGGATATATTACAAATTTTGGTAAAGCACACCTTGAAGGTTTTGGTGGTGTAGAAGGAGTCATCAAAGGTAAATCTGAACTTTATAAGTTTTTAAAAAATAGTGAAGGCTTAATTTTTTTCAACAGAGATGATGACATTCAGGTAGAAAAAGCCATTCAACAAAAAAATTACAGCATAGGCAGTGAGCCATTATCAGACTGTCAGGTTATTCTACTGGACACACAACCTACAGTGACTGTGGGGTATGAGAACCTCAGCATCAAAAGTCAATTAATTGGGAGTTATAATTTTAAAAATATATCTGCAGCAATAGGAATTGGTAGGTATTTTAATATAAGTAGAAACCACATCAAAGAAGCCATAGAAGCATTTGAACCTGAAGAAATGAGATCTCAACTCATCAAAAAAGATGATAAAAAAATTCTACTGGACGCGTATAATGCCAACCCTACAAGCATGCAAGCCGCTCTTGAAAGTTTTGACCAAATGACTACTGACAAAAAAACCGTGATCCTAGGAGATATGTTTGAGATAGGAGCAGATACTCTAAAAGAACACCTCCACATCATAGACCTTTGCCAATCACTTGATTTCGAAACCATCATCGTATGCGGAGAAGAATTTCAAAAAGCCGCATCAAATGTAGATTCCATCAAAAGTTTTAAAACCACATCAGGAGTAAAAACATATCTTAAAACCCATAGCTCTGTCCTTACGCCTCATATTTTGATCAAAGCCTCTAGGGGGATGGCATTGGAAACTATTGTAGATGTCCTCTAAAGCTAGCATGCCTAAAGTCTCATTCAGGGAGATTAACACCATTGCCATACCTGCTATAATAGCTGGGATTGCAGAACCTCTTATCTCTTTGAGTGATATTGCTATACTGGGCAACGTAGAGAACAACCCTGTAGAAGCCCTTGCTGCGGCAGGTATTTAGGTTCATTTTTATCGGCTATCATCTGGATATTAGCCCAGACCAAGACAGCTATTTCAGCATTGGTGTCTCAACACCTTGGTTCCAACAGGCTACATGCTGTGAAAACTTTAGTGCCTCAAACTATTTTACTCAACTTCCTTTTAAGTTTACTTATATATTTTATTACAGCCTTTTTTGCTGAATTAATTTTTAGCGCCTATAATGCAGAAGGTTTAATCTTAGACTATACCAAAAGTTATTATAGAATTAGAGCGCTGGGCTATCCCCTAACGCTCGTTACTTTTGCGATTTTTGGTGTGTTCCGTGGCTTACAAAATACACTTTGGGCCATGAAGTGCAGCCTTGTGGGTGGTGTGGTCAATATAGGACTAAACTTTGTTTTGGTCTATGGTATAAATCCTATCATTCCACCCCTACATCTTGAAGGCGCAGCAATAGCAAGTGTTATAGCTCAAGGAGTTATGCTGATGATGGCACTTCATTTTTTTATAAAAAAGACGCCATTTCACCTTAAACTCAGCTTCAATATCAATCCAAATTTGAAACCTCTCATCAATATGGCTTCAAATTTATTTTTAAGAACTTTAGCCTTGAATATAGCCATATATCTAGCCAATGCTTATGCTACAGATTATGGCAAAAATTACATCGCTGCCCAAAGTATCCTGATGAATATCTGGCTTTTTTTCTCATTTTTCATAGATGGCTATGCCAATGCAGGCAATGCCATAGGCGGTAGGCTTCTAGGAGCAAAAGCCTATACACAGCTGTGGAACTTAAGCAAAGACATCAGTAAATATGCAGTGGTTATAGCTTTAATATTAGCTGGGGTTTGTGTCTTATTTTATAATGAAATCGGACTTATCTTTAATAAAGATGAGCAGGTCTTACTTTTGTTTTCTTCAGTCTTTTGGATGGTTTTGCTTATGCAACCTATCAATGCCATAGCCTTTATGTTCGACGGTATTTTTAAAGGTCTCGGAGAGGCTAAGTACCTGAGGAATGTGTTACTTATTGCAACTTTTGCTGGCTTTTGGCCTACACTCTTGGTATTTGATTACTTGGGATTAAAACTCTACGCCATCTGGATTTCTTTCTTTGTATGGATGCTCATCAGAAGTTTGGCTTTGGTTATAAAATTCAGAAAAAAATATTTAGCTAAATGAGGTATTAGGGTAGCTTGATTTTTAAATACAGTTTAACACAAACTCACTAAGCATCTCAGCATAAATCTTTTATTTTTATTCCATGGCAAATTATAGAAAAGGCATAGTATTTAAACCCTATGAAGATGACACAAGTTTGTTCAACAAGCTGTTGGATATATTCATGGAACTCATCACCCATACATCAGGAGATTTTGATGAAGCCATAGATTGGCTCAGAGAGCTGGATAAAGCTTATGAAATAACAAATGAAGATTATACCATCGATGATTTTATAGAAGACCTAAAGAAAAAAGGATACATCCGTGAGGAACTAAAGCCTGACGGAAATTCTGGAGTTAAAATCACTAACAAGACAGAACAAGCCATTAGAAAACATGCCTTAGAGCAAATCTTTGGAAAGCTGAAACGCAGTGGTTCTGGAGGCCATAAAACCAAACATACCGGATTGGGTGCTGAAAAAACAGGAGACTTTAGAAATTTTCAATTTGGCGATGGTTTTGACCAGGTGTCTATGACTGAAAGTTTCAAAAATGCTCAAATCAACCATGGAATTGATGACTTCAAAATGAGTGAAAATGATTTGGTAGTGAATGATACGCACCACCAAACCCAGATGAGCACCGTTTTAATGATAGATATAAGTCATAGTATGATTTTATACGGTGAGGACCGAATAACACCAGCTAAAAAAGTGGCTATGGCATTGGCCGAAATGATTACAAGTAAGTATGCCAAAGATACGCTTGATATTATCGTGTTTGGTAATGACTCTTGGACTGTCAAGATTGGAGACTTGCCCTATTTGCAAGTAGGCCCATACCATACCAACACGGTAGCCGGGCTTCAATTGGCCATGAAAATTTTGAGCAGAAAGAGAAATGCAAACAAGCAGATTTTCATGATCACAGATGGCAAACCAAGTTGCCTCAAACTTTCAGACGGCAGTTATTATAAAAATAGCGTAGGACTAGATGAAGGCATTACCAAAAAATGCTATAACATGGCAGCGCAAGCCAGAAAGCTAAATATTCCTATCACAACCTTTATGATAGCATCAGATCCTTATTTGCAAAGATTTGTGAGGGAGTTTACAAAATCTAACCAAGGAAGAGCATACTTTTCGGGATTGAAAGGTCTTGGAGAGATGATATTTGAAGATTATGAAACTAACAAACGAAAAAAATTATAACATGCAACTTACTGCTCTTAAAACACTTGGAGAACTAAAATCCAACGGCTATACTTCCAGAACAATCAAAGATGAGTTGCGATCCAACCTCATCTTTAATTTAAAAAATGATAAAAATTCTTTTGAGGGTATTTATGGTTATGAACACACCGTAATTCCACAACTGGAGCACGCCATCCTCTCTAAACATAATATAAATTTATTAGGACTAAGAGGCCAGGCCAAGACAAGAATAGCAAGACAGCTGCTCAACTTGCTGGATGAATATATTCCAATTGTGGAAGGATCTGAAATAAATGATGACCCCTTCCACCCTATTTCTTTGTATGCCAAAGAAGTAGTTCGAGAAAAAGGAGAAGACACTCCTATATCATGGCTACACCGTAGTGAACGCTTTGCAGAGAAACTAGCCACACCAGATGTAACAGTGGCAGACCTTATAGGAGATATAGACCCTATCAAGGCCGCCAACCTAAAACTGAGCTATGCAGACCAAAGAGTTATTCATTATGGAATGATACCGAGAGCAAACCGCTGTATTTTTGTGATCAATGAGTTGCCAGATTTACAAGCAAGAATACAGGTTGCCTTATTTAATATCCTACAAGAAGGAGATGTACAGATAAGAGGATTTAATTTAAGATTAGCTCTAGACCTTCAGTTTGTTTTTACAGCAAACCCAGAAGACTACACAAACAGAGGAAGCATTGTGACGCCGCTTAAAGATAGAATTGGCTCTCAGATTTTGACACATTACCCAAAAGATATTGAAATAGCTAAACAAATCACTAAGCAGGAAGCTCAACTTTCTGGTTTCAAAAAAGATCATATTCTAGTTCCAGACTTAGCTAGAACCCTTTTAGAACAAATCTCTATTGAGGCTAGAAAAAGTCACTATGTAGATGCTAAAAGCGGTGTAAGTGCAAGACTTAGCATCACTGCCTTTGAAAACCTTATGAGTACAGCAGAGCGAAGAACCTTGGTGAATGGTGATGACCAAACATGCCTTCGGCTAAGCGATTTTAATGGTATTGTACCAGCCATCACTGGCAAGGTAGAATTGGTTTATGAAGGAGAAGAAGAGGGAGCAGAGTTTGTAGCCCAACAGCTTATAGAGGCTGCTGTACATCAACTGTACCCCACTTTTTTTCCTGAAATTAAAAAACTAGAAAAACAAGATGAAGTACAATCTTATGACGCTATCTTAAAATGGTTTTTAGATCATGATGATATTCAGTTTTTTGAGGATGACTCTAATGCAGAATATGAGCAAGCCTTATCCAAAATAAAACCATTGGAGGACATGCTGGAAAAGTATGTGCCTAATTATAATAATGAAGAAAAATACTTTTGGATGGAATTTATCCTTTGGGGATTATCCGCTTATAAAAAACTGGATAGAAGCCAAGTAGATACTCAACTTAACTTTGGTGATTCTCTTGGGAACTTCATCAAAGGACTTTGATTCTTTAACCTTTAGCACTCTTTCTTATGCAAAGTAGTTTACCAAATACTCAAGGTGGTCATAGTGAAACTTACAAACCCTCAGAATTTAGTGAGTTTTTTCTAGAAAATTGGATTTATCTAGCTATTGTTCTGGTGATCATTTACATTGTCGTTATGTACATGAAAATTTTAAAAGATAGAAGAAAGAATAAAGAAGAGTAATATTTTTGTCCTATAAAAGAAAGTCTGTGTTATCATGAACACAGACTTTCTTTTTTTAATTCAGCAATAGAAATTATTGCTTCACAACTCTACCATGTTTCATTACAAAAGTCACATTTTCTAGAGTAGAAATCTCTTCAACGGGATTGTGTTCTACAGCGATGATGTCAGCTTTTTTACCTTTAGCAATAGAGCCATAATTATTTTCAACCTTAAGTAATTGAGCAGGGACTAGAGTAGCAGACTGTATAGCTTCCATTGCTGGCATGCCAACTTCTACCATATAGCTAAACTCTTTCGCATTAAGACCATGTTTAAAAACTCCAGCATCAGTGCCAAACAAAATACTCACCCCACTTTTATACGCCTTTTCAAATGTAGCTTGGATTTTAGGCCCTATAGCTTTTGCCTTTGGCACTACTAGCTCAGGAAAATAACCTTCAATTTTGGCGAGCTCCGCAACGTTTTTGCCAGCTGTGATAGTTGGAACAAGATAAGCCTTATGCTCTTTCATCAATTTCATAGTTTCTGCAGACATCAAAGTGCCGTGCTCAATGGTTTTGATGCCTGCTTTTATAGCACGCTGCATCCCCTCATCTCCATGGGCATGAGCGGCTGTAAGCATACCATAATCATTTGCAGTTTCTACGATAGCCCGTATTTCATCTTCAAAGAATTGTGGATTCTGTCCACTTTTGGCTACACTCAGCACGCCACCAGTCGCCGTGATTTTGATTACATCAGAGCCGTTTTTATAACGCTGTCTTACAGCTTCTCTAGCTTCAGCTGTGCCGTTGATTACACCTTCGTCTGGGCCAGGGCTTCCCATAAGGTCTGCCTTGTAGCCATTCGTTGGATCAGCATGTCCGCCAGTTGTAGCAATAGATTTTCCAGCAGAATAGATAGTTGGCCCTTCTACTTGTCCTTTTTTTATAGCATCTCTCAAACTTGAATTCACTCCGGTGCCACCAAGGTCTCTTACAGAGGTAAACCCAGCCATCAGTGTGGTTTTAGCGTGAACTTGGGCTTCATAAGCAATGTCAGCTTCATTAAGCTTAAACGGCTTGATATAATTATCCTTTGAAGTCTCAGACTCAAGATGCACATGCATATCAAACAGGCCAGGGAGAATTGTTGACGACCGTAAGTCAATTAATTTTTCACTTGAAGGGACTTCTATAAATCCTTTTTGAATATCAGTAATTTGATCATCTTGAACAATTAAAGTATGTTCGGATAAGACTTTACCTTTTTCTACATCTACCACATTTCCGCAATAGATATAAGTTTGCTGAGCAGAGAGTACTAAACTGAACACAAGGAAACTCAAAGTAAGAATTGATTTCATGATTTATTATTTTGGACTAAATATAGAAATTAATTAAGACTTCACTAGGGTTCAAATTGTAATATGATGATGTGCTATAAAACTGATGATGCCGACGTCAGCTTCTTTTTGTAAGAAGTGAAATATTACACGGTTCAGCTTAGTCTTTGATAAGGGCTAAAGCCTCATAAACAGAATTCGTAGGGTGTTTACAAACTTGATTTGTACAAACATATATGTAGGTTTCACCATCAACATACCTACTTTTTAAAAGGGTTAAATCATTTTCAAATACGCTTCCAGCTATAATTTTATTTGGCTTATATACAGTGTTGAGTTGTTTTAATGTGGTCCTTGCATCTTCTCCTACAATAACAACTTCATAAAAAGGATAAGTATAATTAAGCATTAATCCTAACCAATTTGAGTAGCTTGGAACATGATGCATAATTTCAGATTTGATATTATTCAGCATTTTTTTGGGTATCTCATCATAGTCATTTTCAAAGTGTTGAGATAACTTAAAAATATTTTTTGCCATTACTGAGTTACCAGATGGCATTACATTATCCCTGTAGTTCACAGGTCTTGAAAATAATGCTTCATCTAGATTAGAGGTAGAATAAAACAGGGCATTATCTTTATTGAAGAAATGTTGAAAAGTATAAGTTGTTAACTCCTTTGCAGTAAACAACCATTTATCATCTAATGTAGTCTCGTACATAGTCAAAAAGGCATCTATAGTAAAAGCATAGTCTTCTAAATAAGCGTTTATACTACTTAAACCATCTTTGTAATTACGGTATAGCCCTCCGTCTTTTCTCAGCATTTTTTCTTGAATAAACGAGGCATTCTTTTTAGCTGCTTTAAGGTAGTGGTTCTTTCCTAAAACCCTATAAGCGTCAAGATAAGCTTTCATCATTATAGAATTCCAAGCTATTAATATCTTATCATCCACTCTTGGTTTATCTCTTTTTCTTCTAGACCCTAAGAGTATGGAATGCCAATCCATTAGTTTTTGGCGCATCTCATGGTAGGATAGTTTATGCTGTTCTGCAAAATCTCTTAATCCTTTTGATCTTATTAAAACATATTTGCCATTTTTCCAATACCCAAGTTCGTTGATATTATAAAACTGTGAAAACAAATCAAAATCTTGTTCAAAAAGTGTTTTGAGTTCCTCTTCTTCCCAAGTGTAATAAGACCCTTCTTCAAAATGACCTTGATAATCTTTACTACTAGCATCTATCGAGGAGTAAAACCCCCCTTCAGTAGAGGTCATTTCATTTTTTATAAATTCTAATGTCTTAACTACTACATCTTTGTAAAATTCTTTTTTAGTCACCAAATAAGCGTCTGAATATAAGCTTACTAGCAAACCATTATCATATAGCATTTTTTCAAAATGGGGTATATGCCATTCAGAATCAGTAGAATACCTAGAAAAACCACCTTCTACATGATCAAAAACACCACCATAAGCGATTTTTTGAAGGGTTAAATCAATAAAATCCATCAGCTTTTTATCCTTAGTTTGATGCGCATACCTTAACAAGAAGTGATAGTTATTTGGCATCATAAACTTTTCATCAGCTATTACACCTCCATGAACGGTATCAAAAGCCTGACTCCACTCATTTACAGCATTAGTTAAAAACTGAGTTTTAAAGACAGGGGAGTCTTCATTTGATGCAACTAAATCAATAGCTTTAACTCCTTTTTCGAGCTTATCAGCATAGTCATAAAAGGAGTCTGGGTCTTCTGTATAAAGTGCAGATATTTGCCTCACCACATCAAGCCATTTATCTTTTTCTAGATATGTACCACCCCATATTGGCCTTCCATCAGGAAGTGCTATTATGTTCATAGGCCAGCCTCCTTCACCAGTCATGAGCTGTAAAGCATTCATGTAAACTTCATCTACATCTGGACGTTCTTCACGATCTACTTTAATATTTATAAAATTTTCGTTCATCAGCTTAGCAACAAGTGTATCCATAAAGCTTTCTTCCTCCATAACGTGACACCAATGGCAAGCTGAATACCCAACACTAATAATCATTAATTTATTTTGAGTCTTGGAGAGACTTAGGGTTTTAGTATTCCAAGCTTTCCAATTCACAGGATTTTCAGCATGTTGTAATAAATACGGGCTTGTTTCTGATTTTAAACTATTAGTAAAACGTGGGTTGTGTTCATTCTGGCAAGAAGCAAAAACCAATGTAAGCAGTAGAAAGATGATAATTTTCATAATTCACAAATTATGTTTTTACTTTAAATTTTCTTGAACATGATTTTTGTAAAACTTCCATACTTCAGAAGCGACGTTTCTACCTAACTTAAGACCTTCAATATTTTCAGAATGAATATGATATCCACCCATCACTCGAGATTCCCCAGCCATTTCAGCAGCCTTTGTGAATGTTGGAAACTTTAAGGTAACTGTATCTCCTAAGTGCTTGGGCTCTGTAAGTGCACCTGCTACAAGCTCTATTTCTAGGCCAAAGTTATCACTCCCTGTCCACAGTTTCAAAGCCTCAGCACACGCAGCACTTATGGTACTATGACCAGACACGTAACTAGGAAATGGAGGACATAAAAAAGATTCTGGAGAATATGGTCGCCATTTTGTACCATCCATTTCGATGAATCCAAGATCTGGTCCTCCCCAAGCTTTAATGCGTTTTCCTTCATAATAATCATGAACTAAAGCATATGGCCTTGCAAAATCATAAAACATTTTAGAATCCCATGATGCTATAAATGCATCCATAGCAACTGCTTGATTTAAAAAATAAAGCTTCACATCTTGATCTAAAGTGTGCTTGTCTCTAGCTGATACATACTGTGCAAAATTCAGCCAATGTCCTGCCTGTTGAACGGATTGGGGACCGTCCCTCATAAACTCCACTAAAGCTTTATCATGATCACTTAGGTTTGACTGAAATTCCACAACTTCTTTAATTTCTTCTTCCAATTGTTTTGAACCTACTTTTGGTGGAGGCCCTGGCCTAAATTGGCTACTAGATTTTAAAGCTATAGGTTTCACATTTGCCCAATATGGAGTAAGACATGCTGGAGCAAACTTTGCTCCATTATCATCAATAAAATACTTTGGCTGCCATCTATTCAAATCTACATTTAGGTCTGGTGAATTTATCGGTGTATAATTTGAATAATCGGCGTAGGGTTGGCCATTGGATTCAGGTTCTTCTCCGTAATGGTTAGAACCGTCACCTCTTCTAGCTTTGATAGTTGCTATTGCAGATAGGTTACCTATTCCTTCAGGAGTAGATGGATCTAGAGAATTATTTTCAGGATCTAAGCCAAGATCTCTCATAAAAGTTTTAAACATGTCTTTATCACTAAAGAAATATTCGGTCATGGTTCTATAAGCTGCATAGGAAATGGCTATTTCTTTATTACTCAAGGAATGTTCTTCAACTGGTCTTCGGCTTGTATTCTTAAGATAAACTGGTATTGCACTTTCATCATATCTTGACCAAGCATCAAATACCGATATAAAAATTAAACCTAAATAACGTGACGTAATTGTTGGCCTTGGGTTGAAATTCTCTGTATCATTAGCTGTTGCCTGTAAAGCAACTTCCCCCCATTTATAAGCTAAATTATGAGGGCCTACAGGCTCTGATTTATTGCTATCAGAATTACCTGATTCTTGTTTGCAACTTATCATTAGAATGATAATGCCTATAAATTTAAGCAACCAAACACGCATAGAAAAGGTGTATTTTGTTGTTAGTTTTTAATAGTCCCATCTCACAAAAGCCTC
>Ga0102927_1000195_pt1 | contig 14148 bp, 11 predicted proteins | sample SalPon1_A_H2O_MG_FD_78208 | JGI IMG/M metagenome (GOLD analysis project Ga0102927, IMG submission 78208) | Salt pond water microbial communities from South San Francisco under conditions of wetland restoration - Salt Pond MetaG R1_A_H2O_MG | ecosystem: Environmental > Aquatic > Non-marine Saline... | reverse complement strand
TTAGTAGATTCATCAGTTCTTCCTAAGACTACAGAACCATTAAAAGTCTCATCAGAATAAAATGCTGATTTTGGAACTTCTAATAGTGTTGAGTAATTTGAAGTATTTACTTCTGCAATAGAAGCTAACTCACCAGCAAGCATCAATGATAAAAGTTCATTTTCATAGACTTTTATGTCATTTTGCAAAGAAGATAATTTTGTAATTGAGGAAATTAAAGGAAATCCTATAAAATGATATTCCATATATGATTTTGTAATCCCTTCATTGTTTTTAATAGGTTCACCATCAAACTTTCTTGAGATGGCAGCTGCTATTTGTTTGTAATTTGGGTTTTCACCTAATAATTCAAGCATACCATCGTGATAAGCTTTCATTTCAGACATAAACTTTTGACCCTCGTCTGTGAGCTTACCACTAGACATCATTTTCTCGTCTAGATAAGCATTCTTATCCATACTTTCATAAGCTTTAGGGTTGTCGACGGTTCCTTTTAGTTCACTTTTAAGTTTATTTAAATATTCATAGTAAGAAGATGTAAGATTCGCAACTGAGTTTGCTAGGACTTTTGCTTCGCTAAATTGTTCAGGAGATTCTTGTGCTTTTTGTTCTAAACTAGCGACAGCTGCTTTATTTTTTTCTAACAAACTAACATTAGAATCTGATAAAGACTCATCTATTAACCCAAATGCTGTAAGCACCTCTTTGGACATATTTAAAGCCATCATAGCAATAAAAACCAAATACATCAGGTTTATCATTTTTTGTCTTGGGGTCTGTTTTCCTCCAGCCATAGTTGTTTTTCTTTTAAGAAATTTTAAATTATGCTTTTGGTCGCATTGCTGTTAACATCCCCCCATAAACTCCGTTTAGAGAGTTTAAATTTTCTGTCAGAGATTCCATTTGTTGTTTCAGTCTTGCAGCATGTTCTGCTACAGCATGATTTTCTTCGGTTTGCTTTGTGGAAGTCTCTATTTGCACTTTGTATAAATGATTTAGAGATTCCATTTGTGAAGCTGCTAAAGAAAGTTCTTCACTGTACTTTCTTTGAGACTCCATAGAATCGGTTGTTGGCTGAATATTTCGAGCAGCTCCTTCAAAGTTTTTGATGCTTTCACCAAGGCTTTCCATAAGTTGAGAATCTATTTTAGCCTCTTTCAGCATTTCATCAAGTTTTTGTGAGAGTATACCCTGCTCTTCTTTAGAATTTGAAACAGCTGGATCTACAATACCATCCTGAGTTAATTGCGGATATACTTTAGACCAGTCTAATTCATTATCAACAGGTTCAAAAGCAGAAATTGCAAATACAGCAGCTTCTACAACAAGGCCTACTATAAGCATCTCGTTTCCAAAAGGCCAGTGCATTATTTTGAACAAAGCTCCAATGATAACTACGGCAGCACCCAGGCCGTAGACCATGTTCATTAGTTTTTTACCAGATTTTGATTTTGCCATGATTTTAAGATTTGATTGTATAGTTTGATTTTTAATTTAAATTTAATGAGTTACCTAAGAAATCCTGAACTGTTCTAAAACCAACATAACTTCTAGCTGAATCTGCATACTCATAATCTCTTGTACTTACCTGCAGATAATAGCTTACATCTTTCCAGGAACCGCCTCTTACTACCTTCTTTTCATTTTTTGAATCATTTACATTAGGACTCATAGAAGACATGTACTCATAAGAAGAAGGATCAAAAGAAGTATTTACCCATTCTGCAACGTTTCCTGACATATTGTAGAGCCCATAATCATTAGGCTCATAAGCATCAGCCTCGACTGTATAAAGCGCCTGATCTGCTGCATAATCTCCTCTTACAGGTTTGAAATTAGCTAGAAAACAGGCTCTGTCATCTTTAGTATATGGCCCACCCCAAGGGTAGGTTCCACCTTCAATACCACCTCTTGCAGCATATTCCCACTCCGCCTCTGAAGGCAATCTGAAAAAGTTGACATTTTCTTTATCCTTTTCTCTTCTATAGTCATTTAGATACTTAGTACGCCAATTCGTGAAGGCTTTAGCTTGGCCCCAGGTAACCCCAACCACAGGATAATCATCATAAGCAGTATGGGAGAAGTAATCATTATGCATTGGTTCATTGTAAGAATAATTGAAATCCTTAATCCATACTGTAGTATCAGGATAAACTAAAACCTCCTCATTAGTAATAAAATCGATACGTTTTCCTTTTTTTCTGGCCGCAGCATCTACGTCCATGGATTTATAATTGTACTTAAATTGAGTTACATCCAACATCCTACTGCCATTATAAGATTCTTTATTAGATAAATAAAATTCATCCATAACGTATACATAATCCTCATCTGGATATTCTGAGGTGTTCCATATTATCTTAGGGTTCCAATTTAAAGCCTGATTTATAGGGTTATAATGCTTAGAAAATTCCTGAAATGGAGTTAAATCATCATCATCTTGATCTGCACCTTTGAATGCAAATCGCTGTATCCCATTCTCATCCTCAGCATCACCCCCTGTAAGTTCGGCGGCTTCTGCTACTTTCTGTCTTATAACCGAATCTCTAACCCACTCTACAAACTGCCTATATTCGGCATTAGTAATTTCAGTTTCATCCATATAAAACGAAGGTACTGTCACTGTCTTTGGTGGAGCATTCCTTACGCCTGCAAGATCATCATCAGATTTTCCCATAATAAAAGAACCACCATCTATCAACACCATACCGTAGGGGCGTTCTGGATGCCAGTCTTTTCCTCCAACTCCGACTAGTTGCCCTTTATCGCTTTTGCCACAGCTCATCATCAAAAAGGCCGAAACAACAATGGAAAAAACTTTCAAGAATATAAAATTGGATTTCATATTAAACAATTAAATTAATTTTTAAACAAATAAACAATATTTTTGTTATAAATTGTATTTTAAGTCACTTAAATACTATCCTTATATTTAGCTTTTAGCCATCTATCAGGTAGCCTAGAAGCAGTAGCTTCCAAATAATCTTGCTTATCGCATGCTAATAACGAGGGTTTATGCTCATTATTATTTAAGTTTGGAATTTTAATCCACCAACGGTTTGAAATTTCACTTTTGATAAAAACAAGAACTTCTTCTTGGATAGGCACATTGTATTTAGTATAACTTGGATTATGATCAGATACATTTTCATTTAACCTCAGACTAAACCCTTCAAAAAAATACCACAGCATTTGAGAAATTAGATGGGTGATACTATCTGAAGCTTGTAAAGATTGTAATTCGTATATACCAAAAGAACTAAGCCTATCACTCATCCCAGCGTACCTTGACAGTTTGCAAAGGTCATAGGTACTAAATCCGTTGATATTTATATGATTTGGATCACAAATTTCTGAAGATTTGACACTAAACATATCAATACTAAAAATATCAGTATCTCTTAAAAGGGGTTCGGCTTTTGTAAATTGCTGCTTTAGCTCCCCTAACCTTAGTGCTTCAAAAAACAACTTATCCATCAGGTCTATTTCATCCTGTGGAGACAAATAGGTTTGATATCCCAAGTTACAATAGTTAAATAGGTTGTAAGGCTCATCTATAATCATTTTACCTACATAGGATTGTCCATGCATAGGCATATCCGAATTACCTAAATCAAATTTATGGTCTGCAGTAGTCAGGTTTACCATATACTTTATGCCATCGAAAGCCCGGTACTGATAAAATGTAAAATCCTGACTCCCTCCTAAAACAATAGGAATTACAGATTTTGTATAAAGTTGAGATAGTATTGTTTTTAGCACGAATGCTGTGTCTGAAACCTCATCACCTTTATCTATATCGCCTAGGTCTAAAATAGTCAACTCCCAGTTTCCTACATACATATTGTATAATCCAGCTCTGATTTTATCATAATAATCATCAGATTTCTGCTCATACTTGCTATTCCTTGAATCTTTTATACAAAGTATAGCAAACTGAGTTTCTTCAAAATCAATATCATCTTCTCCATCATAAAAGCTTATGAATTTTGACAAAGTATGGGCTGGATAAGTAGAAACTTTATCCTGTAGTTCTGAATTTACGGGTTCTAAATATTCAAACGCCATATTTTGAAGTTATGAGGATTTAGATTTTGTTGATCTGTTGGTAGTCGCTTTTTTTGTGGCTGTTTTTTTAGCAGTGGTCTTTTTAGTCTTTGCTGCTGGTTTCTTTTTAGCTGGCTTTTTCTTTGCTTTGGTGTTTTTTTCTAAAATAGCTTCAGCCTCATCTAAAGCCATGGCCTCAGCATCGGTTGTCTTAGGAAGTTCAACTTTCAGCTTACCTTTTGATAACTTATAGCGACCCCATCTGGCTTTTTCAAGTTTTATACCTTGCTCTTCCCAGTGGTGTATCAATTTGTCTTTTTCTTTCTGAATTTTATCTTCTATCAATTCAATGATATCTGCTTCACTTAGATTATTAAAATCATATTTTTTATTTACGTTGATGAACATTCCGTCCCACTTCAAATAAGGGCCAAATCGACCTTCACCTTTTTGAACACCTTTACCATCATAAAAATATATAGGCTCATCAGCTTTTTGTTTAGCCTTAATAAGCTCAACAGCTCTTTCAAAAGTAACATCTAGCGGGTCTTCCCCTTTCTCAAGTGAAACGTATTTTTTGCCAAAGCGCACATACGGCCCATATCTACCTATGTTAGACTCAACTGGCTCTCCTTCGTATTCTCCTAACTGCTTAGGAAGCTGAAACAACTCCATAGCCTCTTCATACGTAATAGAACTAAGTGTTTGGCTTGGTTTCAAGCTTGCAAATCTAGGCTTCTCCTCATCTTCTACAGAGCCAATCTGCACCATTGGCCCAAATTTACCCAGTCTTGCACTCACAGGTTTTCCTGTTTCAGGATCTTTACCCAAAACTCTCTCTCCAACTTCTCTTTCAGCATTTGCTGCTACATCCAACACGTTGGGATGAAAATGAATATAGAAGTCCTTCATCACCTTTGTCCATTTAGCATTTCCTTCTGCTACCTCATCAAAATTTTGTTCCAGCTTAGCTGTAAAATTATAATCTAATATACCTTCAAAATGCTTTACCAAGAAATCATTCACTACCATGCCTACATCTGTAGGAACTAGCTTTCCTTTATCACTACCTACCTTTTCTGATAGTGTTTTTGTTTTGATATCATTATTTTTGAACGTGTATTGGATGTAATTCCGTTCCACTCCATCTATATTACCTTTATCAATATATTTTCTATTTTGAATTGTGGATATTGTAGGGGCGTAGGTAGATGGTCTTCCTATACCAAGCTCTTCAAGCTTTTTTACTAGCGAGGCTTCTGTATAGCGAGAAGGTGGTCTTGTATACCTCTCAGTAGCTTGAATGAATTGATTTTCTAGTGACTCACCCACTTTCATGGCAGGGAGTAGCCCACTCTGCTCTTCATCTTCTTCATCTTTACTCTCCAAATAAACTTTAAAAAACCCGTCAAATTTTACCACCTCACCGTTGGCAGAAAATTCACGCTGGTCTTTATCAGAAGAAATCCTAACGTTAGTTCGTTCCAAGGCAGCATCGCTCATCTGTGAGGCTATTGCTCGTTTCCAAATCAACTCATAAAGCCTTTGTTGATCTCGTTCAGCATCAATTTGGTGCGCAGAGAAATTAGTAGGCCTTATCGCTTCGTGAGCTTCTTGTGCTCCTTTAGACTTTCCTTTATAATTTCTGGCTTTATGATAGTTGTTTCCGTAGGCCCTTTTGATTTCATCTTCAGCGCTTTGTTGAGCTTGCTTGGACAAATTAACACTGTCGGTTCTCATATATGTGATATGGCCAGCTTCATAAAGCCGTTGTGCCATATTCATGGTCTTGCTTACAGAAAAATACAATTTCCTCGCTGCTTCTTGCTGCAAGGTGGAAGTAGTAAAAGGAGGTGCTGGAGATTTCTTAGCTGGCTTTTTAGTAAGATCACTAACGTTGAAATTAGCTTGTTTTTGAGCCTCCAAAAAAGTTTCTACTTCGTCTTGTGTAGTTAAGTTTTTTGGGAGTTTAGCCTTAAAGCGAGAGCCTTTTTGAGTTTTAAATTCTGCATCTACTCTGTAAAAAACTTCTGGTCTAAAGTCTAATATTTCTCGTTCGCGTTCTACAATAAGACGCACAGAAACAGACTGTACTCTACCTGCTGATAGGCCGCCTTTCACCTTTCTCCATAATATAGGAGAAAGCTCATACCCTACTAGTCTATCTAATATTCTTCTTGCTTTTTGAGCATCCACAAGATTATAATCTATTCCTCTTGGATTGTTTATGGCTTTCTTTATAGCAGTTTCTGTAATTTCAGAAAACACTATGCGCTTGGTCTTGGCATCATCTAGTTTTAGCTCATCACTCAAGTGCCATGCTATGGCTTCACCCTCCCTATCCTCATCACTTGCTAGCCATACAGTATCAGATTCTTTAGCCATTTTGGTAAGTTTTTTTACCACCTCTTTTTTATCTGAATTGACCACATAGTTAGGCTGAAAATCATTATCCACATCTACTCCTAGCTCTTTGGAAGGCAAATCTGCAATATGACCAAAACTGGAAGCTACTTTATAATCTTTGCCTAAAAATTTTTCTATAGTCTTAGCTTTGGCAGGAGACTCAACAATCACTAAATTTTTTGCCATTGAATTTTTCGTTTATTTTACAAAAGTATATGTTTTTTTTGATTTCAATTTGATAACGACTTTAAAGTAATAGAGAACACTGATTTTAATTGATTTGAACTTTTATAAATCTAACTTAAAATATGGAGAAAAAACTTTACATAATATTAAAATAAATCAACCAGTGATGTTTAGCTAAAAAAAACGCTTTAAGTGACAGTTTGTCAGTAATTCTATATCATGTATATTTGCATAAATTAGTTTTTGTAAATGGAGAAGATTATTGACGAAACAATTCAAGGTCAAACCTTGATAAAACAAACAAATAAAAAAAATACTAAAAAACTTTATATAGAAAGTTATGGCTGTGCTATGAACTTTAGCGACAGTGAAATCGTAGCTTCTATACTAGACCAACAGGGCTACAACACCACAAACCAACTATCTGAAGCAGACCTTGTACTTGTGAACACCTGCTCCATAAGAGATAAAGCTGAACAAACTGTAAGAAAACGCCTTGAGAAGTATAATGCCGTAAAGAAAAACAACCCAGCTATGAAAGTTGGAGTTTTAGGCTGTATGGCAGAACGCCTAAAACACAAATTCCTGGAAGAAGAAAAAATAGTAGACCTTGTTGTAGGCCCTGATGCGTATAAAGATTTACCACACCTACTCGAAGAAGTTGATAATGGCCGAGAAGCCATCAATGTAATTTTATCTAAAGAGGAGACGTACGGAGATATTTCGCCTGTAAGGCTTCAAAGCAATGGTGTATCTGCATTTGTATCCATCACAAGAGGATGTGATAATATGTGTACCTTCTGTGTGGTTCCCTTTACGCGTGGAAGAGAACGTAGTAGAGATCCAAAAAGCATACTTCAGGAAGTTAATGATTTATGGACAAAAGGTTATAAAGAAATCACACTTCTTGGGCAAAATGTAGATAGCTATTTATGGTATGGTGGTGGACTAAAAAAAGACTTTAAGAATGCATCAGAAATGCAAAAAGCTACAGCAGTCCATTTTGCAGAGCTTCTTGAGATGGTAGCCAAAGCGCAACCTGGCATGCGTATCCGCTTCTCTACATCCAACCCGCAGGATATGACGCTAGATGTTATACAAGTTATGTCAAAATATAGAAATATCTGTAATTATATACATCTTCCTGTGCAAAGTGGTAGTGACCGTATTCTAAAGAAAATGAACCGTCTCCACACCAGAGAGGAGTACTTTAAACTTATAGATAACATAAGAGCCATCATACCAGATTGCGGGATTTCTCAAGACATGATTGCAGGATTCCCTTCAGAAACGGAAGAAGACCATGAAGACACATTATCTCTGATGGAATACGTAAAGTACGACTTCGGCTATATGTTTGCTTACTCCGAACGGCCGGGTACTCTAGGTGCTAAAAAATTTGATGATGATGTGCCAGAATCTACAAAAAAAAGAAGACTGCAGGACATAATTGATGTACAACAAAAGCACTCTAGGCTAAGAACAGAACAGCACCTTGGTCATACTGAAGAAGTCCTCATTGAAAAAGAATCTAAAAAATCAAATCTGCAATGGAGTGGCAGAAACACTCAAAACACAACCGTAGTTTTTCCAAAAGAACATTATAAAGTTGGAGATTATGTTCTTGTGAAGATGAAAGACTGTACTAGTGCCACTCTTATTGGTGAAGCAGTAGGCTATGGCCCTTTGCAATCCTTTTCATCCTAAATTAAATACTCTATGGAATCACCACAAGCTGTAAAACAGCGATTTGAAATTATAGGAAACGACCCCAGCCTCAATAGAGCTATAGAAAAATCTATACGTGTGGCCTCTACAGATATATCAGTGCTCATCACTGGAGAGAGCGGCGTAGGAAAAGAAAGTCTCCCAAAAATAATTCATGCCTTATCTCATAGAAAGCACGCCAAATACATCGCCGTGAACTGCGGAGCTATTCCTGAAGGAACTATAGATAGCGAATTGTTTGGTCACGAAAAAGGGGCTTTTACCGGAGCAAATCAAGCCCGAGATGGTTATTTTAAAGAAGCAGACGGTGGTACAATTTTCCTTGATGAAGTTGGTGAGCTCCCACTTACAACTCAAGTAAGACTTCTGAGAGTGCTAGAAACTGGAGAATTCATCAAAGTAGGCTCTTCTAAGGTTCAAAAATCTGATGTGAGAATAGTGGCTGCTACCAATGTACAAATGATACAAGCCATAAAAGACAACAAATTCAGAGAAGACCTCTATTATAGATTGAATACAGTAGAAATTCATTTATCACCACTGAGAGAAAGGCGCAGCGATATCCACTTATTGTTTAGAAAATTTGCGTCAGATTTTGCTTTAAAATATAAAATGCCAACCATCAGACTCACTGATGAGGCAGTGAAAGCACTTGAGAACTGCAGCTGGCCAGGAAATATTAGGCAACTGAAAAATGTAACAGAACAAATTTCAGTATTGGAAACAAAAAGGGAGGTAGATGTGGAGACACTCTCTCATTATTTACCAAAAAATAGCTCTAATCTTCCATCGGTCATTTCTAATGAAAAAAGCAGCTCTAAAGGAGATTTTAGCAATGAAAGAGAAATTCTTTATAAAGTTCTTTTTGATATGAAAAGCGACCTGAATGACTTGAAAAAGTTGACGATGGAGCTTATGGAAAAAGAGAGTGATGAAAGCTTCAAGGAAGAAAACATCAACCTTATTAAAAAAGTGTATGGTGATACAGCATCAGAAAAGGAGTTCTCCAATGAATCTCATGAAAATCAACTAGAAATTCTTCAACTCCCTAATCAAAAAAAGAACAGAGAAGTAGAGCATAGCATTGAAGACCCTTATGATTATGCTGAAGATATTGAGGAAGAGGAAACCTTATCTCTGCAAGATAAAGAAGTAGAACTCATCAAAAAATCTCTGGAGCGTCATTTAGGTAAACGCAAACCAGCAGCGGATGAATTGGGCATAAGTGAAAGAACACTTTACAGAAAAATAAAACAATACGATTTATAATGAAAAAAAGCTTCTTCTTAGGACTTCTTGCTATGCTAAGCCTGCAATCTTGCGGTTTTTACTCATTCACTGGAGCAGATACAGGAAATGCCGAAACCTTTCAGGTGAATTTCTTTCGTAATACCGCTCAACTTATAGAACCAGGAATTGATAGAGATTTTACGCTACAACTACAAGACTTGATTCAGAATCAAACCAAATTAAGTTTAGTTAATAATAATGGAGACCTTATCTATGAAGGAGAAATAGTGAGATATTATGTAGCTCCTATGACGGCCACTGCAGACAGTAGAGCTGCACAAAACAGACTCACCATTGAAATAAATGTAAGGTATTATAACACCTTAGACGTCGAGAAAGATTTTGAGCAGCGGTTCTCGTTTTATTTTGACTTCCCAGGTAATGCACAGCTCACTGGTGCCCAAAAAGAAGAAGCCATAGACGAAATCTTTACGAGAATATCTCAAGATGTATTCAATGCATCACTAACCAACTGGTAATGGAAAAAGAAACTCTACTTAGCCTATTGAAATCTCCCACAACATTTGAGAACAACGCTCTTGTTGCTTTGGAGGAGGCTATTGAGTCTCACCCCTATTTCCAACCACTCTTCGCTCTTAAACTTAAGCTTCTGAAACATTATGGAAGCTTTCATTACAATAGATTTTTAAAAGAAACAGCTTCAAGAACACAAGACAGGGCTGTTTTATTTGACTTTATCACTTCTGAAAAGTTTTCTCAATTAGAAGTAGCGCAAAAAATTGACCTCCTCATAGAACATGAAAAAGAAAATCATTTTTTTGAAATCAACAAAGACCTAGCAGAACAGATAAATGACCCCAACCTTTTTGTAGAGAAACGTCCAAAACCAAAACAACAAACTGGAAAACCATTAGATTTTAAGCCCTCTGAGAAACATTCCTTTCAAGAATGGCTGAAGCTCACCCAACTAAAACCTATTGAAAGCGAAGAAGAGCCACATGAAAATCATTCTGCAAACCCACAATTTAAAATCATAGATGACTTTATAAAAAACAATCCAAAAATAATTCCTACAAAAACTTACGAAGCCTCTGAAAAGATTAAAGCTAAACATGAACCCTCCTCTAGCCTGATGACAGAGACTTTAGCACAAGTCTATAAAGAACAAAAACGCTATGACAAAGCCATACAAGCATTTAAAATATTAATTTTGAATAATCCCGAAAAAAGTAGTTTCTTTGCAGACCAAATAAAAGAATTAGAAAGACTTAAAGAAAACAAATTATAATGAGTACATTTTCCATATTTTTAGTCCTTATCGTCATTGTAGCTTTTCTACTCATCGTCGTCATCATGGTACAGAATCCTAAATGTGGCGGCCTATCTTCCTCTTTTGGCGGTGGTGGTTCACAACAAGTAGGTGGTGTGAAGCAAACTTCAGATTTTTTAGACAAAAGCACGTGGGCACTAGCCACACTGTTATTAATATTGATACTCCTGTCTAACGTAACCATTATTGGTAACAAAACTGGACAAGACTCAAAATTATTAGATGAAAATCAAACTCCAGTAGAGGAAACACAACCTAATACGTTGCCACCTGTAGAATAACTCACAGGTGAAATTAGAATTTTTAATGCCAGCTCATGACAAGCTGGCATTTTTTTTTGTGTATTGGCAGACCTTCTCCAATGGCACAATTTTAGACTATTGAATCAAAAATCAAACTAAAAACTTTTTTATAATGGCAGTAAACATTAAACCTTTGGCAGATAGAGTGCTCGTTGAGCCTCAGGCCGCAGAAACTAAAACAGCTTCTGGTATCATCATTCCAGAAACCGCTAAAGAAAAACCACAACGCGGAAAAGTTGTAGCCGTTGGAAACGGCAAAAAAGACCATACTATGACAGTAAAAGTTGGTGACGTGGTACTTTATGGAAAGTTTTCAGGTACAGAATTGAAACATGAAGACCATGACTACCTAATCATGCGGGAAGATGACATCCTCGCGATTGTATAAATAGATTATCAACAAAAAAACTAAATAAAATGGCAAAGAATATAATTTTTGATATTGAAGCAAGAAACGGCGTAAAAAGTGGAGTAGATGCCCTAGCTAATGCTGTAAAAGTAACATTAGGACCAAAGGGTCGTAATGTCATCATAGGAAAATCATTTGGAGCTCCAGTTGTCACCAAAGACGGCGTTAGCGTAGCCAAAGAAATTGAACTTGAAGATGCGCTTGAAAACATGGGCGCTCAGATGGTAAAAGAAGTAGCTTCTAAAACCAACGATTTAGCTGGTGATGGAACAACAACTGCTACAGTTTTAGCCCAAGCTATTGTCCAAGAAGGACTGAAAAACGTAGCCTCTGGAGCAAATCCACTAGACCTTAAAAGAGGGATTGATAAAGCCGTACAAGCTGTTGTAAAAGAATTGACTAAGCAAGCAAAAACCGTTGGTGACACTTCAGAAGAAATTAAACAAGTAGCTTCCATTTCAGCCAATAATGATGAACAAATAGGAGAGTTGATAGCTGAAGCTTTTGGAAAAGTTGGAAAAGAAGGTGTTATCACCGTTGAAGAAGCTAAAGGAACTGAAACTTATGTAGATGTTGTTGAGGGAATGCAGTTTGACAGAGGGTACTTATCCCCTTACTTTGTGACTGATAGCGAAAAGATGACTACAGATCTTGAGAGTCCATATATTCTTATTGTGGACAAAAAAATAAACTCAATGAAAGATCTGCTTCCTGTACTTGAGCCAGCAGCACAGAGTGGAAAGCCACTATTGATTATCGCAGAAGATATTGAAGGTGAAGCTTTAGCTACACTCGTAGTTAATAAATTGAGAGGATCCTTGAAAATTGCAGCTGTAAAAGCCCCTGGATTTGGCGATCGTAGAAAAGCAATGCTAGAAGATATAGCTATTCTTACAGGAGGTACTGTGATTTCAGAAGAACGTGGATTTACCTTAGAAAACGCTACGCTAGATATGCTCGGCACAGCAGAAAATGTAACTATTGACAAAGATAACACGACAATAGTGAATGGTGCTGGTGAAAAAGATAACATCCTAAACCGTGTGAACCAAATAAAAGCACAAGTAGAATCTACTACAAGTGATTACGACAAAGAAAAGCTACAAGAGCGTTTAGCAAAACTTTCTGGTGGTGTAGGTGTCCTTTATGTAGGAGCAGCCTCTGAAGTAGAAATGAAAGAGAAAAAAGACCGTGTAGATGATGCGCTTCATGCTACAAGAGCTGCCGTAGAAGAAGGTATTGTAGCTGGTGGTGGTGTTGCTCTTATCAGAACATTGAAAGCTTTAGAAACCTTGAAGGTTGAAAATGCTGATGAGCAGACAGGTATCAATATTATAGCTAAAGCGGTAGAATCTCCTATGAGAACTATTGTAGAAAATGCAGGAGGCGAAGGCTCTGTAGTTATCAATAAAGTTCTAGAAGGTGATAAAGGCTACGATGCTAAAACAAGCACATACGTGGATATGCTAAAAGCTGGAATTATAGACCCTAAGAAAGTTACCAGAATTGCTTTAGAAAATGCAGCATCTGTCTCAGGTATGATTCTTACTACTGAATGTGCCCTTGTGGACATCAAAGAAGATGACAACGCTGGTGGAGGCGGTATGCCACCGATGGGCGGCGGAATGCCTGGTATGATGTAATTTTTTTTTAACATCTAAACACCTATTAGCCGTTTCTTTTTAAATAAAGAAACGGCTTTTTTATGTTGGGATTTTCTATTTACTAATCCTATATAGTTCCCTGCCTTGCTTTCTATGAAATGAAATATAATGCCTCTCTATATATCAATCCAGACAAAATCATAAGCATTAGGACATATCTTTTAAGGATTTTTAAAAAAGCTTGACTATATTTAAAGCAAAATTTATGATATGAAAAATATAGTCGTTTTAATTTCAATTTTTGTGAGTTCCATAGTTTTCTCGCAAGCAGTTGAATTCAATGTAGATGAAACGGTCGTAACCACACACGAAGTTACAGTAAATGGCAGAACCCTTAGTTACACAGCAGAAGCAGGAATGCAACCTGTTTGGGATGACGAAGGTGAGCCTGTAGCAGGACTTCAATTTACTTATTACAAAGTTAATAACCTTAAAAATGAAGAATCAAAAACTCGCCCGCTAGTCATTTCATTCAACGGTGGACCAGGATCTGCCTCAGTATGGATGCACCTTGCTTACACAGGGCCTAGAATTCTAAACATTAGTGATGAGGGATTTCCCGTACAACCTTATGGCTACCAAGAAAATCCACATACTATACTTAATGTGGCAGACATAGTATATGTGAACCCAGTTAATACTGGATACTCCAGGCCTATTCTAGATGACAAAGGAAAGTTTGACAAAGAAGCTTTCTTCGGTGTAAATGCTGATGTAAAATATCTTGCAGAATGGATCAACACGTTTGTAAGCCGTAAAGATAAGTGGCTAGCTCCTAAATATTTGATAGGTGAAAGCTATGGAACTACAAGGGTATCAGGACTC